>Ga0184640_10000117_pt1 | contig 18011 bp, 10 predicted proteins | sample PLM31_200_b2_FD_133161 | JGI IMG/M metagenome (GOLD analysis project Ga0184640, IMG submission 133161) | Groundwater sediment microbial communities from an aquifer in East River, Colorado, USA - PLM3-1_200_b2 | ecosystem: Environmental > Terrestrial > Soil > Riparian zone | place: USA: East...
CAGCGCACTCGGAAGAGAACAAATTCGTCGGAGACAATTAATTTTGCTGCGGCTCGAACGGCCCCAGGCTCATTGAAAACCACCGCAGCAAGCGCCGAGGCGTCAACAACCCTAACGGGCATTGCGTTCCGCGCGCAAGATGGCCCTTGCTTCGGCCGGAGTCTTCAAGCCGAGTCGACGCACATTTTGCAAAAGCTGCAAAGCCGTCATGGTTATTTTCTTCTGAAGACTGTCTTCCAGAATAGCCACCAGCTCCCCCTGGAGCGAACGATGATTCGAGGAAGCTCTCTCACGAAGTTTCTGCGCAACTTTATCAGGTACGTTCTTGATTGAAAGTGTGACCGCCATCATTTTCACCCCATGGATACATTATTAAACCATTATGGAACCAGGTGAATAATATCTCAACATACACTGAGAATGCTTAATTGCAACTTATCGCTCTCTACCGGCTTCGTGCATGGTTTTTTGGATGGGCGAAAGCAGGTACTCGAGGACGGTGCGGCTGCCGAGATTGATTTCGGCGGAAACTTGCATGCCCGGGCTGAGCTGGTGTTTTGCGCCGTCCCGCTCAATATATGGCGCTTTCAGCGACACAATGGTGCGAAAGCCGCTTTGCACCGGGTTATCGCCGCCCGGATTATTTTTGTCGGATTTCACCGCCGGCGCCTCGCTCGCATCCGGGCTGACCTGCAATACTTCCCCTTGCACCATGCCGTACTGCTGGAACGGATAAGCCGTAAACTTCAACTTCACCGGCTGCCTGGGCCGCACGAAACCTGCGTCCAGATTGGTGACCCACACTTCCGCCTGCATCGGGTCATTGTGCGGAACCAAAGTGAGCAATACCGTGCCGGGGGAAACCACGCTTCCCACAGTATGCGTGGCGAGATCTTTGACGATGCCATCCTGCGGCGCTCGAAGTTCCAGAAGCGCATGCCGGTGGGATTGCTTTTCCCAGTCCTGCTGCAATTTTTCATACTGTCCCTGCGCTTCGACTTGCTCGTTCTGCAACTGGCTGCGGTAAGCGGAAGTAATCTGAGCAATCTTTTTTTCGGATTGCGAGATGCTGGCTTTCAGGCTGGCCACATTGTAATTCTGCGCGCGCAGGTCCTGCTCCTTCTCGATGCGATCGCGGCTTTTTTCCAGGGCCATGAGCTTGGTGGCGTAGCCGTCTTTGGCCAGCTTCGCAAAGGCATCTTCCTGCTGGCGGTACGCGGGCAGCGTCTGATTCAACTTGTCCTGAATTTCCACGGCGCTCGATAAATCTTCCTTGGCCTTGCGCAGCGCAGCCTGCTCTTGCTGCAAGCCGTCCAGATAAGCCTGACGGCGCTCGCGGTACTGCGCTTCCACTTTTGCAAACAGCGCCGGCGAATCACCTGCCTCCTTCTTGAGCGGAGCGCCTGAGAGCTCGGCTTCAATGCGCCGCAACTGAAGACTCTTCAATGCCAGCTCGCTCTGCTGGGTCTTGTTCTCCGCCTCGGATATGCTGGTGTCCATGCGTATCAGCACCTGCCCTTCGCGGACTTCATCGCCCTCTTTCACCAGGAGTTCCTTGACGATGCCCGAGTCGGCAGGCTGCACGACCTTGAGATAGCTTTGCGGCACCAGTTTGCCCTGGGCCACAGCGATGATGTCGAGGCGGCCGAAAATCGCCCACAGCAACATCACTCCAAACAAAACCAGCACGCTATAGAGCACCAGTCTCGGCAAGGGCGAAGGCGGCTGGTGCTGCGCGCGCAGGATGGCCGGCGCAAAATCCAGCGCATCAGCTTGAAGCTTGGTTATCCGCTGCAACATCTGCATCTACGTCCTCCTCACTCCTCACCCTTCACTCCTTCACATCTTCACATCTTCACATCTTCACTTCTTCACCGCCATTAAGCCAACTTCACCGCTCCCTCTTGCAGGCTTGAAAGCGGCTGTAGAGTCTGCGGCTGGGTTCCAAACTGTGGGCCCCCAAGAACATTCTGCGCCGCGTTGAGGCCCATGCCGGCGAGCGTTCCGTTCTTGCCATATTGATAGGCGAGATCGCCGCCCAGGGCTGCGGTGTCGCTCGCCGCGAGGTGAGCATTGAGCAAGTTGTTCATCACGCTCCAGTGCGCAAAGTTTTTATTCGCCGCTTTGGCCTGGTCGAATTTGTCCACTAGCGCGGCGAAATCAAAATCATTCACCCGCTTGTTGAGCAACGGGTTGGAAGAGTTAGGATCATAGTCCGTCATAGCATCGGTGATGACCTGGAGATTGAGCACGCTGTGATTGTTCGTGGAAGCGTACCAGTTCTTGAGCGTGATTTTTTCGCCGTTGCCAACCTCGACGATGAGGTCCTTGCTGTTCTTGGAGAGCGCGAGATCCTGGTAGCGGATGCCGCCGCCCAATGACAGCGTATTGTCCCCGCCGCGGCTCGGATCAACCGTATCTTTTCCGTCGGCTCGATTGAAAGCGATGATGTCCTGGCCAAGACCAGTGACGAAGCTGTCGTTGCCCTTGCCGCCGATGAAAAGCTCGTTGCCGTTTCCTCCAGTCAAGCTGTCATTACCTTTGCCGCCGTTTAAAAGGTTGTTGCCGGATTTATCTTTCAATACATCTTTGCCGTTCCCGCCTTCGAGTATGTCATTACCGCCATCACCTTTGAGAACATCATTTCCCTTGCCGCTATTCAACAGGTCATCTCCCGCGCCACCGTAAAGGATATCTTTACCTTTGCCCCCGAGCAGCACGTCATTCCACGCGCCGCCGCGAAGGACGTCGTTGCCATTGCTTCCGATCAGGGTCAGGCCGGGCGCATCGTTGACTGGCGCTGCCTTGCTATCCAGCGTCGCTGCATCCCATATCGTGCCGTCAACAAAAGTGGCTTGTTGTATAGGAGAGGAATTAGCATCAGCGTACCAGTTGGATACCCGCACCTGATTGCCGCTCTTGTCGGTGAAGAGCAAATCCAGTCCATCGCGGCTTACGCTGATGTCGCTCGGCGCGATGCCATTTGTAAATTGGACGCTCCCCTGACCGCTCGGATTGACGACGACATCGTGGCCGAATCCCGGATCAAACACATAGGTGTTGTCCCCCGCGCCGCCGTTGAAACTGTCGTTGCCGCCCAGTCCATTGATGCGGTCATTGGCATTGGTGCCGGTGATGGTGTCGTCTCCCGCTGTGCCGGTAAGATCAAAGCCCTGGGCGATGAGGTCGTTGTAGCTCAGCACCAGTGGAGCCTGTCCTGAGCCTGGCAAAGGATCGAATTGGAAGTTCGAGATGGACGGATTGGCAAAGACATCGTTGGGGTCGAAATCGTCGATGTGGATTTCGTCACTCGCCTGTCCTGAGCTTGTCGAAGGGCCCACGCGCAATAGCAGGGAACCCAAACCCAAGGAGACGGAGTCCGGCGTGATTCCTTCGCCAAACAAAAGCGAGTTGGTGCCGCCTGAGTCCTGGATATGGTCAACACCGTCGCCCAGATTAAAGACATAAGTGTCGGCCCCTGCTCCGCCGATGAGTATGTCATTGCCCGCGCCGCCAGTCAGAATGTCGTTGCCGGCGCTGCCGTAGAGCACATCGTTGCTCTCAGTCCCGTGCGTGGCACGGCGAATTGCTTCCACAGTGCTCCAGGACGTGCCAGCCTGCCCTGAGCCTGGCGAAGGGGCAAATTGGTAACGCTCGATACCGGTGCCAATCAAATCGGTGTCGCCGGCCAGCGCTACTTGTATATTGCCGTTCTCATCCCAGGAGAAATTCAGGAAATTGCCGCTCGGATCAAGCCGCACCGTGACATCGTTAGGGCTCAAGCCTTCGCCGAATTGCACCGTATCGGTCACGATGAGTCCGCTTGCGACAAAAAGTTCCAGCGCCGTGTAGTCGCTGGCCTTTACGTCCGGCGCGGGCGGAAGCGGCTCGACCAAGACGAAACGCTGCAGATAGTTCGCATTGAGGTCATCAATTCGTTGCTGCTGCTGTGTGACCAAATCCTGATATTGCTGCAGCGTGAACTGGCTGAAATTCTGTTGGGGGTCGTTGAGCGCGTCGGGATTGTCAAGGAAAAATTGGTACAGCGCTTGGAAAAATTGCAGCGTGTCAGTCTCCCCCTGCAATTCCAGGTCCCGCCCTTCCTCGGGTGTTACGAATGACGTATTGGGATCGAAATCGTTGTTAACGTAGCGCCCGACATTGTTGCGGCGGAACTCGACGTCGAATATGCCGATCGAGTTGTAGTAGAGATTATCAAAGCTCTGCTTATCGATACCGCCTGTATCAGAAATCGCATCGTTGCCATCGCCAAGGTTATACTCGTAGGTGTCGTTTCCGTTTCCGCCATCAAGCGTGTCGTTGCCAGCGCCGCCGATGAGCGTGTCATCGCCTTCGCCGCTGGTAAGGGTGTCGTTGCCATCGCCCCCGTTCAGCGTGTCGTTGCCTGCGCCACCATTGAGACTGTCGTTGCCGCCCAATCCCGCGAGGACGTTGTCTGCATCGTTGCCGATGAGCGTGTTGTCGAGAGTGTTGCCTGTCCCGTCGATCGCAGTGTCCCCGGTTAAGGTGAGGATTTCGACATTCTCAGTGAGACTGTAGGAAACCGCGCTTTGTACTAAGTCCGTACCTTCGTCGGGAAGCTCCATCACCGTATCGCCTAGATTACCCACGATGTAGGTATCGTTTCCGGAGCCGCCAATCAGAACATCAGCGCCTTCTCCGCCGTCGAGCAGGTCGTCATCGCTTCCGCCATCGAGCACATCGTCGCCAGCCTTGCCGTAAATCTGGTCGTTGCCGCCGAGACCGCTTCCCACGTCCGAACCCCTGGTATAGAAGATAATATCGTCGCCTTCTGTCGCCTGCATCGCACGGCTGACGACATTGGCCATGTTTAAGACCGTGCCGTCGGCAAACTGAAAATGCTCGATGCCGGTGCCGATCAGATCGTCGTCGCCCGGCAGCACAACTCGCATGCCGTGATCCTGACCCCAGGTGAGATTTAAATTACCCGCGGGGTCAAAGCGTACCGTAACGTCGTTAGGACTCAAGCCTTCGCCGAATTGAACTGTGTCGGCCTCGATGAGACCGCTTGCAACAAACGGCTCGAGCCCCGCGTAATCGGTGGCCTTCACATCCGGCGCGAGCGGCAGCGGCTCGACGAAGACGAAGCGCTGCAGATAGGTCGCGTTGATGTCGTCAATCCGCTGCTGCCGCTGGGTGACCAAATCCTGGAGTTCCTGCAGTGTTCGTTGAAAGGGGTTCTGCTCTGGATCGTCGAGCGCCTCGGGATTGTCGCGGAAATACTCGTATTGAGACTGGGACTCTTGCAGCAATTCAATTTCTGGCGCCAACACGAAGTCCCGTCCCTCTTCAGGTGTAGCGAAGGAGCTATCTAAGCCGTCGCCGCGGGTGTCGAAGTAGCGGCCTCCGGCAAAGCGCCTCAAGTCGAGTTCACTTCCTCCTATGCCGATTGAGTTGTAGTAGAAATCATCGAGGAATGCTTTGTCGAAGCCTCCTTGATCGGAAATAGTGTCGTTGCCTGTATCGCTGGTATTGACGAGAAAGGTCGTCGCGACGTTCTCGCCCGTCAACATGTCATTGCCCGGTCCGCCATACGCAATATTAGCGCCGGAAATCACGTCATCACCGGCACCGCCGTCGACAAAGTAGCCTCCCGTGACCGTGTCGTCGCCACCGCCCGCTTTGACCACGGTGGTCGCTCCGGCAAAAATGGTATTGGAAGAATCGCCGGCGTCGATTTCCCCGAGCGTGTTGGTTTCATGCGTCTCAGTAACGAAAGCCCGCACCTGTGCTGGGAAAGCCCCGCTTGACGGGATGCCGCTCGGATGAAACGCTCCCGCCTGGCCGTCCACGGTTGCCGAGAAGTTGTGCTGAATTGTGGTGCTTGTAACGATCCCAATCAATCGGCCATTGGGGAAACCCGGCTCCGGCTGGCCGATCACCAGCTGGGAGGTGTTGAAGGTCGAAAATTGGTTGGCCAAGTTCTGGGGGCGCAGCCAGGAGGCATTGACCGTACCCTGGATGGTGTTCTGTACACGGGATGTCCCAGAGAAGTTGTCGCTGATGATTGCGTCGTCCGAGGTGATGACCTGGTTCACCAAGCTCGCGCTGTTATGCGATCCGCCTACCGGGTTTGTGCTCCAATTGACGGTTACCGAATGGCTGCTGGGAAAAGTTGTAATGACGCCGGGGAAGGGGAATGATTGGAATTGGCTGGTCGTGGTCGATTCTCCGCCGCCGTAGAATGCAGTCGGCTGTGAAAAATTAAAGCCCTGATCGAGCTCATTGGCGCCGACCAGCTGGTAGCCTTGAGTGAGATAAGAAGAGACGATGCTCGCCTTCAATGCGCTCCGCGCCTGGTTGAACGCTTTGTCGGAGAAATCTTGCTGCGCCTCGTCGGCGATGCGCGCGGCGAGCGTCTGCGTCGCGCCGCTGGCATCATGCAGAGTCCAGTCCTGGTTACCGAGAAAATAATCCTTGATCAGCGCTCCGTCCCGGCTGCTGCCCACGGTAAGCAAGAGATCGTTCCCGACCCGCGAAGTCGCGACATCGGTTAAAGCCAAGCCCGTTTGCAGCGCGATGGTATTGGCTCCCGCATCAATCCAGGTGTCTCGCCCCATGCCGGCGCCCAAAGCATAGGTATCGTTGCCGCCGAGACCCATGAGCGTCTCGTCGGCTGGCGTGCCCGTCAGCGTGTCGTCCTGCTCCGTGCCCGAGATCGGTGCGACAGGCAGCGTGTTTATAAAATCGGATGTGATCGCACTGCCGTCGCCGAAGACGATGCGCTCGATGCGGTTGGCGGTGTTGTTAAACTGACCTTGCACCGTGACCTGGTCGCCGTTCCCGTAGGCAATGATCAAGTCGCCATTCGCGCGGCGCGTGAGCGCCACCTCCGAGGCGAGGATGTCTTGAGCGAACTGGATGGTGTCGGTGTTGGTAAGGTCAGGAGTGTTGATTGCGACCGTTCCCGCCTCGGCAATGACGTCGTGACCGTCGCCTCGGGCAAAGAAATAGGTGTCGCTGCCTACACCGCCCGCAAGCGTGTCATCGCCCGCGTCTCCATGCAGATTATCGTTGCTGTCTCCGCCAAAGAGCTGGTCATCGCCGGCGCCGCCGATGAGCGTATCGTTGCCCCCTTGCCCATTGAGGGTGTCGTCGCCCCTGAAACCTTCGAGCACATCATCACCCGCGCCGCCGACAAGCGAAAGGCTCTGGGTGTACGCCGCGGTGAGAAGCTGCTCCTGCGTAAGCACCGTGCCGTCGTCAAACTGAAAATCGAAATTCAGCGACGCGATATCCCCTTTGATGTGCAAGCCATCGGGAATGCCAGGTATAGTTTCGGTCGCACCCACCGCCGACACAATCAGCTCCTTCTGTCCCCCCTGATCGGTCGCCGTGGCAACAGTAAGTTCGCTGACGTCGTTAAATCCTGTGAGGATGATGTGATTATTGCCTTCGCTGTCGTCGATGGTGTCAGATGCATCGGCCACGTAGGTGTCGTCGCCCGCCCCGCCCTGCAAAAGGTCCGCTCCCGCGCCTGCATCGAGCGTGTCATCCCCCAGACCTCCCTGCAACTGATCGTTGCCCTCATCGCCATCGAGCGTGTCGTCTCCCGCGCCGCCCGTCATGAGGTCGTTGCCCGCACCGCCGAGCAGAACGTCATCCCCGCCTTGGCCGTCAATCTGGTCGTTGCCCGCGCCGCCGTCAATGAAATCGGCGTCGCCCGAGGTATCGGTGCCGCCGTTGTCGCCGACGATGAGATCATTGCCCTCGCCGCCTAAGAGCGTGTCCTCGCTCGCGCCGCCGAGCAGCGTGTCATCGCCCGTACCGCCGTCGAGCGTATCGTTGCCATCCTCACCCTGCAGGAAGTCGTTGCCGTCGCCGCCTAAGAGCGTGTTTTCGCCCGCGCCGCCGAGGAGGGTATCATCGCCCGCACCGCCGTCCAGAGTGTCGTTGCCGCCATAACCCTGCAGCACATCATTGCCGTCTTCTCCAAACAACTCGTCATCGCCTTGCTGGACTAGGGGCGTGTTGTCGGAATCGCCTGCAAGGGTGTCATCCCCCGTACCGCCGAAAATCGTATCGGCGCCGCCCATACCTATCAGGGTGTCGTTGCCGTCCTCGCCATCGAGGTAATCATTTCCGGATAGGTCAAAGTTATCGCCTTGCAAAGAGTCATCGCCCGCTCCGCCAAACAGCGTATCGTTGCCGCCGTCCCCGAAAAGCTGATCATCCCCCGCACCGCCGCCGAGAAAATCATCTCCCGCGCCAGAGTTGACGCCGTTATCTCCAAAGAGCGCATCGTCACCGTCGCCGCCCAGGAGCGTGTCGTTGCCTTCGTGGCCAGCGAGCTGATCATCCCCCGCACCGCCGTCGAGCAGGTCATCGCCCGCCTCTCCAATCAGAATGTCCGCGCCGCCTCCGCCGTCGAGCAGGTCGTCGCCTACGCCGCCCTGCAGCCGATCATCACCTTCGCCTCCTATCAGGGTATCATCGCCTCCCTGACCGAATAGGATGTCATTGCCCGCGCCCCCGTCCAGGAAATCCGCTTCGCCCCCATTCGGATCGGCGCTGCTGTTATCGCCTACCAGCTGGTCATCACCCGCCCCGCCCAAAAGCTGATCCTTTCCAGACCCGCCGAAGAGAGAATCATCACCCGCATCGCCGTCGATTACATCATCCCCGCCGTGGAAGGCTTGTACGGTGTCGTTACCCCCGCCTACGAGGATGCTGTCGTTGCCTACGCTATCAAAGAGCGTGTCAGCGCGATCGGGGAAAGGTGTATTAGGGTCGGTGATGACATTGCCCAGGTTATCGAAGTGAACTTGCACCCCCGGCGTATTGGGATCAAAGTCAACCGGCTCCAGATCGCCCACGATGGTGTTGGTGATCTGCGGGGCTTGCTCGTCAATGGCGTCGAGTTGTATCGTTGCTTCTTGATGCATTTGATGGGTGGGCGTTCCGTTTGCGTCAACCAGCGTTGCAGACAGCGTCAAGGTTTGGTCTTGATCCACATCCCTCTTGTCCCACAACCCAAACGCGATACTACGCTGTCCCTCGGAAATGAAGAGATCGAATACGCCGCTCGCATCCAGATCGACAATGTTGTCGCCTTCAACGATTGAAAATGCTGCTGCGTCGCCGCCCGCAAGCTGGAATTTGACGTGTTGCCCGCCTTCGCCCGCCGCATAGGGTAGGAACACCGTGTAGCTCTTTGCTCCACCTTCCTTCACTTCGGTGTTCAGTGTGGGTGCGGTATCGGGATCAAAACCTGCGGTGTTAAACGGGTTGCGTCCCGCCCCGTGCTTGATCACTACGGTTTCACCAGCTTGGTCAACAATGGCTTTGGCGTCTTTAATCGCCGACTTAACCGTAGAACTAATCGTCGGATCGGCGAGAGCAGCAGCAAAAGATTTTTCATAGGCGTCGAAGGTAACGAAACCACCGAACGGATCGAGCGCGAGCGGAGCGTCATTAGATTGTTGTAGATTGTCGGTGAAGGCATTGCTAATAGAATTGGCCAAGCCTCTGAAAAGCGTTTGAACATGAGAAATCAAATCCGCGCTGAGTCCGAAAAAGCTAATTAAAGCTTCGTCCAAACCCGTCATAAGATCGGCGCCTAGCTTTGGCAAATCGACGCCAACTTTACCCTTGGCTTGATCCAGAATGTAAACCAGCCCGCGATTGAAACCATCACTGCCGCTTGCCATCACATTTGCCAAAGCCGTTGTATCAAGATTGAGCGACGCAATGCCAAGCAATTTACCTAGCTTGCCGAATCTGCCCACAGCTTCTGTTCCAAGTACCGCAACAACGAACAAGGTGAGCCTAAAGATGGCTTCCCGGTTGCTGTCCACTGTTCCATCAGTGTTTCCCAGGCGAGAAAAATTCGCGGCAATAATCTGCGACTTGGCAAAATCAGGGTAAAATGGCTGATAACCCGGGTCTGCAAAGGTTGCCCACCAGCTTTGGTTTCTGATTGAGTGAGCAACGATCCCCTCACCAATTGTTGCAAAATCTACGAAATGGCCAAAAACCTTGCCACCTACCGGAGCCCCGGTTAACAGGTGAACAGGATCACCATGTACAATAGGAAGCGCTCCGGCAATAACATGGTGCTCACCGTTTGTAACGATACTGGTTTTGTCAGACGTTTGGGTCACACTCGGTGAATTGGTAATCCCCTGAGCGTTGAAGGTGTAGAAGTGGAGTTGGGAAGCGAACTGAACATCGGATATGGTGGCACCGGGAACACTCTCCACAAGGTTCTTATTTGTATTATTGATTGCCCACTGTACGAACGCGCCGCCCAGGCTATGGCCTACCAATTCAATATTTCTGTCAGCAACAAGATTCGCTGCGAGCCAATTATTGACTACTTCGCTTGCCCCGTTAAATTGATCGCGCCCAACGCTGTTAAAGTTGTTATACCAATCACGTAGATCAGGAATACCGTTGTCCGAACCTTCAGTGCCACGGAATGCTAAAATTCGAGTGCCGTCATCGACGACTTTCTTCAGGGCATAAGCGTAGAAGCCTGATGCTTGGCTTAGTTCACCCGGTACACCCGTGCCCAAAGTCAAGGCATCTGGATTAAACGTCGTATCAAGTTCCCATCCCGCCGGAATTGAGGATTTGCCAACGTATACCCGCTCTGCGACTTCCCGCGCAGTCAGATATGCGATGAACCTCGTCATTTTGCCTCTCCTTTTACTTCAGTTTGAACAATAAATAATCTGGAAGAACCTTGGCCAGGTCTTTTAAACGCTACCCATCTACCATCAACTGATACATGAGGAAATGTGTCGTCGTAATAAGCCGGAGGGTTAGTAATTTGAGAAATCTTGTTTGCGGCAGCCGTGTATTTCCAAATTCCACGATATCTCTTGTTCCCAGGTACCACGAAAAACACCTCACCAGCTTGGCTAACACTTAAGTTTTGGATTCCAATATGTTCAGTTTTCTCTTGTGCAAGAGAAAACAAGTGTTCCCAATTATTTTTTCTTCCATTGATATGGAACATGCACACACTGTTACCCCCTGAACCAACCTTATAATCCTTTCTGCGACAGACTGAGTACAGAAATTCCTCACTGGGGCTAATCGCTTTCAATGAATGTCCTTGAACCGGTATACCAAGTTCCTCATCTTCGCTTAAATTAATTAACGGCCGATTTTCAAGATCATACAAAATAAGAGCGAAAGATATCGGCTTATCCTGTTTGTCAAAAAACGGTTTCTCCCGGTTCTTAATTGTCTTAAACTTACCATCTTCGCCTCTTACTTGAACCGTTTCTTCCCATCGGTATTCAGTTAACACATATTTTGATAGAGGCCAAACCATTCTATTCCATGTGGTCCAGCACAAAAGCTTGTAGTCAGTCCTAATATAAGTCGCACACTGTGTGTCAATCTCACCTTCATTCCAGAATGCGAAGTTATTCCCCACAATGTATTTCGCCTTTCCATTAACATAAGGACCGCCGCGCTTCATGGTGGCAATAAGTTGAACCGCTTGGCCAGGCCGGACAGAGTAGACATAAGCCGCCGGATCTCGTTTCATTGGATCAGAGACAATGCTTGGATATGAGACAAAGATAATCTCGTTGTTATGACAAGTTAACTGGTGTACGTCAGAGATCGTGGTTTGTGCGACTTTTAAATCTATATATTGGGCTCGCCCTGGGTTGTGTATTTCAAAGTAAATAATCTCGCTTTGACCTTCTTTTCCATCTCTTTGCCAATACAACGCGATATGGTTATTGTCACACCAACTGTACCCCGATACGCCTTCGAGCTTAATGCCGGTATTGATGATTTCGTAGCCGCTTTCTTCTTTGGAAGCGGCATTACATCCCACTAGAATAACTATCCAGAGCAACACTACAGCAGATTGTATAAATTGCTTTCTCCTAGCATGCAATTCATGCAAATTAGCCCAAGACAATTTATTTTTCACACCCATCATGGTTGGTCTCGTCTGCTAAAACTCCAAGCTATTTTGTCACAAAGGCACAAAGGGGTCAGGTCTAGGCAAGACAAAGGGGTCAGGTCTTGAAATATCAGTTTCCTCATTCGCTTTTCCCTTCTTGATTAACAACTTTACTAATCGTCGTGTAATGCAGCCCGAGATGGGTGCCGATCTCGGTCAGAGTGTAGCCGTGTTTAAGATGAGCCGTCCGAATGGCATGGTCGCGCTTCGATTTGGTGTCGATCCGGTCCAGCATTAATGCTTCCTTTAGCGGCGGCCGGCTGACGAGGCGTTGAACACGCGGGATTTCCTTGAGGTTTCCCCTCCGGGCGAGGAGCGGTTGGATTTTTCGGATATAGGCCTCCGACCCCAAGAGGATTTGCCCGCGTAACCGGTTCCAAGGGGACTCCGCCTTCATCCCCTCCCGGACAAACTGCCGGTATCTTTGCTCAGCGATAGCGTTGGTCCTGGCAAACTGGGACAGCACCCAATCACAGGTGAGAAAGGCTGGCGCTTTCTCCATCCCTGCCGTCGCCCGGTAACTGCTCCAGCGGTAGTCTCCGGCGCGCGGGGTCATCTTGGCTCGCACCGGATTGAGCACGACGTAGCGGCAGAGCTCCAAAAGGTGACGGTCTCGCTCGACGAGTATTCCCTTGAAACGCCCTTGGAACACATGGCCGACCCGTTTGTGACGACGGTTGAAACGCTGGGTGTAAACACCGTTTAGGTGTCGCATCCCCGCCGTCAGGTTTGCATCTGGCGTTTCAATCATCAGGTGATAGTGGTTGTCCATGAGACAGTAGGCATGACACAGCCAGTTGAAACGTTCGATGGCCTGCTCTAGCACCTCGAGAAAAACCAATCGATCCCCATCGTCCTTAAAAATCGGCCCTCGCGCATTGCCCCGTGAGGTCACGTGATAGATTGCGCTGGGAAATTCAATCCTCAATGGCCGCGTCATTTGTTCCTCAAACCGAAAACTGATATTTCAAGACCTGACCCCTTTGTTTGACCCCTTTGTTGACCCCCTTTGTTGACCCCTTTGTTTGCGGCATCGGCAGAAAGATCAGTTAGATCAGTTAGCCCAAACGTCGTGCCGCGTAGAGCGAGACTGTATTTTTGGGTGACTTTGTTCTGAAACACCGTCGCGGAAAATCCGCTTCCGGTATCCGGCAGTTGGTTCACTACCGTCCATTGCGCAACGAAAGCGGTGGCTTGGGCGGATTGTGTTGGATCATTTGGATCTTTGGAAAAACCCTCGGCTATGAGGGCAGCCTTAACGTCATTTGTATTAGTCAACAAATTACCTGAATTATCTAAAAAATTAGCATAGGACGCCTCAGCGAGTTGTGCTTGCTGAAACAAATCCTGAATTGTGTTCATTTTTCTGCGCCCATAAAATTGTTACGAAAATTTCTTAACTTATCTTGGTTATATCCACCACCAATACAATGCCTGCTATCCAGCCAAAATTTCCATCCCGACCACCCCGCCTGGCGCGGCTCATGTGAAGTCGAGAAATCCACATACCGAGCTAATACTTCACCAGTTTTACTGTCCACTACCTGTTGTTCTTGCCTGATCATGTGGTTGAGAGGAAAAAAACGGTCTTCTTTGATTGTCCAATTAAATCTCTGATTGAGAATATAAGCACCGTGTACAGAAGGCGCGCCCTTATTCGCCACCAACGTCTCCATCACCCCCGGGTTTTCTGCCTTCCATTGATCCACGGTCTTGTACACCCAGAATCCCGCCTCGGTGGCACAGTAATATTGGTGCGCCACTACAGTCGGTATCCAGTCCCAGAACACCGGGAGGTACACCAGCAGGAATCCGCCCGCCGCCCACAGCCACCGTTGCTTGCGCGGCAGGCCTATCTTGGCCGCATGGCGATAGCCCCACATTGTCGCCGCAATCAGCAGCGCCAGATAAATCCCGATCAATCCGAATACGACTAGCCCGAACATGTCACCCCGCCTTTCTGAGTAATGAATCTTTGCTTGCTCGATTCAGCATCCAAATCTTCTCCCACCGGCAGATTTCTACGTCGTCCCACGCTCCACCCGTCAATGTGTAATTTCCCGCCTCGCCATACACATAATCGTTGCTAGTACGCCAATCAGATTATCGTCCCCTGCACCACGCCGCCTCCAGCATCCCGGTCTCTGAAATCATCCATCCTGATTCTTTTCTCCCTTGAGCACGCTCATTTGTTTTTCATGCTGGCCCAGGGCCACGATCTCGTCCACCTGCAATCCCCTTGGCAGCTGATGCGTGATAAACAGCATGGTCACCTTGCCTTTGAGTTGATTGACCGTTCTGGCGAAATGTTCGGCGGTGGGCAGATCGAGGTTGCTGGTGGCTTCGTCGAAAATCAGGATTCTCGGGCGCTTCAGAAGCGCCCGCGCGATGGCGACTCGTTGCTTCTGCCCGCCAGAAAGCCCCACGCCATGCTCGCCGATTTGCGTCTGGTAACCTTCGGGCAGATGCTCAATGGTGTAGTGAATCTCCGCCATCTTGCAAGCCTGCACCACTTGTTCGAAAGTCGCATGAGGGTTGGCGAGGGCTAGATTCTCATAAATGGTGCCTGAAAAGAGGATGGTGTCCTGCGGCACCACGCCGAAGTATTGCCGCAGTTCATTGGCGGCAAGATGGCGGATATCGTGGCTGTCTATTTTGATTTGGCCATCCGAAGGAAGATAAAAACCTTGCAGGAGTTTCGCCAAAGTGCTCTTGCCGCAGCCGCTCGGTCCCATTAGCGCCATGCACACGCCGGGCTCGAGCTTGATGTTGAGGCCGGTGTAAAGATAAGGCAGGTTCTCCGCGTAACGGAAACTCAAATTGACAATCTCCACCCGGCCGCGCTCCGCCGTCGCCCGCCCAGGAATCAGCGAATAGGGTTCGGCGGGGGCATTCATGATGTCCCCCAGGCGCTTCACTGCAATCGCCGCCTGCTGGAATTCCTGCCACAGGCCGACGATGCGCAGCATGGGCTGCGACATGCGGCTTGCGAACATCTGATAAGCCACAAGCATGCCGATGGTGAAGCCTTCGTTTTGCATCACCAGCCAGGCGCCTGCGCAGAGGATAAGCAAGGTCAGGAGTTGGTCCAGGGCGTTGGCGGCGACATTGTAGGCATTAGAGAGGCTGCGAGTATTGAAGCTGGCGTTGAGATACGCCGCCAGGTAATCGCCATAACGGCTTTTAAGCTGCGGCTCCATTTGCAGCGATTTAACGGTTTCCATTCCCGCAATGTATTCGGTGAGGAACGCCTGGTTTCTTGCGCCCAGCAGGAACTGCTGGTTGAGCCGCTGGCGAAGCAGCGGCACCACGGCCAAACTCAAGGCGATGATGGTGCCGAGCAGCGCGAGCGTAATCAGGCTCAGCAGCCAGCTGTAATAAAACATGATGGCGAGGAATATCAGCAGGAATGGGCAGTCAAGAATGAGCGTCACCGCCGCGCCGCTTACAAATTCGCGGATGGTCTCCACCCCGTGGACGCGCGCCACGACCACGCCAGTGGGGCGGTGTTCGTAATAGCGCGGCGACAGTTTCAGAATATGCTCGAACACCTGGCTGCCCAGCACCGCATCCACGCGATTGCCGGTGTGCAGCACCAGATATTGGCGTGCCCAGCTCATGGCAGAGGTAAACAACATGAATACTGCAAGCCCGATTGCTATCACCACCAGTGTGTTCATGGTCTGGTGCACCACCACTTTGTCAATCACGACCTGGGTGAACAGCGGCGTGGCTAGCGCCATGAGCTGAATCGCAAGCGAGGCGAGCAGCACATCGCGCCAGATTTGCTTGTGCTTCAGGAGTTCGGGGATGAACCATTTGAAACCGAAAGTTTGTTGCTGCAGCAGTGCGGCGTCTTTGTCGGTGGCCGCCTGCTCTTTCCGGCTGAACAGCATGACTTGGCCGGCATAACGCGCTTCGAATTCGGCAAGGGAAAGCGATTTCGGATTTGGGTCGCCCGGCTCAAAAAACACGACTTGCTGACTGTCGGCTTTGATGATCAGTGCAAGGCCGACCTCGCCTTTACCCTCACCCTCGCTTCTACCCTCACCCCCACCCTCTCCCTGCAAGGGAGAGGGGGAATTAGTTTGGGCCTCTCCCTGAGAGGGAGAGGGAGGATTATTTGTTGCGGGCTTTAAGACCGCGAGGCAGGGTAAGACCAACTTGCCGAGATCAGCCGCTGGGACAGCGCGGAAGCTGCTGTTGATTCCAAGCCCGTGGGCGGCCCGCTGCAAAGAAAGCAGATTATAAGGCGGAGGGATTTGCCGCAGGACGAGCTCCGGGGCAAAGGGGATGCGCTGCAGTTGGCAAATACCGGCCAACCCCCAGACAAATGCTTGCGTGGAAATAGGTAGATTACTATCCACTGACGCCCCCCTCGTCAGCACTGATGAAGGGGCATCAGTGTTGATGGTGCAGACTGCGGTTACCGCAAGTTTAAAGCTCCAATTCCGGTTGGCTTTGTGTTATCCGGCCAACATACCAACTTATATGGCGTGAATGACGGAGGTTTAAACGGCTTTCATTCGGAAATATACCCGCACCCTTGACCAAAAAGCAACCAAATTCCTTATAAGCCCGCCCGGAGGCTGCAATAAGGGTAACTGATAAAGGGTAAAATCCGACAAAACTACACATTTCCATGGGCAGACCGAATTGAATAAAAAATCCTACCCCCATTCCGCTACCCTGGCGCTCATCGTGCTCGCTTTCATCTGGGGCTATAACTGGGTGGTGATGAAAAAAGTGCTCGCATTTTGCGGGCTTTTTGATTTCGCCGCGTAGAGCATCAGCTCCTTGATGAAGGATGCCGTGACACCGTGCGCCGCATGATCTTTGCCAGGGCAGTCGTCGCTGTGGGTTTGATCATGGTGGGGGGGTGGTGTTGCAGCCGGTGATAAATCCGTTAAAGCGCTTCGCATGTCGCTACTTTGGAAGGCTGATCTATAAACCGAGCTTGCGCTTCAGGGCATCCAACGCCTGCTTATGCTTGGACGCGTCCATCTTCGCAATGTTAAGCAACTTCCATTGAACACCAGGTAATTTTTCGACACCAGGAACGTTAAGCAACGACCAAATCGGTTTACCTTCCTTAATTGAGATCAGAAACTTTTTCTCGCTTTCGGTAAGAGTCAAGCGTAGGGTATTGATAAGTTCCTCGCGTGCCTTGATAAGCTGTTCATAGGAGACTGGGTCAGTTGTCATGCCAGTAAAATGATTTTCAAATGCCGCTTGCATGTCATGCCGAGTCGGATCAATTAATTCGCTCATAGGGCGGTCATGACTTGCAAGGTAGACTATAAATCCCTTTCGGATATCATCAGTCACCCCTTCGTTTTTTAGTAGCAACATCACATCAAACAGATCACGCGGATGCTGACGATCGAGTGCTGCATATATTTTGCCTCCATAAAGATCGGATAATGAGACCGTGTTGATCGATGTCGATCTCTTAAAGAGTTTCTCGGCGGCCGGTACTAGCGATCGTTCCTCCACCGCGAATAAGGTTCCCCTTGTATTTATATTCGGTTCTACCTTGATTTGGGCATCCGAGACGCGAAGGAGAAGCTTAGTAACATGTTTGCCGTCCTCTACGATCTCCGTGACCTGCACAGAATGGATAGTGTGTTTCAGGTTTTTCGCGATTCGTTTTAAAGCGTCGTTGATGTTCCGAAGCGACTCGGCACGCGGAATGCACGGGCCCAGGGGTTGATGATCGCGGGCCTGTCGGTCACGATCGGGGTCGTGCTGTTCTCGATCTTCGCGCTCGAGCATCCGTTCGCCGGGTTCACCCGCGTCGAGCCCGATGCATTTCACCAGTTCGTGGACATCCTCGACGTATGGAGCCAGCTCGGAACGGGTCGCGGCCGGTAGCGTCGACGCGGCCGCGCAGACCGGGCGTGGCGCCTCGGGACATGCGACCGCGAAGGTGAGCGCTGGTCCGCGCAACCGCAATCCGGCGAGCCACGGCCCGCTCCGCTGCACAGCTTCGCAGGTGCAACGCTACGCGGGCCCTCCTCGGTGTCGTAGTCCTGGC
>Ga0184640_10000118_pt1 | contig 17882 bp, 2 predicted proteins | sample PLM31_200_b2_FD_133161 | JGI IMG/M metagenome (GOLD analysis project Ga0184640, IMG submission 133161) | Groundwater sediment microbial communities from an aquifer in East River, Colorado, USA - PLM3-1_200_b2 | ecosystem: Environmental > Terrestrial > Soil > Riparian zone | place: USA: East...
AAGTGAAATCCATGCCCGACTCCTTCAAGCTTAAGGAGGATTCGCGGTCCAGTCAGGGCCTTTTCGCAATAATATTCCGCCTGTCCAACTGCCGTAACGGGATCTGCCTCTCCCTTTAGAATCAGGGTTGGAACGCCATGCTTGTGCTCCGCAGGATCCCATACTTTTGGTTTATCCTCAGCTACTCCGACCTTCTCGATGAACCTATTGACACCGACGCGACCTGCACTACTCTTGAGTGCATCTCTAACGTTCTGTTTATCGTCGGCTAACAATGCTTTTAAAAACCGCGGGCGCAAGCCGTCGTATATCTGCATTACATAGTGCGTTCGATATGATTCATCGGAACGGTCTACCGCGGAATCTTCGCCAGAATCTACTTCACCGAGTTTTTCCTTGAGCTCAGGCTTGAGCCCCATGGCTATCACCCTTGCGGTTTCGACTTGTCTTTCTGGAAAACCCTCAATTTTGGGATTTTGCCAACCGATCATTCGTAACTCCCGAAGTTGCTTAAAAAAATTAGGGCCATAATCTAACCGGACCTGCCTCAATTTTTCCTTCAGCTTGTCGTACTGTTCAAAAACAAACTGTTCACTCCCGAAGTTTTCTTCAATCTGCTTAAATACCTGCGACAGTTTGATTTCGAGGTCTGTTTTGTCGTCACTATTTAATTTTTTGAATTCTTCATTTTCTTCTGTTGTGAGAATCTTCATCAGGACCTGCTGTCTGATTTCTCGCTCCGCGTTCGTATATTGATCAAACACCTGCGCGGCCTGGGCCGGACTGGTTACGGATTTGAATTTATGCATGGATAGCGGCCCGATTAGGATCAATTTCCGAACCTTTTTCTCTTTCTTGTATCGGGCGGCATACTGCTGGGCCAGAACCGTTCCATAACTGTATCCCACTATCCCGTCCCATGGCTCATCTTTCAGAACGTCTTTACGAATCTCTTCGATATCATTGACCGCGTAGGACGTTCTTAGAAACCTATCAAAGTCATTCGATGGCGGAAATTGGCTAAAACCTGAACCGCGAAGATGGAAGTGAACGATTCGATAGGCGGTATTCTCGCGTCTCAAGAATCTTAGGAAGTTCTCGTCGAAAGGCCTGACTATTTGCCCAGGTCCGCCAGCGCAAAAGAGAACGGTTTTAAGCCCCCGACTTAGTCCTTTAGGCTCGTGTATGAAATAGAAAAGATCGAACTTGCCAGCGCTTTCGGTACCAGGATCCAACTGCACCCGAAGCAACCTTTCTTCAAATTCATCAGCAATAGGCTCTCCTAATCCTGCACGTTCCGTCGCTTCCCAGCTTTTCGACGACGACATACGTCACCTCCATTTAGTTCGGCATGCAGAGCTGCCGACTTTAGAGATTGCTAGCATCGGTAGATATTGTCGGGCTGCACTAAGACACGCCATCTGCGAGAATACTTGCTATCTGTTCAACTGAATGCGCTGTCAGGTTCTCTAATAACTTACTGAATGATTCGAGCATTTTGTTTACATCTTCTTCGCCAATCACATCGGTCTTATAGTTTACACATCCTGTCAACGTCGTTAACGATTCCCTCATGTTAACGATCAAATTAAACGTCGTCAGTGTTAGATCCGAGTCCTCTTTCGATTGTTGCAAATCTAATGACGCAAAAGTGAGGCCAGCGATCTGCGAAGATTTAAAATGATGGTGCTGATAGTTGAGCAGCACCTGAAACAAGGAGCCTCGATCTACAATGCGGTCTCCCTCTAATACTCGAGCTAGTTGTTCAAACGGAAGCTCTTGGTGGGCATAGGCCATCAAGGCCGATCGCCGCACCTGTTCTAATAACTGTTTAGCTGTCATTTCAGGGGCGAGATAAGTACGTAAGATTGTGGTGTTGACGAAGTGGCCGATCACGCCCTCGGTTTCTCTGCGACCGCGGTTCGCTACCAGAGTCCCAATGCGAATGTCTCGCTGACCAGTATAAAGATGAAGCAGGATGTTCAGGGCGGTTGCCAACACCACGAACGGTGTACAATTCTCCCGACGAGCGAGCGCCTTAATGCCTGTGAACAAAGTTTCGTCTAGTTCCATTAGTTGACGCGCTGTATGGAAGTTTGGTTTCTTTCTCGGTTTCCCGTTTTTCCGAAATTCAAGCTGAGACACAGAGCCAGCAAGTTGCTTCTTCCAGAAAGCGAGCTGAGTGTTTAGAAGACCTTCGTCCAATAGCCGTCTCTCCCAGGAAGCGTAATCGGCAAACTGGATTGCGGGTTCAGGTAGCGGAGATGAGCGCCCCCCTGAAAACGCTTCATATAGCAGTAATAATTCGCTGCGAAAAATTCTCATCGACCAATGGTCGCTGATGATATGGTGCATCGTGACCAACAGAAGATACTCTTTATCAGTCAACCGCAGCAGTTTGATCCTCAATAGGGGGCCTGTCGCAAGATTAAAGGGTCGTTCCCTTTCTTCCAAAATCAGTCCAGCAGCCTGTTGCTCTACTTCACCCGGTGGCAGGCTTTGCAGATTTACGACGGGCAATTGGAGATCGGGAACTTCTTTAATCACTTGAACGGGACACCCGTCTACTTTGGCGAAGACTGTACGTAAAGCTTCGTGCCGTTTAATAAGCTCCTTTAAGCTCTTTTCTAATGCTGCAATGTTGAGTTCTCCGCTTAGCCGATAGACATAAGGCATGTTGAAAAGATGAGTGTCGGGAATCATCTGGTCCAGATTCCATAGTTGCTCCTGATTCATCGAAAGAGGTAGAGGCCCATTGCGTGGAACCGGCACGATAGTGGGTAGCTCGAAGCCGCGACCTTCCCAAATAAGACCTTCGATTCTAACAGCCAGGCTCGCTACAGTGGGTGCCTCGAAAATGGCTCGAAGCGGGATCTCCGCCTGAACAGCGTCACGCAGTCTTGAAACCACCTGAGCGGCTAGGAGGGAATGTCCGCCTAGCTCGAAGAAGCTGGCGTGCGTATCAACCTCGTCCAGCTTTAACACCTCTCTCCATACCTGGGCCACCCATTCCTCAATTTCGGTACGCGGCTCAACGAAAGCTTGCCCGAGCCGTGGCCTGGCGCCGTCAGGCGGTGGTAGCGCGTTGCGATCAATTTTCCCATTGGGTGTCAGTGGCAATGATTCGATGGGAATGAAGACAGCCGGCACCATGTAATCAGGAATCTTTTCTCTCAGGAAACTTTGTAGATCGGTGACGGAGACCGCGGCCTCCGCTCTCGGCACGACGTAACCTACTAAGCTCTTATCACCCGACGAGTCGTGCTCACGTGCCACGACCACGTTTTCCCGAACGGCCGGGTGTTGATTCAAAACAGACTCGATCTCACCTAACTCGATTCGATAACCTCGGATCTTGACCTGGTTATCAGCTCGGCCCAGGAACTCGATGTTCCCATTCGCCCGGTAACGAGCCAAGTCGCCGGTTCGGTAAAGATGCTCGCCAATCTTGGTCGTGAAAGGACTGGAGAGAAATCTTTCGGCAGTCAACTCTGGCCGACTCAGGTACCCCCGCGCTAGACCGTCACCGCCGATATACAGTTCGCCATGTACTCCGACTGGCACTGGCTGCAAGTGAGAATCCAGAATGTATATTTGGGTATTGGCGATCGGCCGCCCGATTAGGATTGGACTTTCGCCAGGTTCGACCTTTGCGATAGTCGACCAAATCGTCGTTTCAGTCGGGCCATAGAGATTCCAAAGCGAAGCGCCACCCTCCAATAACTGATCAGCTAACCGATGTGATAAGGTCTCCCCACCGCAAAGGATCTTGAAGTTCCGACTGCCTCGCCACCCCGCATCCAGCAAAAGCTTCCAGGCAGAAGGTGTGGCTTGCATGACCGTAGCCCCGCACTCTGTCAATCTGTCTAATAGCTGCCTCCCATCTAAGGCCTCATCTCGACTCGCCAAAACAAGCTTCGCCCCTGTAATCAGCGGCAGATAAAGCTCCAATGCAGCAATATCAAAAGAGATTGTCGTAAGGGCTAAAAAAACGTCCTTGGCTGTCAAGGCAATGTTCTCACCAATGGCGCATAAGCAGTTCAAAATGGATCGGTGAGAGACTTGAACGCCTTTTGGTTTTCCAGTCGAGCCCGAGGTATAGATGACGTAGGCTAAGTCCGTCGAACGAACTTGGCTCAGAAGATTTTTATCACTCTGCTGTGCAATCTTTTCCCGGTCTCTGTCCAGGCAGATTATCTTTATTTGAGGATTGAGGAATGAGAATGGAGGATCGCCGCTATCCTCTATTTTCGACGTTCCATCTTCAATTAATCGTTCCTCGGTAAGCAGGACTGACACCTGAGCATCTTTCAACATGAATGCTAAACGCTCCTGTGGATACGCCGGGTCCAACGGCATATACGCTCCTCCTGCCTTGAGTATCCCCAACAAACCAACGAGCATTTCCAAAGACCGGTCGATACAAATCCCGACGAATTTCTCCGGCCCAATTCCTAAGGACCGCAGATAGTGCGCTAGCTGATTGGCCCGGCTGTTCAGCTCTCGATAGGTCAACCGCTTTCCTTCGAACTCTGCAGCAATAGCGTCCGGGGTCCGTTCTACCTGAGCCTCAAATAGCTCATGGATACACGAGCTCTTGGGGTAATCGACCTCAGTGTCATTCCATTCCACCAACAACTGATGACGCTCGGCTTCGGTGAGAAGGGGCAAGGTTGATATGGGTTGGTCCGGATCGGCGACAACCCCTTGCAGTAACGTTTGGAAGTGGCCAGCCATCCGCTCAATGGTTGAGCGATCAAACAGATCGGTGCGGTACTCGAAGAATCCAATCAACTTCCCGTCGCGCTCCGCGAGACCTAATGTCAGATCAAATTTCGAAACACTGGCGTCGACATTCACGCGGTTTACCGTGAGCCTGGGAAGGGTTGGTACATGTCTCGGAGCGTTCTGCAAAAGAAACATCACCTGAAACAGCGGGTTGCGGCCTAAGTCACGTTCGGGGTGGAACTCCTCCACCAGTTTCTCGAAGGGAAGATCTTGATGGGCGTAAGCACCCAAGCACACGTCCCGGAGGCGAGAAAGAAGCTCCTTAAATGTGGGGCTTCCCGAAAGATCCGTGCGCAGAACCAACGTATTGACGAAAAACCCGATCAGGCTCTCAATCTCTATCCGATTCCGGTTAGCGATTGGCGACCCGATAAGAATGTCATCTTGGTTAGTGTAACGATGAAGCAATACATTGAAAGCCGCCAGTAAGGTCATGAACTGAGTAACTCCTTCCCGTCTACTCAATTCGTTGACTGCCGCACTTAGAGTCTCTGGCAACGTTATCGGCTGCCTTGAGCCGCGAAAACTTTGCAGCGCCGGCCTGGGACGGTCTGTGGGCAGATTGAGAACTGGCAAATTGTTTCCGAGTTGCTGCCGCCAATAGCACAGCTCCGACTCCAGAACTTCTCCCTGCAGCCATTGTCGCTGCCAGACTGCATAGTCCGTATACTGGACAGGCAGATCCTGCAAAGGGGAAGGTTTGTCGTTGGCATATGCTTCGTAGAGCGTCCACAGTTCCCGCGTGAGAATTCCCATCGACCAGGCATCGGATGCGATATGATGGGTTGTCAGGATTAATATGTGATCGTCGTTGCGCAGGCGGAGCAGCATAGCCCTTAACAACGGTCCCGCAGACAGATCGAAGGTGCGCCTACCTTCCTCTGTAATCAGACGTGCGACCTCTCCGTCGCGCTCAGCATGAGAAAGCTGGGAAAGTTCAACTAGCGAGATTGAAAGCTTCTGCGCAGGGGCCCTGACCTGCACGGGTCGGCCATCGACTACTTGGAACCTGGTCCGCAGGACTTCATGCCGGCGCACAATCTCACTCAGGCTCTGCTCCAGCGCCTCGATCTTTAGAAGCCCGGTTAAGCGAGCTGCGCGGCAGATATTGTAAGCAGAACCTCCCGGCTCAAATTGCTCCAAGAACCAAAGCCGTTCCTGTGCGAACGACAAAGGCGATGCTTCATCCTTAGCCGCGCGGCTAATGGGCGGGGGCGCGAAATGGTTGGCGCTATCGGCATTGCGGAAAAACTGGAGGATTTCTGCTTTGTGCCCTGCTATCTGTTCGCACAGGGCTGCGTTAAGAGTTCCTTTGGGCCCGTTAACGCTCAGACGTTCACCTTCGGCAGATAGCCTGACGTCCAAGCTGCAGAGATGGGAGATAAAGTCAGCGATGCTTATCCCCGATCCGATGCTTTTCGCCATGAGATATTAGCTCCAAGAGGGACCGTATCGTCGTGGGGTGCCTTTCGGACTCCCGATCGCAAGCCTACCCCAGGTAAAATCCGCGAGCCAGAATCCATTTGGCTTTACCCTACAGATCCAGGGTTATGAGCGGGCCAGGGTTGATCATAATTTGTCGAATCAGGGTTATAGTTCGATCTCCTCCCGCTCTTCGCTTGGTGTGTCTTGCCCAGTCTTGAGAGTTTTCAAGAGCACCTCAACCTGTCTCGCCAGGTTCGCCACCGTGGGCGTTTCGAGAAAACTACGCAGCTCCAACGCAACACCGAAAATCTCCCTGACTCTGGCGGCGACTTGAGCGGCAAGCAACGAATGGCCACCGAGACGGAAAAAATTTTCGTCTAGACCGACCTGCTCCCGGCCAAGGACCTGTGCGACGATACGACTCAAGGTTTGTTCGACATCGGTGCGTGGTGCGAAAAATGAAGCTTCCGAAAGTGACAACGGTTGGTTTGCGGCAAGAAGCGCTTGGTGATCAACCTTGTCATTGGGAGTGAGCGGCAGACGACCCAAGATCAGGAAATGGGAAGGCACCATATAGTCCGGGAGTATCGCCCTTAAGAAGGAGCGTAATTCATCGATCGAAAGCGGTCGATCTAAATCGGGAACGACATACGCCACTAACCGCAACTCATTGCTGGACGTTGGCGAGGGCCCCCCAACAAGAAAATCTTTCGCAATAACGGCCACGTCTTTTACAGCCGGGTGTTGACTTAGAACGGATTCGACCTCACCCAGCTCTACGCGGAACCCTCTGATATTGACTCGGCGGTCCTTTCTGCCGACCCATTCGACGTTGCCATCAGGTAAATATCTTCCCAGTTCGCCGGTTCTAAACAGCCGATCACCCGACTTTTTGGTGAACGGCTTTACTACGAATTTTTGCTGCGTAAGTTCGTCATCGCCGACGTAACCTGTCGCTAGATGGGGGCTCCGCACGTAAAGCTCTCCGAGCTCCCCAATGCCAGCCAGTTGCCCGCTGGCAGTCAGCAATAGTAATTGCACGTCTTTTATACCACGTCCCAAGGGAATCGTCTGTCTCCCCCCACGGGCTTGCGTTGAAATGTGCTCTGGAACTTCGTAATAGCCTACCGCCCGTTGGGTTTCTGTAGCGCCGTAAAAGTTAAGGACCTTTCCATTCGGAGCGCTCTTACGAATCATGGTCGTATCGTGCGTTGTCAGAACGTCACCCGCAAAGAACACGCGCCGTAGACTTGGTAAGATTCTCTCACTCACGGTCTGCAATAGTTGCCCTAAAGCCGGAGTTAAGTGAAGGACGGTGATCCCAGTTTGACGAAGCCAGTTACTGAGTCGTTCTGGAGATTCCATATCGTTAGGGCCAGGAACATAGAGCGTCGCTCCGAGAAACAGAGCCGTAAAAATGTCTCGATGTAGAAGACTATAGGAAAGCCCAGAAACCAGACCGAAACGATCACTCGCACCCACGTCAAAGGTCTTTTCGTGCCACGGCAAAAAATGCGTGACCGGTCCGTGTCTACAGAGAACGCCCTTCGGTTCCCCTGTCGAACCCGAGGTAAAGGCAACATACGCAGGGTCATCCGCCTGAATCGGCAAGCCTAGATCGCGGCTCGAATAATCTTGCCAAGGACTGCGGTCAGATGACGCCTTACCATTTGGCAGCGTGAGCCGACAGCAAAGATCCAATCCCGTTAGGTAATCTCGTAGTTCTTGGGACAACTCCCCAGCACCCTCGATATGAACCCAAGCTCGGGGCCGCGCGATACGCAGATATGAAACTAAGCGGGATGCAGGGTAGGCGGGATCCAAAATGACAAAAGCGGCTCCCGCCTTAAGGATCCCAAGCAATGCAAGAACGAGCGCGAAGCGGCGGTGCGCGTAAATCACGATGACGTCTTTCGGGTGAATTCCGCTAGCTATGAGGTAGTTTGCCAACTGATTGCTTCGCCTGTCGAGTTCTCGGTAAGTCCAAGTCTCGTTGGGATCGACCACGGCTAACCGCTCGGGCGCATGTTCAGCCTGCTTAGAAAAAAGCTCATGGATGGCTCCTTCCCAAGTATCGTCGAGCGGTTCGGTCGGATCGGGAAGAACCGCTTGCGCAGACGGGGTTACGAGCGAGTATTGATCGATTGATCGGTCTGGCTTCTCGACAATCTGCGAGAGCAGGTAACTGAACTGTTCCAGCAACCCGGCGATGCGAGCCTCGCTGAAAAGTTCGGCATTATAGATGATGGCAAGCTCGACTCTCCCGTCTATTTCCGGCGCGTAAACGGTGAGATCGAACTTCGCGCTCGGCGCGGCGTGCGAGAGCTTAACGATCTCACAGCCAGGCAGTGTGAGAACACGCTCGGTGATATCCGCCAAATTGAACAGAACCTGGAACAAGGGGTTGCGGCTGAAATCGCGCTGGGGATTCAATTCCTCCACGACTTTTTCGAAAGGTAGGTCCTGGTGCGTGTAAGCATCGAGGCAAACTTCACGCACACGCTTTAATAAATCGATGAAACTTGGACCGCCGGAAAGATCGGTGCGCAAAGCCAAAGCATTGATGAAGAATCCGATCACTCCATCAAGCTCCGGACGATTGCGCCCCGCGATGGTCGAGCCGACGACGATGTCGTCCTGCCCGGTATGACGTGCCAGCAAGATATTGAGGGCCGCGAGCAAGATCATGAACCGCGTGACACCTTCCCGGCGGCTCAGGTCCTTGAGCTCCTTTGTGAGCTCCACGGAAAGCATTCCAGATAGTCGTGCGCCACGGAACGTCTGCGCCAATGGGCGCTCGTAATCCGTGGGCAGATTGAGCGGTGACACATCCCGCAGTTGCCGCTTCCAGTAAGCAAGTTGGGATTGCAAAGCGCCGCCTTGGAGCCAGTTATTTTGCCAAACCGCATAGTCGGCATACTGAACCTGAAGCGGCGGCAACGAAACGTCTACGTCTTCCAATGACGCTTTGTACAACGCCGTGAGCTCCTGGTAAAAAATGACCAGCGAGGAGCCGTCGGAGACGATATGATGAAAGTTCAGGATGAGCATCTGCTCTTGCTCATCGAGCCGTAACAACTTGGCCCGCATGAGCGGAGCATTTTGAATATCGTAAGGCTGGCGCACATCGTCAATGGATAGCCGCTGAACTTCCACAGCTGACTGCTCTTTCGGCAAGTGTGACAAATCTATGATCGGTAGGGTGAATATCACCGAGGAAATGATTTGTTGAACCGGATTGCCGTCGGTCTCACCGATGCTCGTTCTCAGGGTTTCGTGCCGCTTGATGATCTCATGCAGCGCTCGTTCCAACGCCGCGATATCCAGCTCGCCTTTAATATTGAAGACCGCCGGGATGTTGTACGCGGTAAAATCAGGGTTGAGCTTGTGCAAGAACCACAATCGTCGCTGCGAGAAAGAAAGCGGCAGCGGACCGTCTCGCGGCACAGGCAGGATCAGTGGAATGGAGATGCCGCTTTGATTGCGGCGCAGGCAATCGACATGCTCCGCCAACGCGGCCACCGTCGGCAATTCGAATAGTTTGCGTAGCGGCAGATCGATGTCGAAGTTAGTGCGCAAGCGCGCGACCACTCGCGTCGCCAGCAGTGAGTGTCCCCCAAGCTCAAAGAAGTTGTCATAGACACCGATCTTCTCGAGTTTTAATACCTCCCTCCAGATTTGTGTTACCAGTTCCTCGATTTCTGTGCGCGGCGCGACAAATTCGTGAACCAGTTGGGGTCTTGCGCCGTTCGGAGGTGGAAGCGCGTTCCGGTCGATCTTGCCATTAGGTGTTAGCGGCAAAGCGTCTAACGGTACGAACACCGACGGCAACATAAACTCGGGTAACTTTTCCTTTAAAAAACTTCGTAAATCGGTGACAGAGAGAGTTTTCAAAGCTGGGACAATGTAAGCCGCCAGCGATTTTGGATTTTGGATTTTGGATTTTGGATTATTTGGATAGACATACCCTGGTGGAAAGTCATCCGCCGATACAACTACACACTCCCTTACCGACGGGTGTTGGTTGAGCGCGGCTTCGATCTCGCCCAACTCAACCCGATAGCCACGGATCTTGACCTGATTATCGACTCGCCCGAGAAACTCGATATTTCCATCGGCCCGATATCGGGCAAGATCTTCGGTGCGGTAGAGACGCGATCCTGGCTGATCGCTGAAAGGAATGACAACGAATTTTTCTGCGGTTAGTTCCGGCCGGTTTAGATACCCTCGCGCAAGACCGTCACCGCCGATATACATCTCGCCATGCACTCCCACTGGCACTGGCTGCAAGTGGGAATCGAGAATATATATTTGCGTATTCGCTATCGGCCGCCCGATTGGGACTGGACCTTCTCCGGGTCCGACCATTGCGATACTCGACCAAATGGTCGTTTCAGTTGGGCCATAGAGATTCCAAAGCGAAGCGCCGTCCGCCAATAACTGGTCAGCTAGTTCTCGCGGTAAGAATTCACCCCCACAGAGAATCTTAAACTCCTTGGGCGCGCGCCATCCTGCCTCCAGCAGAAGCCGCCAAGTAGAAGATGTACCGTGCATCGCCGTAGCGCCGCATGCGGCCAATCTCGTCTGCAGCCGTCGTCCCTCTAAGACTTCCTCTCGACTGGCCAAGACAACTCTCGCGCCTGCGATCAGTGGTAGGTAAAGTTCCGATCCCGCCAAGTCATAAGAGATCGACGCAAGCGCCAGGAATGTCTCTTTATCAGTTACGTCAAGCTGCCGGCGTAGGGAGTGAATGCAGTTAACCAAGGATCGGTGCAAAACCTGAACACCCTTCGGCCTTCCGGTAGAGCCTGAAGTGTAGATGACGTAGGCTAAATTGTCAGAAGTTACACCACTAACGAGATTTTCCGCACTTTCGTGACAGATCGTCTCCCAGTCTGCGTCCAGACAGACCACCTTCATTTGAGGATCGAGAATTGAGGATCGAGGATCGCTATTCTCTAGTTTCAATCTTCCATCTTCAATGAAGCGTTCCTGTGTGAGCAGAACCGATACCCGCGCGTCCTGCAGCATGAATGCTAAGCGCTCTCTCGGATACGCAGGGTCCAATGGCACATACGCTCCGCCTGCCTTGAGAATCCCCAATAACCCGATCATCATTTCCAAAGATCGCTCCACGCATATTCCCACCAGCCTTTCAGGTCCGACTCCCAGGTGGCGTAAATGGTGCGCTAGCTGACTGGCCCGAGCGTTTAACTCGCGGTAGGTCAACTTCTTTTCTTCGAACTCCACTGCAATGGCTTCATGCGTCCGTTCTACCTGCGCTTCAAACAACTCATGGATGCAGGAGTTCTTGGGGTAGTCGGCCTGCGTGTCGTTCCACTCAATAAGCAACTGGTGATGTTCGGCTTCTGTTAGCAGGGACAAGGTTGATATGGGCTGATCTGGATCGGCTACAATCCCTTCCAGTATCGTTTGGAAGTGGCCGATCATCCGCTCGATGGTTGAGCTGTCGAAAAGATCAGTGCGGTACTCGAAGAATCCAATCAGCTTACCGTTTTGTTCCGCCAGGGAAAGGGTTAAATCCAATTTAGATGTGCTGCCTTCTAGCTCGATAGCTTCGGAGGCGAGATCCGGAAGCTTGAAGGTGGGGAGGTCTCTGTTGTGAAAAGTGAACATCACCTGGAACAGGGGGTTGCGGCTCAGATCCCGTTCAGCGTGCAACTCTTCCACCAGCTTTTCAAAGGGAAGGTCCTGGTGAGCATAGGCCCCCAAGCAAACATCCCGCACTTTGATAAGAAGCTCCTTAAAAGTCGACCTCCCGGAAAGATCCGTGCGCAGCACCAAAGTGTTGACGAAAAGCCCAATCAACTCGGCAGTCCCCGCCCAATTGCGGTTCGCAATAGGAAACCCCACAGCGACATCTTCTTGCCCCGTATATCGGTAGAGCAGACTCTTAAACGCTGCCATCAACGTCATGAACAGCGTGACCCCCTCCCGCCTGCCCAGCTCCTTGAGCGCTTCCGTTAATGACTCCGTTAACGCCACCGACTGCCTTGCCCCACAAAAACCCTGCAGCGCTGGCCTGGGACGATCGGTGGGAAGATTGAGAATGGGTAAACTACCCCCCAGATGTTTCTTCCAGTAGGAAAGCTCGGACCCCAGAACCTCTCCTTGCAGCCGCTGGCGCTGCCACACAGTGAAATCCGCGTATTGAAAAGCAAGGGCGGGAAGGGCGGGTAGTCGCTGCCCGGAAGAGGCCTCGTAGAATGTCCAAAACTCCCGAAAGAAAATTTGCATCGACCAACCGTCACAGACAATTTGGTGCGCGGTCAGGAGAAATAGGTGCTCTTCTTCGGCTATTTTGACCAACGCAGCTCTCAGCAAAGGACCTCGGGCTAAGTCGAAAGGCCGTCGCGCCTCCTCGTTTGCCAGGCGTAAACTCTGTTCGTCTCGCTCAGCTTCAGGCGATTTCTGCAAATCGATTATCCCGAGCGGCAGCCTTAAAAAAGGCGCAATAACCTGCGCCGGCTGGCCATCTAAAGCGGCAAATGTTGTCCGCAAAACCTCATGGCGTTGTACGACGCCATTGAGACTTTCTTCCATCGCAGTCATATCCAGGCGACCCCGCAGATAGTGAGCTCGGTAGATGTTGTAAAACGCGTTGCCAGGCTCCCACTGATCCAAAAACCATAATCGTTGTTGGGAAAACGAAAGAGGAAGACTCGCGTTTCGCGCGGCCGGCTCCATCGGCGAAGCCGTGGGGATCTCTATGGACCCAAAGGATGTCGAAATGGTTCGACTTAGACTCGCGATCGTCGGTGATTCCAAGAAGCGGTTCAAAGGTACTTTTGCGCGGAATGAGTTCTCTACCCGAGCGATAATTTGCATGGCTAACAAAGAATTCCCGCCGAGATCGAAGAGGTTGTCATGGACTCCCAATTCATCGATGCCGAGGATCTCGGCCCACATGTTTGCCAGAGCCTCTTCTATAGGACCCTTCGGAGCGACCAACGGGACGTCAAGTGCAGGACGTACCTTGCGAGGCTCCGGAAGGGCGCTGCGGTCGATCTTACCGTTTGGCGTAAGTGGAAGAGACTCTAAAAAGATAAACGCGGACGGCACCATGTAGTGCGGTATTCTCTCCCTAAGAAAAGTTCGCAGCTCGCTTACAGTGGGACAAGGCCGCTGGTTAAGGACAAGGTAGGCTGCAAGGTACTTGTCTGCTTGTCCATTCTCTCGGCACATCACGAAAGCTTCATCCACCGCGGGATTTTGCAGAAGGGCCAGCTCAATTTCATTGGTTTCGACCCTATAGCCTTGGATTTTAACCTGAGCATCTTTACGTCCCAGGTGTTCGAGACAGCCATCCGAAGACATCCGGCCCCACTCCCCTGTAAGATAGATGCGGTTGTCTGGGCACCTTGGATCAAGTAGAAACGCAGCGCTTGTAAGATCCGGTTTTTGCCAATATCCGGGCGACAGATAACGACTGCGGACTGCGATTTCGCCAACGTGGTCAGGTCCCCGTTCATGACCGGCCTCGTCAAGAATTAGAACTTCCATGTCCTCCACAGGATAACCCACAGGCACCCTGCCGGAGATTTGAGTTTCTTTGTTAATGAGGTACTGTCGAATGGTTTTGGTTTCTGAACTGGAGAGCGCGTTTAGAAGAATGCAATGGCTTGAGAAATGCTTCTTATAGGATTCGACATCCTTCCAAGAGACCTGTTCACTTCCTAACTTTATGACGCGAAGATCAGGAAATTCCTCGCGCTCGCTCAAATTACGGACGAAATGACGAAAAATGGTTGCCGCCGAGTGGAAGACCGTAATCCTTTCCTGAACCAACCACTCAGCCAAGCCGTTGAGACCTTCTGATTTTATACTCCAGGGATACAACGTTGCTCCGTTCAGCAACGCGCTGAAAATGTCCTGAATCCCCTGTCCTGTACCGTAGGGAGCAAGAAGGCTAAATCGATCATCCGCGCTAAGACGCAGATTGTTGGTGTGATGCATGATGCTGTGGAGTTCGTTACAGTGGGTATGCAACACTCCCTTCGGTTGTCCGGTTGAACCCGAGGTATAGAGAATGCAGCTGATGCTGTCCGGGGGTAATTGTATCCCGAGATTATCGGTGGCCAGAAAGATATCAAGTGTATCCATGTCGATGCAGCCGCGGAAACCGCCGAGCAAATCTTGGGCGAGGGCCAAACTTTGACTGTTTGTAATAATTAGGTTCGCTCCCGAATCGTTCAAAATGTATTTGATCCGAGAATGCGGGAGCGTCGGATCGAGGGGAACAAAGATTTTCCCTGCCTTCAACGCGCCAAATATTGCGACAATCGCAGGCGCATCGTGCTCCAGCAAAAGGGCAACATTGCCATCATTGGCGGACTGCTGCCGTATAGCCCGAGCTACTAGATTGGCTGACCTATTGAGAGCGGCGTAGGTAAGCTGATGGAGTCTTGTTTTGACGGCAAGATGATTGGGATCTTGGGCTACCTGTTGTTCAAAGCGTTCGGGGACGGATTGCTCGGTTTCTTCAATCTTAAACTCGACGAAGCGACTCCCAGGATCCACACGGCTCGACAACACGCGACCCTCCCGACGGGATTGATTAGTTGACCTTGGCCAAAGCGGCTTCGGCCTTCAACAGCCAGAACGGCATCGACATCGCTCGGTAGAGTTCAGTCGCTGCGAGAAGTTCGGAGTGAGCCTTTGCAACGTTGTTCATGTCAGCATAGACATGTCCAAGCCCCAGATGACAGTTTGCTTGCAAAGGACGCATCCCCAGTTCTTGAGCCAGCCCCAGCGCCTCCGCGTACTGGGTCTCAGCCTGCTCCGCTTTCAGAAGACTACGCCGGGCCGTAAGATCTCCTAAAATCCGCAGCAACCATGCCCGACTTCCCTTGTCCTTACTCTTGCCGGATAGCTCCAAACCACGCCGAGCGAGCGCCTCCGCCGCGTCCGTTCGACCCGCTAACATATAGGCGTCACTTACCAAGGCCAACCGTAGAGCCTGGCCCCCCATTCTCCTCATCCACGCAGTATCCTCTACCGCCCGATCCAAAAGCGGGAGGGCTTCGTCAAGCCGTCCGACGGAGGCATACGCAGACCCTAGGCAGGACTCAATCAACGGGCGGTGGACAGGAATTTCGGCATCCTGACATACTTTTAAGCTCCGCTCGAGCACAGCGATCGCTTTATCGAAGTCCCCCTTAATGAGAAAGAGCACCCCGACACCATAATAGGCATAAACAAGGCTGTAGGGGTGATTACTCTCCACGGCAGTTTGGATAGCGTCGTCTCCGTAGGGAACCGCTTCGCTAAATTTGCCAACTTGTGCGAGGCAGCGAACCAACCAGGCCCGGCAAATAACAGAAACGATCCCTGGCATACCAAACATTTTGTATTTCCCATCTCCTATTAAAGATAGGGCTCGCTCAAGCGCGCCAATAGCCTGATCATACTGACCCACATTGTGGTGGGCCACCCCCAGAAAATAATGGGCCACAATGTGAAGATCGAGATGCTCCGGCGCCCGGGTGTGGTTCAAAGCCTGATTGGCACAGCTGATTGCCTGTTCCGAATTCCCTTGGATTTGCCAGTGGGCAGTCATTAAATTGAGCAGCTTTCCTACCCGGCCTTGATCATTCAATGCGACCGCAGCCGCTTGAGCTTCTTCCAGATATCTAAGACCTTGCTCGAAGTCCCCGAGGATAAATAGTGCGTTGCGTATCTCGATACGAAGATCTACGGCGTTCATCAAAGCGTCGCGGCTCTCGGGCAGATGCCGAAGCGCCTCCAACGCGTGTTCAAAACGCAGCGCTGCGTTGCGAAAGGACGATCGAGAAACAGCCCGAGTGCCAGCCTCCTTCAAATAGACAACCGCTTTGTCCCAAAGCTCCCCATGAAAGGCATGGTCGGCAAGCTTTTCGAAATGGTCATACGAAGTATCCTCTTCCATTCCCTCCAGCACGTTCACTATTTGTCTGTGAAGAGTGGTCCTGCGGTCGTGAAGCACCGCCCCATAGACAACTTCGTTAGTGAGCGCATGCTTGAAAGTGTACTCCACCTCCGGAAAGAGATTGGTCTCGTAGAGGAATTCCGCTGCTTGAAGGTGGGTGAGATACCGGTAGAGTTCAGCCTCCGGCAGCCCCGCCAGGGCGCGCAGAACCGGCAATGGGACTTTCACGCCGATGGCCGCGGCAGTCTGCAAAAGTTGTTTTTCCTCTATAGGCAGGCGGTCGATGCGATCGGCGAGAACGGTCTGAACCGTGCTCGGGATGCGAATGTTTTCGATTTTCAGCCCTGGCCTGTACGCCCCTTTTTCTCCGAGCAAAACCCCGGTTTCCGCGAGGGAGCGCACGCTTTCCTCCATAAAGAAAGGATTCCCTTCCGTGCGTTTAATTAAAAGTTCTTTTAGCGGCGCCAGGTCTTGGTTGTCTCCCAACAGAACTTCCAGCATCTCATCCGCTCCCGTGGGGGGGAGGGGATCGACTCGCAGCAGAGTGTAATAGGTTTTATCGGCCCAGGTGTGACTGTATCCGGGCCGGTAGTCTACCAGGAGCAAGATTCGAGTCAGGGGCAGGCTTTCTACCAGGCTGTCGAGAAATGCTTGGGTTTCAGTGTCGATCCAGTGCAGGTCTTCCATGAGAAGGAGCACCGGCTGTTTCAAGCTCTCGCGGATGAGAACTCGTTTCAGAGCTTCAAAGGTGGCGCGCCGTCGTTGCTGTGGTTCGAAGCCCTGGAATTTCTTAATCGCTTCGAAAACCGGTTGATCTTCCCCGCTTTCATCCTTGCTTGCCGAATCCTCTTTCTTATATTCCGGCAGGGCATCCAAAAGCGCGAGAAGCGGTGGTATCGCCTCCACGAGTCTTCGGTCCAATTTCAAAAGATGGCCTTCTACTTTTGCGCGGATCGCATCGCTATTCTCACCTTGTTGAACTAGGAAGTAGCGGCGCATCAGCTCAATCAGCGGATAATAAGGAGTGGCTTTCCCGTAAGATACGGAGATTCCTTCTAAAACGACCCAATCAGCTGGCAGGTAAGTATGGGTAAATTCATACACCAAGCGCGACTTTCCCATTCCCGCCTCGCCTACGAGAGCGAGTGTCTGGCCATGTCCAGCGCGCGCTTGCTGCAGCACTCGGTTGAAGATTTCGACTTCGTTACGACGTCCCACGAATCCCGTGAGGCCACGCGCGACGGCGGCATACAGACGCTTGCGGACGGAAGTGACACCGAGCAAGGCGTAAGCTTCAATTGGATTAGAAAAACCTTTGACCGGAACGCTTCCCAGGGATTCGACCTGAAAAAACCCCTCGACTTCCCTAAGGGTAGTGCCGGTCATTCTAATAGAACCAGGCGGCGCGATCTCTTCCATCCGCGCTGCCAGGTATGTACTCTGACCAATTGCGGAATAATCGATATTCATGTCACTGCTGATCGAGCGCACTACGACCTCACCAGAGTTAAGTCCCACCCCGATCTTCAGTTCGTGGGACCCGACCATTTTCTCGGAGTAGCGCCGTATTTCTTCTTGCATGCTTAGCGCCGCATAACAGGCGCGTAGGGCGTGGTCCTCATGCGCAACCGGCGCGCCGAAAAGAGCCATGATGCCGTCGCCCATAATGTGATTCACGGTTCCTTCAAAGCGATGAACCGCCTTCATCATGACCTCCAAGGCGGGGTCCAGGATCTTGCGC
>Ga0184640_10000119_pt1 | contig 17755 bp, 16 predicted proteins | sample PLM31_200_b2_FD_133161 | JGI IMG/M metagenome (GOLD analysis project Ga0184640, IMG submission 133161) | Groundwater sediment microbial communities from an aquifer in East River, Colorado, USA - PLM3-1_200_b2 | ecosystem: Environmental > Terrestrial > Soil > Riparian zone | place: USA: East...
CCTGACCGCGGGTCTCTGCGTCTTGGTGGTGCCGCGCTTGAACATGGCATTTCTCGATTGTCCCTTCGGACCCATCTCGAAGCCGCGCTTCACCGCCGGAACCACGGCGCCCTCTTGCATCTCGAACCATTTGGGCAGCACGGGTCTCTCATGGGTCCACACGATTCCCTCGTCGGGCGTCACGGTCTTGACCCGGGGAGGTTTGGCCTCCTGCCTCAGCGACTCGTAGGCCGCGCGCGCGGCTTCGGCGCGGTGTTTCTGCTTGGTTTTGTCCATCAGGTAGGCTTCCACCGCCTCGATACTGATCACTGCCGGATCGATAGCGGCGATGCCGCCCAGGATCCGCTCGTGGGTCAAGTCATCCTTGTTGACCCACAGACCCGCGAGACTGGCGTCCCCGTCGAGGATCGCCAGCCGGTAATTGTAAGGCTTCTTACCGATGAACTTGAGCAGCTCTTCCGGCTTTTTCTTGGAGACCACGAGCAGGCAGCCGTCCTTGACCACCCTCTCGTTGATCGGCCGCACGCCGTGCCATCCCCAGGGCTCGACGCCCTTGCACATCGTGTCGTCGAGCACCACTGAGATGTTCGCCTCGTCGATCTCGAGCTTGGCGCCGCATTCGGCTTCCAGCTCTTCCTCGGGCAGATCCGGAGAGACAAAAGCGAAATATTTGCACGGAATCCCGTTTCTCTCCGGCGAGTCGCTGTAGCGACCGTTGGAAAATGCCCTCTGCCCCATGCGGCTGGCGATCATGACGATGTCGCTGCCGATCTTTTTCCCCAGGTTCTTCTGAAAGATGCCCCGATAGTTGACCTCTACTCGCTTGATCATGAAATGCTCCTCTCTTCTCCTAATGAGCTCTCGGCATACACCGTTTGAGGTTTCTTCTTTTTGTCTGACAGCACGTTTCGCTCGACCTGCTCGATGTGGTAGAGCATCGCCTCTCGTGCCTTTTGTTGGTCATGTTCCTGGATGGCAAGCAAAATCCTGTGGTGGGAATCGAGGGATTCCTGGTTCCTGCCGGGCGTCTGCAAGGACTCCTCACGGCTGCGGCTGAGAATCTCCATCAGTCCCGAAACGAGCTTTTGAAGCGCCTGGTTTTGGGTCGCCCGGCCGATGGCAAAATGGAACTCTGCGTCGGCCTCCACTCCGGTCTCCCCGCGACTCACTACCTCTCTCTGCTTGTCCAGGATCTTTTTCATCCGCTCGATGTCTCTTTTCGTCGCCCGCTCGGCGGCCATGGAAGCGATGTGCGGCTCAATCAGCTTGCGCATCTCAAAGATATCAGCCAGCGCGTTCTTCTCTTCGATGAGCAGCGTGGCCAGAGGAGCGATCAGGGCTTCCACCGGAAGCTCGGCGACGAAGTTCCCGGCGCCGGTACGGCTGACGATCAGCCCTTGAGCCTCTAAGGCGCGCAGGGCCTCGCGCACGGAGGTGCGGCTCACCCGGAATGTCTCAGCCAATTCTCTTTCAGAGGGCAACTGGTCCCCAGGCTTGATCTTAGCCTGGCGGATCAAGTCGTGGATTTGACTGACGACCTCTTCGTAAATGCGTGTTTTCTTTATCGCCTTGAGCATAATCGGCCTAGCTGTCTACTGGTCAGACCAGTATCAGAACCGAGAAAAGCTGTCAAGAGTAACCTTGATTGCCCCACAGTCAACACCCCGTTTTATAACCAAGATTGCAAAAGTAAGGATAAAAGTGTATCTAAGTTAATTACCCGTCGGTGAAGTTCGATTTGGCATTGAAGGCATTACTTTAATCATCAGAAAGGGGGTCTCCCATGAACATCCTTGCCACTGTGAGCGGGGCCTGGAGCGCCTTTGCGACCAAGGTCGGGGCCTTTATCCCTCAGCTTCTTGCGGCCCTGGTCATTTTGATCTTGGGTTGGATCGCCTGCAATCTGGCAAAAGTGATCGCTATCCGCCTGCTCAAGCTGTTTCATTTCGACAGCCTTGCCGACAAATCCGGGATTGCTGGCGCCATGGAGCGTGGCGGCGTGAAACAGAAGCCTTCAGAGATCCTGGGCCTTGTGATCTTCTGGTTTTTCTTTCTCATCGTCATCGTAGCTACCTTGGACACCCTGGACCTGCCCGGGGTGAAAGAGGCCCTGGAGTCTGTCTTTCTCTATGTCCCCAGAATTGCAGCCGCCATCGTGGTCCTCATCCTCGGGCTTTACCTGGCCAATTTTCTTGACACTGTCACGCGCACTTCCTGCGCCAACAGCGGTCTGTCGCAGGCCGAGATCCTCGGTCGGGTAGCCTATTACGCCACTGTTATCTTTCTTGTGGTCGCCATCCTTGAAATCCTCAGAATAGCCTCAGAGGTTGTCACCTGGGCCTTTCTCATCGTCTTCGGTGCGATCTGCTTTGCCCTGGCCCTGGCCTTCGGCGTTGGGGGAAAGGATGTGGCTGCTCGCTACCTGGAAAAATGGCTCGAGCGCAGGGGCGGATAAACAGGCATTGACTCTTTCTCATGGCTCAGCTATCTAATTGGAGTTCTTACACTATTTCTTTCCAATAGCCTAAGGGTCTCTGAACCGAAAGCCCTTAGGCTATTTGCTAACAGGAGAGCTGTGGCGCGCTGTAAATTGCACCTTCATTAGGAGGTCCGATGGTAGATCCACAAGCCATCCGAAAGGCCCAGGAGCATTTCGGCAAAGTCTTTGAAGAGCAGTTGGAGCGGATAGAGCGGCTGAAGCGGGAGGAGCCCTGGCAGGACTTTTCCAAGATCAAGCCGATTATCATCGGCATCCTCGGGGGTGACGGCATCGGTCCCTACATCAGTGCCGAGGCCCAGCGTATCCTGGAGCGTTTGCTCAAACAGCAGGTGGATGCCGGCAAGGTTCAGTTCCGCGTCATCGATGGCCTGACGATTGAGAATCGTGCCCGGCATATGAAATCCATCCCCGACGACGTGCTGGCCCAGATCAAACAATGTCATGTGACGCTGAAGGGGCCGACGCATACTCCGGAGCAGGGGGACGGGTGGCCTAACATCGAGAGCGCCAACGTAGCCATGCGCAAGGTCTTCGACCTCTTCGCCAACGTCCGGCCGGTGCGTATCCCCCAGGAGAAGATCGATTGGGTCTTTTTCCGCGAGAACACCGAAGACCTCTACGGTGTGGGGAGCCAAGGGCTGAACGTTACCGAGGACCTGGCCATAGATCTGAGGGTCATCACCACTCCGGGCTCTCAGCGCATCATCGAGGCGGCGTTCGAGCACGCCAAGCGGACCGGACGCACTCGAGTCACTGCCGTGACCAAGGCCAATATTATCAAGACCACTGAAGGTAAGTTCCTCAATATCTTTAAACAGATAGCCAGTCGCTACCCGGGAATCAGCACGGATGCCTGGTATATCGATATCATGACCGCCAAGCTTTTGGACCCGGCCCGCCGCAGCGATTTCCAGGTGTTGGTGATGCCCAACATGTGGGGAGACATCCTCACGGACGAGGCGGCGCAGATTCAAGGCGGTGTGGGCACTGCCGGGAGCGCCAACATCGGCAAGCGGCACGCGATGTTCGAGGCCATCCATGGCAGTGCTCCGCGCATGGTGTCCGAGGGGCGGGCCCAGTACGCCGATCCCAGCTCGATGATCCGCGCCGCTGCGTTGCTGATGGAGCACATCGGCTTTCCCGAGCTGGGCCGCCGGCTGGAGCGGGCCTCGGACGTATGCGGCCAGTACGAGCGCAAGGTAGTCCTCACCGGCCGAAGCAATGGCGCTACGGTGCGGGAGTTTGGCGGCTATGTGTTGGATACGGTCGCCGATTCCAACCTGGATGCGCGCTGGGAGGCCTACGTCAGGGGTAAGAAGTAAGTCGGCCTGGTCGCGCAAGAGATTGTGAAAAATAGGTAATGAATAGGGAGGACGGCGTGGCGCGAAAGAAAATTGCTTTAATCGGCGCGGGAAATATCGGTGGAACGATGGCCCATCTCTGTCTCCTCAAGGGGCTCGGAGACGTGGTCCTCTTCGACGTCGTCGACGGGTTGCCGCAAGGCAAGGCGCTGGATCTTCTCCAATCCGCGCCGATCGAGAACTTTGACGCTCAAGTTGTCGGAACGACAAAGTACGAGGACATCGCCGGTGCTGATGTGTGCATCATAACCGCGGGAATTGTACGCAAGCCGGGGATGAGCCGGGACGACCTGTTGGGAACCAACGCAAAGATCATCAGCCAGGTCGCCGAGGGCATCAAAAAGTACGCCCCCAACTCTTTGGTGATCGTCATCACGAATCCCCTGGATGCCATGGTGACGCTGGTGAAGCGCGCCACAGGCTTTCCGAAAAACCGCGTGGTTGGGCAATCGGGTATCCTGGATTCCTCTCGCTATCGAACCTTCCTGGCGCAGGAACTCAAGGTCTCTGTCGCCAGCGTATCGGCAGTGGTGCTCGGCGGCCACGGAGATGACATGGTTCCAGTGCGCAGCAGCTGTCAGGTGGCCGGGGCGCCTATTGAAAGGCTGATCCCGGCCCGGCGCTTGGATGAGATCGAGGCCAGGGTCAGGAACGCGGGCGGCGAGATTGTCGCCCTGCTGAAGACCGGTTCGGCCTACTATTCGCCGGCCTCCGCTGCCATCCGGATGGCGCAGGCATATCTGATGGATAAGAAGGAGGTTTTTCCCTGCGCTGCTTACCTTGAAGGGGAGTATGGAGTGAGCGGCTATTATTTCGGGGTTCCGGTGGTGATCGGCGCCGGCGGGGTTGAAAAGGTGATCGAGATGGAGCTCGGCTCGCAGGAGCGAAAAGCCCTGGAGGCCTCTCTGGCCCATGTCAAGGAGCTGGTTCAAGCCATGGACAGACTCCTTGGTAGTAAATAGTGAATGGCAAATAGTAAATAGTCCCCACCCTACCATTTACTATTCACTGTTCACTTTTCACTTTCTTCCATGAACATCCATGAATACCAGGCAAAAGGGATTCTGCAACGGTTAGCCATTCCTGTGCCGCGTGGTCGGATCGCAGTCACGCCCGAGGAGGCCAGGACCATAGCCGGGGAGATTGGCGGCGCCTGCGTCATTAAGGCCCAGATCCATGCTGGGGGAAGGGGAAAGGCCGGCGGGATCAAGTTAGCCGCGAGTCCGAAAGAGGCTGAAAAGGGGGCAGGAGAAATCCTCGGCAAAAGGCTAGTGACGCCGCAGACCGGCCCGGAAGGCCGCAGAGTCAAGCGGGTCCTGGTGGAGGAGGCCTTTGCCATCGCCAAGGAGTTTTATCTGGGCATGACCCTCGATCGTTCCCTCTCCCGCTTTTCTCTCATCGCCTCGGCGGAAGGGGGCGTTGAGATCGAGGAGGTAGCCCAAAGGTCCCCTGAGAAGATCCTCAAAGAGGTCATAGATCCGGCGGTCGGTCTCCTTCCCTTTCAAGGCCGTAGGCTGGCCTATGGCATCGGCCTCGCGCAGGGGCAGGTGGCCGCGATGGTTTCTATCGCCCAGGGTTTGTTTCGCGCCTGCCTGGAGTATGACTGCACCCTGGCTGAGATCAATCCCCTCGTTTTAACGGCTCAAGGAAAACTCTTCGCCCTCGATGCCAAGATGAACTTCGACGGCAATGCCCTCTTCCGCCAGCCAGAGATTGTGGCCTTAAGAGATACAGACGAGGAGGATCCAAGAGAGGTGGCGGCGTCTCAGTTTGGCCTCTCTTACATTGCCCTGGACGGGAGTATCGGCTGTATGGTCAACGGCGCGGGGCTGGCCATGGCTACGATGGACATCATCAAACTCTGCGGCGGAGAACCGGCGAACTTCCTCGACGTCGGTGGCGGCGCGAGTAAGGATAAGGTGGTGCAGGCATTCAAGATCCTCCTTTCGGATCGGCGCGTTCAGGGCGTGCTGGTCAATATCTTCGGCGGCATCATGAGATGCGATGTCATAGCTCAAGGTATTGTTGAGGCTGCGCGGGAGGTGGGGATCAAAGTTCCGCTTGTCGTTCGCCTTCAGGGCACCAATGTCGAGCTGGGAAGGGAGATCCTCTCTGAATCTGGTCTGACGATTATTCCGGCTGAGACCATGGCCGAGGCTGCAGAGAAAATCGTAGGAGCGGTAAAAAGTTCAAGGGTTAAAGGGATAAAGGAATAAGGGAGTGAAGAGTTCAAGGTTCGAGGTTCAAAGTTCAACGTTGAACATTGAACGTTGCACGTAGTTAAAGAATGGCGATTCTGGTCAACAAAGAGACGCGGGTCCTGACGCAAGGAATCACCGGCGAGACCGGAAAATTTCATACCCTGGCCTGTAAGGAATATGGCTCCCAGATGGTCGCCGGGGTAACTCCAGGCAAGGGCGGAAACTCTCTCGATGGCATCCCGATCTTCGACACCGTGGCTCAGGCTGTGGCTGCTACCGGCGCAAATGCCAGCGTGATCTATGTCCCTCCCCCTTTTGCCGCGGATGCCATTATGGAAGCCGCGGATGCCGGGATTGAGCTGGTGGTCTGCATCACCGAGGGCGTCCCGATCTTGGATATGGTTCGGGTCAAGAGATTTTTGGAGGGGAAGAGGTCGAAGCTCCTCGGGCCCAACTGTCCTGGCATCATCACCCCAGGAGAGTGTAAAATCGGCATTATGCCGGGACATATTTACCGGCCTGGCTCTGTTGGGGTCGTCTCTCGGAGCGGGACGCTGACCTACGAGGCGGTGGATCAGCTCACCCGTTTAGGATTGGGACAGTCGACCTGCGTAGGCATCGGAGGGGATCCGGTTCATGGATTGGATTTTATCGATGTGCTAAGTCTCTTGAGTGAGGATCCGAAGACAGAGGCGGCGGTGATGATCGGGGAGATCGGCGGGAATGCCGAGGAGCAGGCGGCCCTGTGGATCCAGGGGCATATGAAAAAACCGGTGATAGGATTTATCGTGGGACAGACCGCGCCGGCGGGCAAGCGCATGGGCCATGCCGGGGCCATTATCTCCGGCGGGAAGGGAACCGCCCAAGATAAGATCCGGGCCCTGTCACGGGCCGGGGTCCGGATGGCATCATCGCCAGCCCTTATCGGTCAAACGACGCTGGAGGTCTTAAGGGTTGAAGGGTTGAAGGGTTGAAGGGTTGAAGGGTTGAAGGGTCGAAGGGCTGAAGGGCTGAAGGGACTGATGATTGAAAGAACACTCTCCATTATCAAACCCGATGCCGTTGCCAGGGGACTGATCGGTGAGATCCTGCGCCGCTTCGAGGCAGCCGGCCTCAGGATCGTGGCTGCAAAGCTGGTGCGTCTCAGCAAAGAGCAAGCTCAGGCCTTTTACGCAGTCCACAGGGAGCGCCCTTTCTTTCCCAGCCTCACAGACTATATGTCTTCAGGGCCCGTATTCGTCTCGTCGCTGGAAGGAGAAGCGGCGATCATGAAGAACCGGGAGATCATGGGCGCTACAGACCCGGCTAAGGCGGCGCCTGGAACCGTTCGGCGCGAATGGGGATCGGACGTGGAAAAAAACGCCGTCCACGGCTCCGATGGGGTAGAGACTGCGGCATGGGAGATCGCCTTCTTTTTCCAACCTGACGAGGTTCACGGGCCCCGACGGTGATGGCAAGTTTGATGAAGCCCAACATCAAGGAATTGAGTCAAAAGGAGCTTAAGGACTGGCTGATCCAGCGCCGGGAGCCCTCCTATCGCGCGGGTCAGATCCGGAGATGGCTGTTCCAGAAAGGATTGCTTTCTTTTTCGGAGATGACCGATCTCTCGGCCGGATTGCGGGACGCCCTGGAAGGCGCCTTCGCGATCGGCCGCCTTAAGGTCATGCGCCGCAGCCGGTCTCAGGATGGGACGGAGAAGTTTCTCTTCGGACTTGTCGATGGGCTTGCCGTTGAGGCTGTCCTGATCCCTGAGGTAAAGCGTCTGACCCTCTGCCTTTCCACTCAGGCCGGGTGTGGCCTGGGCTGCACCTTTTGCGCCACCGGACGGATGGGGCTCAGCAGAAATCTCGTCTCTTCCGAGATCCTGGACCAGCTCCTGGAGGTGCAGCGCGAGGTGGCGGGGAGGCGCATCAGCCATCTGGTTTTTATGGGCATGGGCGAGCCGCTGGCGAATTATGGGCCGACCGTAAAGGCCATCGAGATCCTGGCCGACGCAGAGAGCGGGATGGGGATTTCCCCGCGCCGGATGACCCTCTCCACGGTTGGCCTGATCCCCCAGATGCGCCGGCTCATGGAAGAGACGCGGGTCAACCTCGCCGTCTCGCTCCACGCCACAACTGACCAGGCGCGGACAAAGTTGATGCCGGTCAATCGCAACTATCCCCTGGCCGAGCTGATCGACTGTTGCCGCTCCCTCCCCATTCCCAAGCGCAAGAGGATCACCTTTGAGTATGTCCTGCTCCGGTCCGTCAATGACTCCACGGAAGATGCCAGGCGGCTTGCGCGACTCCTCAGCGGCCTGCGCTGCAAGATCAATCTCATCCCCTTCAACCCTCATCCCGCAAGCCCCTACCAGAGGCCGACCCGAGAGGGGATCTTGCGGTTTCAAGATGCCCTGCGCGGTCAGGGGCTCCAGGTGAATGTGCGTGAGCCCAGGGGTGACGACATCCAGGCCGCCTGCGGCCAGTTGCAGACCGATGTTGCGAAAGTTCAAGGTTCAAAGTTCAACGTTGAACAGCGCACGGTGAACGTTGCGCCGGGGGCGTGAGAAGGAGATGGGGCACAAGATCGTCGGAGTCATAGGGGGAAGCGGTCTCTATCAAATGGAGGGGTTGGGGAAGGTCCGCGAGGCGCGAGTCACAACCCCTTTTGGCCAACCATCCGATGCCTATGTGAGGGGCGTCCTCGAAGGGGCAGAGCTGGTCTTCCTCCCGCGCCACGGCAAGGGGCATCGGTGGCTCCCCACCGAGGTGAACTTTCGCGCCAACATCTTTGGCATGAAGAGATTGGGTGTGGAGCGGATCATCTCCGTGAGCGCCGTCGGAAGCCTCAGAGAGGAGATCGCCCCGGGTCATGTGGTCATTCCCGATCAGTTCATCGACCGCACCACGCGGAGACCGAGCACCTTTTTCGGCCGCGGCATTGTCGCCCACGTAAGCCTGGCGGACCCCTTCTGCCCGATCCTGCGCGAGGGCCTGATCCGGGCCGCTCGAGAAGAGGGCGCCAGGGTCCATCCCGAAGGCACCTATCTCTGTATGGAAGGTCCCCAGTTCTCCACCCGCGCCGAGTCTCATCTCTATCGCAGTTGGGGTGCCCATGTCATTGGCATGACCAACCTCCAGGAGGCCAAACTGGCGCGGGAGGCTGAGATCTGTTTCGCTACCCTTGCCCTGGCCACCGATTATGACTGCTGGAACCAGAGCGTCGGCGACGTCGCGATCAAGCAGGTGATAGCAGTCCTGGAGGCAAACGCGCGCCTTGCCCGGCAGATCATCCGCAGGGTCGTCGGGCTTCTTCCCGCGGAGCGCTCCTGTCCGTGCGCCTCTGCCCTCAAAGACGCCGTGATCACCGAACGCAAAAAGATCCCCAAAAAGATCCGCCAGGAGCTGAGGCCGCTGATTGGGAAGTATCTGTGAAGTTCGGCGTGCGAAGTTCAAAGTCCAACGTTGAGCATCGAACCTTGAACGATTTTTAACATGAGCATTGTCGTTGTCGGAACTGTGGCCTTCGATTCCATCGAGACCCCGCAGGGATCTGCGGAGCGGGTCCTGGGAGGGTCGGCCGCCTATTTTGCCGTGGCCGCGAGTTTTTTCGCGCCGGTGAAGATCGTCGGGGTCGTCGGGCAGGACTTTCCGGAGGACTATTTGAAGATCCTCTCCGGCCGTGGGATCGACCTCCAGGGCCTCCAGAGGAAAAAGGGCGAGACCTTTTACTGGCGCGGCCGATACCATGAGGATCTCAATGTGCGCGATACGGTGGAGCTGCGCCTCAATGTCCTTTCCGACTTTGTCCCGCGTCTGCCAGATTCCTACCGGGAGGCGGAATATCTCTTTCTCGGCAATATCGATCCCAATATGCAGATGGAGGTCCTGAACCAGCTCAGCCACAGCCGACTGATCGCCTGTGATACTATGGATCATTGGATTCAGGGGAGCCCCAAGGAACTAAGGAGAGTGCTGGAACGGGTGGAGATGCTGGTGATCAACGACTCGGAGGCCCGGCTGCTGAGCGGCGAGCACAACATCGTCCGGGCCGCCCGCGCCATTCTCAGGATGGGTCCAAAGGTGCTGCTCATCAAGAGGGGCGAATACGGACTCTTGCAGTTCGCGGATCACTCCTGCTTCGCCATCCCCGCTTATCCCCTCGAGGAGGTCTTCGATCCGACCGGGGCAGGGGACTCCTTCGCCGGCGGCCTTTTCGGCCACCTGGCCCGCAGCCGCGACCAGAGCCAAAAAGGGCTGCGCCGCGCCATAGTCTACGGCAGCGTGGTCGCCTCCTTCTGCGTTGAGGACTTTGGCCTGAGACGCCTGGCCCAACTCAGGCTGGAGGAGATCGAGGAGCGGTTTCAACGTTTTGTCGAGCTTACGGACTTCCATACCTGATGCCATGGATCTTTCCATTGTGATCCCGGTCTATAACGAGGAGGAGAGCCTGGAAGCCCTGACCCAGGAAGTGGCCAGCGTGCTGGAGGGCTTGGGAAGGAGCTACGAGATCGTCATTGTGGATGATGGCAGCACGGACGGGACCTATTCCCTTCTGTGCCGGCTGCACCGCGAGGATCCGAAGATCAAGGTCCTGCGCTTCAAGCGCAACTTCGGCCAGACGGCAGCCGTGGCCGCGGGTCTGGCGCATGCCGGCGGTGAGGTGATCGTCGCCATGGATGGGGATGGGCAGAACGATCCTAAAGATATCCCGGCCCTGATCAGCAAACTGGAGGAGGGCTTTGACTTGGTGAATGGCTGGCGCTTTCCGCGTCAGGATCCCTTCTGGAGCCGGCGCCTTCCCTCACAGACGGCCAACCGACTCATCTCCTGGCTCACCCGGGTCAAGCTGCACGACTCCGGCTGCACCCTGAAGGCGATCCGCCGCGAGGTGGCCAAGGATCTCAAGCTCTACGGCGAGATGCACCGCTTCATCCCTGCCATGGCCTACGAGCGGGGAGGCCGGATCGCCGAGATCCCGGTGCACCACAGACCCCGGCTGGGCGGAAGGTCAAAATACGGGATCACCCGCACCCTGCGCGTCATTCTCGATCTCCTGACGGTGAAATTTCTGCTCAGCTATGCCACCCGCCCGCTGCACATCTTTGGTCTCATCGGGCTCCTGAGCGGCGGGATGGGGTTTATCATCGCCATCTACCTGAGCGCGCAGAAGCTCTTCCTCGGAGTGGACATCGGGGGGCGGCCCCTGCTGCTGCTGGCGGCGCTCTTGATCCTCATAGGCTTTCAATTTATCAGCATGGGTCTGCTCGGAGAGATGCTGGCGCGCACCTATCATGAATCCCAGAACAAGCCCACCTATGTGATCCGGGAAATCCTGGACGAAGGGAGGTCCACGTGAACCTCACGATGGTTGGCACGGGCTATGTCGGTCTGGTGGCCGGGACCTGTTTCGCGGAGAGCGGCAACGAGGTCGTCTGTGTCGATATCGACGCAGCCAAGATTGACGCGCTCAAGGCAGGAAAGGTTCCGATCTATGAGCCTGGATTGGAAGAGCTGGTGCGCCGCAACTCAGAAGAGCAGAGGCTTTCCTTCACTACGGACCTGGAGGTGGCGGTGCGGCAGTCCGCCGTCATCTTTATCGCCGTCGGCACGCCGGAGGGATCTGACGGAAAAGCGAACATCGAGCAAATCTTGACTACAGCCAAATCGATCGCGCAGTCGATGAACGGGCGCAAGATCATCGTCAACAAGAGCACGGCGCCGGTGGGGACCGCGGACCAGATCCGCGCCCTCATGGGCTCCATGACCCGCCATCCGTTTGCCGTGATCTCCAACCCCGAGTTTCTCAAGGAGGGGGCGGCGGTGGAGGACTTCATGCGGCCGGATCGCGTGGTCCTGGGTGGCGACGATGTCCAGGCCCTCGAGCGCCTGAAAGAGCTCTACGAGCCCTTTGTGCGCACCGGCAATCCGATTCTCGTCATGGACAACCGCAGCGCCGAGATGACGAAATACGCTGCCAATGCCATGCTCGCCACGAAGATATCCTTTATCAACGAAGTCGCCGGCCTGTGCGAAAGGCTCGGGGCCGATATCAACGAGGTGCGCCGCGCCATCGGCCTGGACCGCCGCATCGGCCCCCATTTTATCTTCCCCGGGGTAGGTTACGGAGGCTCCTGTTTTCCCAAAGACATCCGCGCGATGATCGCCATGTCCGGCCAGGGGCTGACGATGGCGCTCCTCAGGGCTGTCGAGGAGGTCAACCAAAGTCAAAAGTTGGTTTTGGCGGAGAAGGTCAGGCGCCACTTTGGTCCCGATCTCTCAGGCCGCACCTTTGCCATCTGGGGCCTCTCCTTCAAGCCCCGCACCGACGACATGAGAGAGGCGCCCTCCATCACCGTGATCGAATCCTTGCTCAAGGCCGGGGCGCGGATCCAGGCCTACGATCCGAAGGCGACGGCAGAGGCGCGCCGGCTTTTCGGGGAGCGCGTCCGCTATGCCCGGCGCAACTATGAGGCGCTGGAAGGGGCCGACGCCCTCTTAATCGCGACCGAGTGGAACGAGTTTCGCAGGCCTGATTTTGCCCGCATCAAAGAGCTGCTCAAAGGCCCGGTGATCTTCGACGGGCGCAACCTCTACGATCCCGCCGAGCTTAGGCGCTTGGGTTTTGTCTACTACTCTATAGGGAGAAGAGATGGCTAGGGTGCTCCTTACCGGCGGGGCCGGCTTCATCGGCTCCCATCTGTGCGAGAGCTTTCTCCGGAGCGGAGATGAGGTCATCTGCATCGACAACTGCACGACGGGCAGCCTGGAGAACATCGCCTCCTTTACGTCCAATTCCAGATTTACCTTCATCCAGCAGGACGTGACCCGGTTTATCCATGTCGATGGACCGCTCGATATGGTGCTACATTTTGCTTCGCCGGCAAGTCCCGCAGATTATCTGGAGATGCCGATTCAGACCCTCAAGGTCGGCTCCCTCGGGACCCATAATGCCTTGGGCCTGGCCAAGGCCAAGAAGGCCATCTTTTTGCTCGCCTCCACGTCCGAGGTCTACGGGGATCCGCTGGTCAAGCCCCAAAGGGAGGACTACTGGGGCAACGTGAATCCCATCGGCCCGCGCGGAGTTTACGATGAGGCGAAGCGCTTTGCCGAGGCCATGACCATGGCCTATCACCAATTTCACGGTCTCAACACTCGCATCGCCCGGATCTTCAACACCTTCGGTCCCAGGATGAGAATGAACGATGGACGGGTGGTTCCCAACTTCATCATTCAGGCTTTGAAAGGAGAGGCGCTCACGGTCTATGGCCAGGGGACACAGACGAGGAGCTTCCTTTATATCGACGATCTCACCGGCGGCCTGCAACTGCTGCTAAAAAAGGACTATCACCTCCCGGTCAACTTGGGAAATCCGCGCGAAATGACGGTCCTCGAATTTGCCAAGAAGATTTTGGAGCTTACCGGCTCCTCCAATCCGATTGTCTTCCGGCCCTTACCCCAAGACGACCCTCAGGTGCGCCAGCCGGATATCTCCAGGGCACAGGAGCTGTTGGGCTGGGGGCCTCAGGTCGCGCTGGAAGAGGGGTTGACCAGGACTATCGACTATTTCAAGAGACGATTACAGGGTTAAAAACGGTATGAAGATCGTGGTCACTGGTGGAGCGGGCTTTATCGGCTCTCATGTTGTGGACGCCTACATCGCACGGGGACATGAGGTGGCCGTCATCGACGACTTTTCTACCGGCTCGAGGGCCCATCTGAACCATCGAGCCACTCTTTACGCGCTGGATATCCTGGATCCCAGCCTCCCCAAGCTTCTCTCTGAGATCTCTCCTGATGTCCTGAGCCATCATGCGGCCCAGATGGATCTGCGCCGCTCTGTCGCCGACCCTCTCCACGATGCCCGGATCAATATCCTGGGTCTGATTCACCTGCTGGAGGGATGCAAGGATCTGGGACTGAAAAAAGTGATCTTCGCCTCTTCCGGCGGGGCAGTCTATGGAGAGCAGGAAGCCTTTCCGGCCACGGAAGATCGCCCTACCAGGCCCTCAAGCCCATATGGGGTCAGCAAACTGACCGGAGAGCATTACCTCGGTTATTATCAGAAGGCATTCGGCATCCCCTACATCGCCCTGCGCTACAGCAACGTCTACGGGCCCAGGCAATCTACGGCCGGAGAGGCGGGGGTGGTGGCCATTTTCATCCACCAGCTCCTTCAGGGAAAAACACCCACGATCAACGGCGATGGCAAACAGACCCGGGACTACATCTATATTGGAGACGTAGTCGAGGCGAACCTCCGGGCGTTAGAGACTTCCTATACCGGGGCTTTAAACATCGGTACCGGTTGCGAGACCGACGTCCTCACCATCTTCCACCAGTTGCGTGATAAAGCAGGATCCAGGGTAAAGGCTATCCACGGTCCGCCCAAGATGGGGGAGCAGAGGCGTAGCTGCCTGGACACCTCCCGTGCAGAAGAGGTACTGAAATGGTCTCCCCGGACCTCTCTGAGCGCAGGCCTGGAGGAAACCGTTGCCTATTATCGCCAGGTGCAGGCATGAAACCGGAACTGATCCGCAACTTTTCCATCATCGCCCATATCGATCACGGGAAGTCGACCCTGGCGGACCGGCTTCTCGAATATACGGGCACGATCAGCGAACGGGAACGGACGGATCAGTTTCTCGACAGCATGGAGCTCGAACGGGAGCGCGGCATCACGATCAAGGCGAGCGCCGTGCGGCTGCGCTACCGGGCCAAAGACGGGGTGGAATATATCCTGAACCTGATCGATACCCCGGGCCATGTCGACTTCAGCTACGAGGTATCCCGGAGCCTGGCGGCTTGCGAGGGCGCGATTTTGGTGGTAGATGCCTCCCAGGGAGTAGAGGCCCAGACCCTGGCCAATGTCCACCTGGCTCTGGACCACGACCTTGCGGTCCTCCCCGTCATCAACAAGATCGATCTGCCGAGTGCGGATCCGGAGCGGGTCAAAAAGGAAATCGAGGAGATCATCGGTTTGGATGCCTCACAGGCCATTTTGGCCAGTGCCAAGGAAGGAATCGGTACCGAGACCATCCTGGAGCGCATTGTCAAGGAATTCCCTTCGCCCAAGGGAGATCCGGCCGCTCCCCTGCGCGCGCTGATTTTCGATAGCTGGTTTGATCCCTACCATGGGGCGGTGGTATTGATACGGCTCTTTGACGGCGTCGTCCGCAAGGGGATGCGCATCCGCATGATGTCGAGTGGTAAAACCTTTGAAGTCACACGGCTGGGGATCTTCTCCCCCGGTGCCGTGGAGGTCGCCGCACTGGGGTCCGGTGATGTAGGTTTTTTAATGGCCGGTATCAAGGAGATCAAAGAGACCCGCGTCGGGGATACCATCACGAGCGAAGAGAAATCTGCCACTGAACCCTTGCAGGGATTCAAGCCCATGAAGCCCATGGTGTTCAGCGGCATCTACCCGGCCGACACCGGACAATATCAGCCCTTAAGAGACGCGCTGGAGAAGCTCAGGCTCAACGACTCCTCGTTCACCTTCGAAGGGGAAAACTCCCAGGCCCTGGGATTCGGCTTTCGCTGCGGCTTCTTGGGCCTGCTCCATCTGGATATCATCCGCGAGCGCCTGGAGCGCGAATTTGACCTCAGGCTCATCAACACGGCACCGACCGTGATCTACCAGGTCGTCACCCGACGAGGCGATGCCCTGTTGGTTGACAACCCGGTCAAGCTCCCGGCAGAATCGGAGCTCGAGAGGATCGAGGAGCCGGTGATCCTGGCGACCATCCACCTGCCGCAGGAATTCCTGGGCAATGTCCTGAAACTCTGCGAGGAGAAAAGGGGGCGGCAGAAGGAGATCCGCTACCTGGGACCGCGCCGGGTCATGCTCCTCTACGAGCTGCCCTTGAATGAGATCGTCTACGATTTTTATGACCGGCTAAAATCCGCGAGCCGGGGCTACGCCTCTATGGATTATGAAGTGGCCGGGTACCGACCCTCCGATCTGGTCAAGCTGGATTTGCGCATCAACGGAGAGGTTGTGGATGCCATGTCGATCATCATCCATCGGGAAAAGGCGTACCAGCGCGGCCGCGGTCTCATCCAGCGCCTCCGCGGACTCATTCCACGGCAGCTCTTCGAGGTCGTGATCCAGGCGGCTATCGGCAGCCGGATCATCGCCCGGGAGAGCGTTCAGCCGCTCAGGAAAAACGTGACCGCCAAGTGCTACGGCGGCGACATCACCCGCAAGCGCAAGCTCCTGGAGCGACAGAAAGAGGGCAAGAAGAGGATGAAGCAGTTGGGCCGGGTGGAAATCCCCCAGGAGGCATTCCTGGCCGTCTTAAAAGAATAAACCCGATCTAAAGTTCCCGGCCTTGCTAGAGTCTGGGCCAGGATTAAAAAATTCGGATCGGGGTAAACTCGGAGTGCTCAAAACCATGGCAGCTAAAAAGATCCGAAAAAACAAGTCTACCCTGCGCGAGTATGCCGAGGCCATAGGGATGGCCCTGCTCATGGCGCTGGGGATCCAGATCTTCATCGTCCAGGCGTTCAAGATCCCCTCCGGGTCGATGATTCCGACCCTGCTGATCGGGGATCACCTGCTGGTGAACAAGCTGGCCTATGGCACCCGCTTCCCCGAGAAAATCTCTCTCTTTCTTTTCGACTTGCCGATACCCTCGCGCTGGATTCCCATTTCGGGCAGATATCTGATGGAGTGGGGAGCGCCCAAGCACGGGGACGTGGTCGTCTTCGTCTATCCAGAGGATCGGTCCAAGGATTTTATCAAGCGGGTCATCGGAGTTGGCGGAGACCTGGTGGAGATCCGCGACAAGAAGGTCTACATCAACCAGAGCCTGATAGACGATCCCCATGCCCATTTCGAGGAGGGGAGGGCGCCTTACGGCAATGTCCAGATCCGGGACAACCACGGTCCCGTGCGGGTGCCGGAAGGCCACATCTTCGTCATGGGAGACAATCGCGACCGCAGTCTTGACAGCCGCTTCTGGGGCTTCGTCAAACTCGAGGATGTCAAGGGAAGGGCCTTCCTCATTTACTGGTCGTGGGATGGAAGTGACCGCTGGATCCGATGGGAGCGCATCGGCGACCGGATCTATTAACGGGAACGCGTTTGATCTGGTTCGGTCACGCGCGTTCATTCCCCCGTGCCTTCCGCCTTTTGCCTATTCTTCCCCTTTCTTCCGGTTGCTCTCGCCTCTTGCCGATTTTTCAATTTTGCCCTATTTTACGCTTAACTAACTTCGGCTGGGTCTCCCGATCCGGTCACATCTTTGACTTCACATCAAAGCCCGGACTGGCCCTCCCAGCCGCGCATTTTGTTATTTGGCATACGGTGGATTCACAAGGAGAAATTAGAATTTAAGATTCAAGTCCTGGTCCCCAGAGTCGTCGACTTGCAAATTTCAAGATTTGACCCTCAGGGTTTTTTTGACCCTCAGGGTTTTTGACCCTCAGGGTTCTCACAGGGTTCTCATTTGACCCTCAGGGTTTCGGGAGGCCCCTCAAGGTAGTGGCCCATCGGCTGTGGCCGGAGAACGCGTTCCCCGAGCAGGCGACTTTCGGAGGAATCGGTAAGGAGTGAGTAGTATGGAACTTGGAATGATCGGGCTGGGACGTATGGGCGCCAATATGACGGAGCGGCTTCTGTCAGGGGGGCATCAAGTGGTGAGCTACGACCGTGATCCCGAAGCGATCCAACGCCTGGTGGATAAGGGAGCGTCGGGGGCGCGCTCA
>Ga0184640_10000121_pt1 | contig 17671 bp, 18 predicted proteins | sample PLM31_200_b2_FD_133161 | JGI IMG/M metagenome (GOLD analysis project Ga0184640, IMG submission 133161) | Groundwater sediment microbial communities from an aquifer in East River, Colorado, USA - PLM3-1_200_b2 | ecosystem: Environmental > Terrestrial > Soil > Riparian zone | place: USA: East...
CTCTGCCAAACTCGCCACATCATTCATCCTTGAGCCATTCGGGCGCAACACGGCGCCTGCCATTGCGGCGGCTACACGTTATGTTGCCAAAGTGCATGGAAACGATGCGATGCTCCTGGTTCTGCCTGCGGACCAACTTGTCGCAGACCAGGCGGCATTTGCGAAGGCTGTGGGTGTAGCCATGCGGCTTGCCCGGGAAAGCAAAATTGTCGCCTTCGGCATTCAGCCTGACACACCGGAAACTGGATATGGCTACATTGAAGCCGAAGGCAACCGCGTAGTACGGTTTGTCGAAAAACCCTCTCTCGACAAAGCGCGATCCTATATCGAATCGGGCCGCTACCTTTGGAACTCCGGGATGTTCTGTTTTTCCGCCGACAACCATGCTGCGGGAAATGGAGCAACACTCCACGGACATTCTGGCGGCCACCACCGCGTGCTTTGAACAATCCCGGTTTGCGCAAGGCAATGGGCTTACTCAGATTGAGCTGAATCCGGAGTCTTTCGAGCAGGTCCCCGACCTCTCCATTGATTATGCAGTGATGGAAAAATCCAGCCAAATGGCCGTCGTTCCCTGCGATATCGGGTGGAGCGACATCGGCTCGTGGAGTGCGCTCAGCGATCTTGTCGCGCCCGACGAAACGGGGAATCGGGTTGAAGGCGAGGCGCTGCTCCACGATGTTTCCAACTGCTATATTCGGTCTGGGATGCGTATGATTGGCGCAGTGGGCGTCGACAATCTCATCATCATCGATACGCCGGACGCCTTGCTCGTGGCAAATCGCGACCGCGTACAGGACGTCAAGCATGTATATGACGAGCTGAGAAACCGAGGACACGAATCCTACAAACTGCATCGCACCGTGTATCGTCCTTGGGGCACCTACACCGTGCTCGAAGAAGGCAGCCGCTTCAAGATTAAGCGAATTGAAGTCAAACCCGGCGGGTCCTTGTCACTGCAAATGCACCATCACCGCAGCGAACACTGGGTCGTCGTCAGTGGAATGGCGAAGGTGGTGCATGACGACAAAGAGTTGTTAGTTAAGACCAACGAATCCACCTACATTCCCGCCGGCCACAAACACAGACTCGAAAACCCGGGGTTAACCGACTTGGTTATGATAGAAGTACAAAGTGGCGAATATCTTGGCGAGGACGACATTGTGCGTTTTGATGACAAATATGGGCGCATGGTAAAGTAACTTCGGGCGATGATTGAACAGAAATTCTCTTGGATACATTACCAGCCTCCGAGCAGCCAAAACGTTCTTCAACATCTATCCAACAACTATTGGGTCGAGTCACTCGCAACAATCGTCTTTTTGTGGCGACGGTTGTGCTGCCGACCGTGTTGGAGCTTCGAGATAGCCGTCGTTGCCCTCATTTTGTGCACTTCAGTTGAATAGACTTAGATCAGCCGGCGTGTCGGGCCTCACACTTCCGGCGGGGCGCCAGGGATTTTTCGTGAGGCCAAACCGTTCTCCAAGGTCCATCATTGACCAGTACAACGGCACGGCGCGGCCTTTCACGAAAGGCATGGCGACCGTTCTTTCAAACCGTTATAACATTCATCCCGAGCGCCTTGGCAGCCTCAATCATCACGTCGTCGAAGCAGAGAATGCCCTGTGCGTTCAGACTTGCTGCGATGGCAAGGTGAAGCGCATCGCCTGCCTTCAGCCGCAACGAGTCGTAGCCGGCCAACTCGGCGGCGCGGCGAAACTCTTCGCGACCGGGAACGGCTACCGTACAATGTTTCCGCGCAAATTCGTAGACCCGCGCCGTAGCCCGTTTCGCCAAGGTCGCTGCCGTCTGGCCTGTGCGCACCTTGATCGCGGCTGCCGAAACAAATTCGACCAGAGACCACTCGCTGATTGCCAGACGCTCGCCCGAGGACTCGAGCCAGCCTATGACGGCCTCGCTTTTCGGCTCACGGATGAAAACTGGAACCAGGGCGCTGGTATCGACGTAAATCATCAATAGCGCGCACTGCGGCGCATGTCCCTGATCACCGGCGCCGTCTCCTTCTGACGAACAAGGAATTGACGCAGACGGCGTGCCTCCGCCTTGCCGATCGTACTGCCCTCCGGGGCGAGGACTAAGCGGCCGTCAGCGGTGACTTCGGCAATAAGCGTATCGCCTTCGCCCACGCCGATTCTCTTGGCCGATTTCGCCGGCAGACGCACCGCGAGGCTGTTACCCCACTTCGACACCATCAGTTCCATTCGCAAACTCTTACTTGGCATTTGATTACCTCTAGTATCTACACGTAGATACATCATGAGTGAGAATATCACTCTTGTCAATGCCCGATCGGTGTTGCGGCAATTCTGCTCTCCGGGTAGCTCCCCGAGCAAATCTGTATTGGAAGGAACAACAGGTCAGGCTCGACTATAATTCGTTGCGAAGAGCGGAGAAATATGAAACGCGCTATTACTTTAAAGTCGCCAAAGATTATTTCAAGTAAGCGGATTGACCCGGATAACCCGCTGTGGTCGGAAGAGATGCTCGGACCGCCCGTGCTCAAACGCGGTCGCGGGCCGCAGAAAGCTCCGACCAAGGTTCTCACTGCCATTCGCCTCGACTCTGACGTGATCGCGTTCTTTCGCGCGCATGGTCCGGGTTACCAAACCCGCATCAATGAGGTCTTGCGCAAATCGGTGTCGAAAGAACTAGCCACTGGTTCAAGACGCAAGCGCGTTAAGCGCGCCGCTTAACGAAGGCGTTCGTTTCCGTTGTAACACGCGGCGGTGCGTTGGGATATTCAATTCCGGTTGAATAGGCTCAGATCAACCGGCGTGTCGGGCCTCACTGTTCCGGCGGGGCGCCAGGGATTTTTCATGAGGCCAAACCGCTCTCCGAGGTCCACCACTGACCAGTACAACGGCACGGCACGACCCTTCACGAATGGCATGGCGACCGGATCGAACCCCGTCCAGAGGAGGAAAGGGTTCCGACGCCCATAAGCCCAGATCTCAATTCGAACCGACGGACGCACACTGAGGCTGCGCGCGTGAAAACCCATCGTGTCAGCCACCACGAGTGTATTTGCCGGCACGGCGAAAACCTTCGGTCTTGGAAGCCCGAGCTCGGCGAGCTCGGTTTCAAGGATTCGGAATGACCCTCTTCGCGTATACTGATCCTGGGATTGACTAGCCAAAATGCTCATGCGTTTTTCCCAGTCAAGGCGCTCAGCGGTAAGCCGATGGGAACCAGGGACATAGGTAAACGGACCGTCATCCTCCCCCACATCGTTGAGAAAGAACCAGGCTTTCACAGTGGGATGAAACGTGTCCGAATGGAGGCGCGTCTGAGGATCCGCCGCGGTCTCGCGGACATGCGAGAAGATTGTCTGAATATAGGTGAGCGGCGCCAGCGCAGATGATCCCACGTAGCGCACCAATCCCAGCCATTCCCGGCTTTCGACCAAGGCGCGCACGGCCGGTAGGCGTGCGAGAGTGCGTGCATCAAGCGCGATACGGCGAGTAACCGTGTCTCCTTGTATCATGTCGCGCGCCGGCGCCGCGAGCGACAGGACTTCGGTCTTCAACGCCTCGAAGACCGATGCGGGCAAGTAATTCCGCTTGAGGACGAAACCGTCGTGGTTAAAATCCGCCGCATCCTCTTTGCTCACCAAGTGCGCAAGTCGCCGTCTACGCCAGCCGGCCATGGCATGGGCCAAACGCATCCGCCCGACATGGAGCCCCGCCCGATTGAGGGCGGGGCTGCCAATGATTGGATTGTCGCCGAACGACTTTGACGCGGTTACAACCGCGGCAGCATAGAACGGCGCGAGTAGCCAGGATGGCCGGCGAATGCTCATCGTGAACGCCATAAAGTTTCAACAGAAACTACCACAGCATGCCCTATTTGGGAACCGTCGTGTGGCGACACCAGCAAACGCACAATCTTAATTTACTGGATCAAAAATCGACCGAAGCCAATCCTAACTGCATTCAAATGCAAGGCGGAGTTTTGCCTTAAGTCACATGGAATCAGGGATGACCATGCACTAAAATGCTACTATCAACCTGGTACAAAAAATAGGCAGGTCTATATTTGCGGTAGTGGGAATATGATGAGCTGCGTTTTGTTGCGTATTAATGCGCTCTCATTCAGAATTATGTCCTTGAAATTCTTGATCTTAAGAAACCTGGGAGCCCGGAGCTAAAGGAGCCCTAAAGGAACCTGAAAGACATTCAGAACTATGGACGCATAGATCAGTAACTTCCGACGATAATTGAACAGGAATTCTCTTGGATACATTACCAGCCTCCGAGGAGCCGAAACGTTCTTCAACATCTATCCAACAACTATTGGCTCGGGGCACTCGCAATAATCGTCTTTTTGTGGCAACGGTTGTACTGCCGACGGTGTTGGCGGCAATCTATTTTGGCCTGGTTGCCTCTGACATCTATATTTCGGAATCGCGATTCGTGGTGCACACCCCGCAGCGCCAAGCACAAGCCGGGCTGCTGAATACATTCCTGCAGGGCACGGGTTTTTCCCGCGCGCAAGACGACACCTACTCGGTGCATGATTACATCCTATCGCGCGATGCTCTGAAAGAGCTCGACAAGCATCTTGCGCTGGCCAAGGCTTTTGGCAACAGTAGCGTCGATTTCCTGAATCGCTTTGCCGCCATGGATTGGGACGACAGCTTCGAGGCGCTGTACCGCTACTACCCGAAGCGGGTGTCGGTCGACTACGACACGGCATCCTCCATCTCGGTGCTGAGGGTCAATGCGTTTACGGCCGAGGACGCGCTTCGCATCAACGAGCGGTTGCTGGGCATGAGCGAACGTCTTGTGAATCAGCTTAGCGAACGTGGCCGGCAGGACATTGTTCGCTACGCCACCGCCGAGACGCGGGAAGCCGAGCGCAAGGCCAAGGACGCGGCGGCGGCATTGGCCACCTTTCGCAATCAAAATACGCTCCTCGACCCGGTGCAGCAATCCGTAATTCAGTTGCAGCAGATATCCAAACTGCAAGACGAGCTGATCGCCACGAAAACCCAATTGGCGCAGCTGCGTGCCTTTACGCCGGACAACCCGCAAATTCCCGTGCTACGTACCATTCTAGATACCCTGCAAAAAGAGATGGACGCAGAATTGGCCAAGGTAGCGGGCGGCGGCGGCGAGTCGCTCACCAACAAGGCGGCTGCTTACGAGAGGCTGGTGCTGGATCGCGAGTTTGCCGATAAGCAGCTTGCCGCGGCCTTGGCGTCGCTCGAGGCGGCGCGTATCGAGGCGCAACGCCAGCAGTTGTATTTGGATCGCATCGTCCAGCCCAACCTGCCCGACTATCCTATTGAACCGCGCCGTATCCGTTCTGTTTTGGTGGTGTTTGTGCTGGGCCTGCTGGCTTGGGGCATCCTCGGTTTGTTGCTTGCGAGCGTGCGCGAGCACCTTGATTAAGGCGACGAGCCACAATGTATAGCGACACATCATTCACCAAAGCTTTGCAAATCCAGTTGCGCGTCATTGGCGCGCTATTGATGCGCGAGATCATCACCCGTTACGGGCGGGATAATCTTGGCTTCCTCTGGCTGTTTGTCGAGCCGATGTTGTTCACACTGTTCGTGACTGCTTTATGGACGGCCACTGGTCAGGCTCACGGATCCAACTTGCCCATCGTTGCATTCGCGGTTACCGGCTATTCCTCCGTCCTCCTATGGCGCAACTGCGCAAACCGCTGCAGCATGGCAATCCCGCCGAATATAGGCTTGCTGTACCACCGCAATGTAAGGGTTCTTGATCTTTTCATCACCAGAATCCTGCTCGAGGTCGCCGGCGCATCCATATCTTTCGTCGTACTGGCTTCTCTCTTCACATCGCTCGGCTGGATGGAGCCGCCCGCTGATATGGTCGGCGTGCTTTATGGCTGGTTGTTACTTGCCTGGTTTGGCGCATCGCTCGCGCTGGTCGTGGGCGCGCTGACCGCTTACAGCGAGGTTGTCGAGCGCTTGTGGCATCCAATTTCTTATATATTGTTCCCTCTCTCCGGCGCGGTTTTCATGGTGGATTGGCTGCCGAGCAATTTTCAGAGAATTGTCCTCCTCCTTCCGATGGTGAACGGCGTGGAAATGTTGCGCGGCGGCTACTTCGGTTCTGCTGTGCGCACCCACTTTGATGTGGGATACTTGTTTGTGGCATGTCTGGTCATGACGCTACTAGGGCTGGCTCTGGTGCGGGACGCCGGGCGTCGCGTGGAGGTGGAATGATCCAGCTCGAAAATATCACTAAGGTCTACCACACGCGGCATGGACCGCATACCGTGCTGGATGGTGTAAACCTCCAGGTTGGAAAAGGCGTCAAAGTCGGCATTATGGGCCGCAACGGCGCGGGCAAGTCAACGCTGATCCGTCTCATCAGTGGGGCGGAACTCCCCACCTCGGGTCGCGTGCGGCGCGGCATCAGCGTGTCCTGGCCGCTGGCCTTTAGCGGCGCGTTTCAGGGTAGCCTGACTGGGCTGGATAACCTGCGCTTTGTGTGCCGGACTTATGGCGTGAACTACACTGATGTCGTACCGTTCGTGGAGGAGTTTTCCGAACTCGGCAGCTTTTTGCGGGAGCCGGTCCGCCACTACTCGGGGGGGATGCGGGCGCGCTTGGCTTTCGCTCTGTCCATGGCGATTGAATTTGACTGTTTCCTCATTGATGAAATCATCGTCGCGGGTGACAGCCGGTTTCACGAGAAGTGCCGTATCGAGTTGTTCGAAAAGCGCAAGGACCGGGCGCTGATCCTCGTCTCCCATGATGTCAACACGATCAAGGCTCACTGCGAAAGCGCATCGGTGCTGCACGACGGCAAGCTGCATTCGTTTGAGCACGTTGACGACGCCTATGCGTATTACCAGGCCAGCCTCCATTAGGACCTCGAGGCATGTCCGATCGGATCCGCCAGACGATCCTAGCCGTGAGACGATGGCTCCTGTTGGGAAGCCTGTGTTTCTCGCGCCTTCTCACCGTCAGGGTGGCTCGAGCCGTGCTGTCGAAGCTGGCCCCGGCTGTTTATGTTGAACCAAGCAGAACGAGGCAGCTGCTCGCCGATGTATCCGTCATCTCGCAATCAGATGCTGGGACTGGGATACAGCGGGTAGTCAGAGAGCTGCTGCGGGAACTGATCGCCAATCCCCCGCCGGGGTACGAGGTACATCCGGTGTACGCGACGCGGTCGCGCGGGTTCCGTTATGCCGACCAGTATTACTCCAAACTTATGGGTAACAATCCGAGCATCGAGTCGTCCCGCCCAGTCCGGGTTCAGGCTGGCGACGTCTTTCTGGGAATGGACTTGGCTGCACACACTTTGCCACGCTACCACGTTCAACTCGGCCGATGGAAGGCGTCCGGTGTAAGGTTTTTCTTTCTGGTGTACGACTTGCTACCCGTGCTGCATCCCGAATGGTTCACCACGAAACTGGTCAAATCCTACCGGGACTGGATACGAACTGTGGCCATCTTTGCTCATGGCGCTGCGTGCATCTCGCGGTCGGTGTCGGAAGAGTTAAAGCAGTGGCTCGTCGACACGTACGGGAAGCCGACAGGTCTATCCATCTCTGTTACGTGGTTCCATCCGGCTACGGACATTTCCGCTGATATACCAAGCCGTGGCCAATCAACGGAACTGGCCGAGTTGCTGGACTGCGTGGGCAAGCGTCCGACTATATTAATGGTGGGAACCATCGAACCGCGTAAGGGATATGCACAAGCACTCTTGGCGTTCGAAAAGCTGTGGCAGGAAGGCTGGAATGTCAATCTCGTCATCGTTGGAAGGGCCGGTTGGAACGTAGCTGACCTAATCCGAAAGATTCGTAATCACCCCGAAGCAGGGAACCGCCTGATCTGGCTCGAGGATGCCACCGATGAGACACTGAGCGCCCTTTACGAATCTGTGGACGGACTGCTCATGACGTCCGAAGGCGAAGGCTTTGGTTTGCCGATTATTGAAGCGGCACGGTACGGAAAACCCGTTCTTGCTAGAGACATCCCAGTCTTTCGGGAAATTGCCGGAGACAATGCCAGATACTTTGCCGACAACACGCCCGAGGCGCTGGGGTCCGAAATCAGCGCATGGCTCGATCTTATTCAAGAGCGTCAAGCGATCTCTTCCAAAAGCATTAGGTGGCTAACGTGGAAAGAAAGCGCCCGGCAGATTCTTGACTGCTTTATTATTGATTAACCCGATCAAAGACTGAGTTTCCTGATGGGCCAACTCCCATGCATAACGTCTGATCTCGATTAAGGGTGGAAAGAACGCGTCCGCCGAAAAAAGCTTCACGCTTCCAATGCCTTGTACATCCAGTTCAAGGTGTCTCGTAGTGGAATATCGGCTACCGGGCCAATCCATTTTTGCAATTTGGCTCGTGAGCCCACCAGTTTGCGTACCTCGTTAGCTCTCACAAATGCCGGGTTGACGTGTACTTCCGGGGAATAGCTGGAAATCTCGCGCATCATCTCCAACACATCCATCAGGGAATGCCCTTGGCCCGAGCAAATGTTGAAAACCTCACAAGGTGATTCTGTTTCAAGCAATAACCGGTAGTAATGCACCACAGAGCGCACGTCGGAAAAATCGCGCACCACGTCCAAGTTGCCCAGTTCGATGACCGGAGCGCGACGCTTGAAATGGCTCACGATCTTGGGCAGGAGAAAATCCTCCGCCTGTCCTACGCCGGTGTAATTGAACGGCCGCACGATCGTGATCGGCAGACGGTCCAACCATAGCCTGGCCATATACTCCATGGCCAACTTGCTGACCGCGTAATCATTGGCAGGGGCGACGGGCACCGATTCGTTAATGAACTCCACCGTCGTATTGCCGTAGACGTTGGCGCTGCTCGCCAGCAGAATCGAACGGGGAATCTGGCCACAACTCGACACAGCTTCTAGCAGGTTGCGCGTGCCGATCACATTGGTCCGATAGATGGCCTCCACGTCGCCATTGGCAACAAAGGAAATAGCCGCAAGATGAACCACGATGTCAGGCTGGATCTGCCCAAGTACTTCGGCCAGAGCATCGCGATCATGGAGGTTGCACCGGAACACACCGCCCTTGCCAGCCTCAGGTACATCATGACTGATGCCCGCAACCGTATAGCCGGCAGCGCGAAGTTCTTCAGCAAGATATCGGCCGGTAAAGCCGTTAATGCCGGTAATCAGAACGGTTGGCATGTCAGAATGAAAAACCCCGTTCATTGCGGCGAATATCCGCCTCTACCATCATCTGGCAGAGTTCCTCAAGGCTGGTCTTGGGTTCCCAGCCCAACTCGCGCTTAGCCTTTTCCGGGTTGCCAATCAGGTGGTCTACCTCGGCCAGACGGTAGAACTTCGGATTGACGCGAACTAGAGTTCTGCCTGACTTGCGGTCAATTCCGATTTCCGCTTCGGCCTTGCCTTCCCATGCAAGGTCAAATCCCGCTGCCTTGCCGGCCATGGAAGCGAAATTCCGCACGGTTTCATTCCGGCCGGTAGCCAGCACGTACGTGTCGGGTCTTTCGGCCTGCATCATCCGCCAAATCCCTTCTACGTACTCCTTAGCGAAGCCCCAATCCCGTTGGGCATCCATATTGCCCAACTCGAGCACGTCCAGCTTACCAAGCCGAATCTTGGCCATGCCATCCGTAATCTTGCGAGTCACGAACTCCCGCCCGCGCAGGGGCGATTCATGGTTGAACAAGATACCGCTGCTGCCAAAGATGCCGTAACTCTCGCGATAGTTCACGGTCATCCAGTGGGCGTAGAGCTTGGCCACGCCATAGGGGCTACGCGGGTAGAAGGGTGTGCTCTCATCCTGCGGAATCGCCTGTGCCTTGCCGAACATTTCCGATGAGCTAGCTTGGTAAAAGCGGATTGCCGGATTGACGATGCGGATCGCCTCCAGCAAGTTCACTGGGCCGATGCCGGTAATCTCCGCCGTGGTCAGCGGCTGCTCGAAAGAGACACTCACGAAACTTTGGGCGGCGAGGTTATAAACCTCCTTGGCCCCGGTCGATTGCAGCAAACGAATGCTGGCGCTCAAATCGGTGAGGTCGTATTCCACCAGATGCAGATCGGGATGCTTGTCGATGCCCAGCTCTTCGATCCGCCAGAAATTTACGGAACTGGTGCGGCGGTAGGTGCCGAAAACGTTGTAACCTTTGATCAGGAGAAGTTCTGCGAGGTAGGCGCCGTCTTGGCCGGTGATGCCGGTGATGAGTGCTATTTTCATGGTCGTGTTTGAATGTGTAGAATAGCGTTCATTTAAAGTGCATCTCGAATTGACATTAATCTTGTCCTTCAGGCATTCCCACCGCGATCATGGCAATCGCTGGCTCGAAGCCGCCACCCATGTCCTCAAACCACCCTACCATTTCTTGAACGAGGGTCAATATCAGAGTGTATTTGCTTGGCGAGAGTGGGGCAATGGCCAGCACTTGAGTGCTAACCGTGTGGACGGTCTGCTCATGGCGTCCCAAGGCGAGGGTTTTGGTTTGCCAATAATTGAGGCCGCGCAATACGGTACCCCCATTCTTGCGAGAGACATCCCGGTGTTTCAGGAAATTGCCGGAGAAAATGCACGTTACTTTGTTGGCACAACGCCTGAGGCGCTGGGAACTGAAATCGGCGCATGGCTCGATCTTATTCAAGAGGGGCAAGCGATCTCTTCCAAAAGCATCAGGTGGCTAACGTGGAAAGAAAGCGCCCGGCAAATGCTGGACAACATAGGGCTGGGCCAAGGTTGCTGAGCACTAATCATGGCTCGACCTCGGTCAGCAGAATTCAAGCTGTAGCCGCAGCGCCCCTGCATGCCCGCGCTTGACTCGATAATGTCGGCAAGCGCATCATTTGGTCAATGTCAGCTCCACATTTCCTAGCACCGAAATGAAGATCACGGACGTTAGCCACGAAACGGGCAGTGCCGATTGGAGCATTGAGGGAGCCAAGGATCCTCAGCTCGTGCGGCCGGATTGGTCTCCAGCCGATCCTGTTGCGATTGACGGTGTAATCGCCAAGCAAATCACCAACGTGCTGACGAACAACGGCTACCTGACTGAGATATGGCGGCCAGAGTGGCACCTGGACAAACTGCCGGTCGGCCAGGTGTTACAGCGCGTGCTCGAGCCCGGCGCGGCGTCAGGCTGGCACGTCCATCGGCAAACTACCGACCGCCTGTTCTGCGCGACCGGACGTCTGCTGGTCGCGCTATACGATGCCCGCCGCAACTCGCCGAGCCATGGGCGCACCGCGGAGTTCCGAATCGGCGGTGAGCGGCCGGGGATCGTCGTCGTGCCTCCCGGCGTGTGGCACGGTGTGCGCAATCTCGTCCCCGTTCCATCGGTACTGCTCAACGTCGTTGACATCGCATACGACTACGAGGACCCGGATCACTACCGCCTGCCGCTCGACACGCAGCTGATCCCCTATCGGCTCTGAGTGATGATGCCGGCCAATCCACGCCAGCCGGCGATCTCGATCGTCACGGCGACTTACAACCGCAGCCGGGCTCTGGCCTGCGCGATCGAGAGTGCGCGCCGCCAGACCTTCACCGACTGGGAGATGCTCGTGGTCGGGGACCATTGCACCGACGACACGGCTGAGGTCGTCGCCCGCATCGCCGATCCGCGCATCCGGTTTATCAACCTGGATCGAAACTGGGGGGAGCAGGCCGGTCCGAACAACATTGGTATTGCTGAAGCGCGCGCGCCGCTAATCGCGTTTCTAAACCACGATGATCTCTGGCTTCCGAATCATCTGATGAGCTGTCACGACGCTCTAGAGGCAGTGCAAGTCGACATGGTTTTAAGTACCGCCGCAAACATCGCATCAAGTTCACCGTTGCCGCTTCGATTCGAGTCCATGCATGTCAATCTCGAAGGATTGGGTATCGACAATACATGGTCCCCCAATGAGCTGGATGCGGGAGTCGTACCGGCGTCCTGCTGGCTGGTGCGGCGGGAGGTTCTGATGCGCCTGGGCGGTTGGCGTCTCGGTCGAGATTGTAGAGTCGAACCTTCCCAGGAACTGCTGTTCCGAGCCTGGCGTGCCGGGTACCGGCTGTACGCTCCCAACCTTCTGACGCTCGTTATTGTGCCAGGCGGCACTCGACCCGGATCGTATCTCCATGGAGGCGCGCCGGAACAAGAGTGGCTACTAGAGCAACTTGATAATCCCGCGTTCGGCGCAGAACTTGCGGCCCGTGCGCTCAATACCAATCCTTCTTTCAACACTCGGTCCCGGTGGCGTCGTCCTCGATGGTGGGCGAGGAAACTGGCTGGAGTTCTGGCATGGCTCGGTATTAACCCGCGTGAACTGGATTTCCGGCTACGCAGGGGTTTCGGTCGCGGTGACTACTTGGCCTATCTCCGATCAGTGTGCGGTCTTCTTGCGCACCGGCCGGGGAGAGATCCGGGACCGGATCTTCGCTTTGATATGGTACGCAGGTCGTGTCGAGTCGAAATCGGTGCCGACATAGACTTTCGGGCCGGCTGTGGAGGGGCCCGTTTCCTTGCTTCGGGATGGTCGGGAACCGAGAACATCGGCGTGTGGAGTGATGGTCCAATCGCGGAACTGATGTTCGATTTCGGCAGTCCGCTGACAGATGATGTCGCTTTCGATTTCTCGCTTCATGCTTTTCACGGGACCGAGGAAACTACGCGCCGCGTTGAAATTGCGGCGGGCCGGGACGTATCGCTCGAGCTATGGGAGCTCGCGCCAGGAAACAGTTTCCATCGCCGTCTGCTAGTGCCGGCCTCCGCAGCGATCGGATCTCTGCTGCTGATCCGCTTCCGCTTTCTTAATCCTGCTTCGCCCGACTCGCTTGGCCTGTCCGGAGATCGGCGCGAACTGGCGATTTGTCTTGTCCGGCTACGAATCGAGGCGGCAGTAGGCAAGGTGCAGTAGGCATGGAACTCCGCCGTAGTAAGCGAGGCATTCTGGTTCGAGCGTACGCATGAAGCAACTAGAGCGCTTCCTTCGCGAAGATGTGCTCGATGAGATATGATGCCTTGGTGGGCACCCGGCTCGCTAGCTATCGGAGGATAATCGAGTTAACGTCGACGACATGGTAACTGTCGAGTTGAAGGAGGAAATATGTCTGCACCGTTGACAATCCCGATTAACGATTGCACTGTTGTCCCGATTACGCCAAATCGTGACGCACGAGGGTGTCTTTACGAGATTTTCCGCGAGTCCTGGCCACATGCATTCAGGGCGGTTCAGTGGAATGCCTGCGTTTCCCGTTCCGGCGTGGTGCGCGGCGTGCACGTGCATGTCGACTATGATGAGTTCTACACACTGCCGCGAGGGCGAGTACTTCTCGGATTGCACGATATCCGTCGTTCCTCGCCCAGTTTCGGTCAAGCTGTCCAGTTCGAGTGGTCGCACGAGGATGCCTGCGCAATAGTCGTCCCGCAAGGTGTCGCACACGTGGTGTATTTTTGCGAGGACTCGGTTCTTGCGTTCGGGCTGAGCGGCTTTTGGCGAGCTGAGTACGATGTGGTCGGTTGTGAGTGGGACGACCCGGAGTTCGGTTTCGATCTGCCATTCAAGTCGCCGATCCGGTCTGTGCGCGATGCATCCTCGGGCAGCTATAGATCAATGATTCAAGAGTTTGAGGAGATGACGCGCCGGTGGCATGCGGAACAGCGTCGAACCCACCCCGTTGTCAACGTGGGCACGTAACCTCGCTCTATACACAAGGCCATTCAAGCAAGTCCAGCACTAGCCCCTTATTAGACAGTATTTTCGACGACAGCGTAATTTCTGATCTACTTATTACAAGAAGCCGCCCACTGCCAAGATCTCGATTAGGGCGTTCTGAAAGTTCAGATATTCCCACAACCAATTTTTCCTCAATAAACACAATACCTCTAGGAAAACCTCCCGTATTCAATTTCCATCCATCACTGGCAACCAATGCACCTTCTGAGGAACTGCATGTTGCCAAAGCACCGTTCGGATTTCGCCATAAATTGTGAGCAATATTCCCTATTGATATCGATTCAATCAAATTCAGGTCTGGAAGATGGTAACGAAATGCTTGACTTGGGCCTTTGTTATGCGCTAAAAGCCAAAGGTCATTTCCCTCTAACCACAAAGTGTTAAAGTGGTTAATGTCGTAAGGAGGGGTTTCTGGTCTCCGTAATGGTGCCCACACACTCCAATGAATACCATCATATCGAATCACTTGGTTATCATAAGCGCAGGTCAGCCATAGGGCTTCATCTGCCCACGCGATACCATGCAAGTCTCTCAGTGGAAAAGGCGCGATTCTTTCACCAAACAAGTGTAAGGACTCATCAAACAACAATATGCGACCCAGCTCTTCCTCGATAGGAATGTCCGACGAGACCATACGTCCTCTCGCAGCTACAGCCAGCCCCCACGGAGTATCAGCCATTCCATAGTAAAGACCAGCCCCTCGATGAATTACAATCACATCCAAGCTCGGCCAGTCAAGCCGCAACAAAGATTTGCTCGTCGTAACAAGAATTGATTTTTTCGTATCAAGCATCTCGATATTGTTTGCAGGAAGAAAATTAACTCGTAACTATGCACTGAGGATAACGAAAGTACAGGAAAAGGTCCGTTGGCACGAATCGGCGAATGAAACCCGGCAACTGATAGATGTGTTCAACCCACGCAGTTAATTTCTTGTCGAAGAGTGGTGAGGTTGTGCGAACCTGATAAGCGACATTCCTCAGTGGGCTCACTCAGTGGGCCAGCGAGGGAACGTTAGTAATGCAAGAGGTAAGAGAATGAAAAACCCATTGAATTCGTTATTGGCCATCTGCTTAGCCACCATCCTCGGGGGCGCATCTGGCAATGAGTTAATTGGGAACCAAACAAGCAAAACCGCAGCGCTGATTGAGCAACCGCTACAAGCTATACAGACAGTATCGAGTCTGCGTTCCATTCATGGCAGCCAGGGCCTACGCTTGCTGGTGATGGGTTATTCGGCTGATAACGATGGTGGCCAAGGGATATTTGCTTGGAGTCCCACCTTCTCAGGCGCAGATGACGGCGGGGTTCATGTCATCCCGACCGGGCAGGTAGGGGCGGGAGCATGGGAACGGCAATTCACCGGAGCGGTAAGGCCGGAATGGTTTGGCGTTAAATGTAACTCGTTTGCGGACGACACAACTGCATTTCAAAAGGTTGTGAACTACGTAACCGCAAATAAGGCACGTGTTTTTTTCATCGAATTAAGTGATTGTACGTTGAGACTCACCGCACCAATTACGGTGACGGGCAGTCTAAGAATCGTCGGGCAGGGGGTGGCACCATATGATGGCGTGATTGGCACACCGGGCGGCGGTTCGTGGCTGCTATTTGACCATGCCGGTGTCGGCATTAACGTGGCAGCTGGCCGTGTAATATCTGGGGTGATGTTTGAAAAATTCGGCACGCGGAGGAATCAACCTGATCCAGCGCCGGGTTGGGCTCCAGCCTCCTATGATTTTGACTTTGTTGTAACCAACGCGGATGCAAGCTTTGTAGATGTGATGCTTTTGAATCCGACCAAGGGGATCAAGCACGACAAAGGAAATGCTGGACGGCTAACAGTAGAGCGATTGCGCGGCCAACCTTTGCAGGTCGGTATCGAAGTGTCCGAGTCCTACGATACGTTCAGGGCGAATAACGTCCATTTCTGGCCCTTTTGGCGCGATGATAAAAACGTGCACGCATACACTCGGGGAAATTTGGACGCTTTCCGGTTGTACCGCGTTGACAATCCGATGCTTTCGAATGTTTTTACCATTTTCGCGCGCGCAGGAATCAGGTTATCCGAAAACAGCCAAGGTCGCGTCAGCAAACTGCATCTGGTCAATGCGGATCTGGACCGGGGCACTTTCGGCATCTGGGTCGATTCCTCGGTCAAGAAGGGCGTCACGGTGCAGGCGGACAATGTTTCGATCGAAGGCGAATCCGGCGCGGCGGACACCAAGGGGATCTTCGACCAGGGCAGCAATACCCGCATGTCGTTTGGCAACTTGCGGATAGATATTTCCGGTCAGAACGCGATTCGGATCGAGGGAACGGGAAACAAATACCGGGTGAATAACCTGGAGATCATCGGATACGATCGCTCGGCCGCGAAATTTCCGGCGGTGGAAGTCACTGCTGGCAATTCGATCATGGTTACGGAGCTGCCCCTTATATCGGGCGGAGGTGCAGGACCGAAGTACGGTGGTGCGGGATCGATCAGGGCCAAGTTGGCGCAGGGGAAAATAGATGCGACCACGAATTCAAGCGGCGACATCGTAGTAACGCATGGCGCGGGAGTTGTCCCCGAACTCATCGTTGCCCAGTTGATTTCGTCGTCGCCGCTGCATTGGTCGGTCGTCTCGGCGACCGCCACCAGCTTTACAATCCGGACCTATACGGCGACCGGGGCGCCGTTGGCAAATTCGATGGTCAGCTACTACTGGCACGCGGAAAAATGATCTCGTGGCTCATCCGGATTCTGAATCCGAGATTCTTCGACGGCTCGCGACGTTTTCGGCAATGTCGCCGGATCCATCACCCAGCGTCAGTCAAGTTGAACCGTGTTGGCGGGTAGCTATCTAGCCATCTTCCTCACCCTTAAGGAAAAAGATATTTGTCGATTGACATTTGACAGCGCCGCAGATCCGACTGCTACAATACTTTCCATGAAGGATGCCGCATGCAAACCGAAATGACCATTGCTGAACAGCGCGAGTGGTGGGATGGCGCAGCGAAGGAAAACGCCACCACGGCCATATTGAGCTCCAAGCCAAATTGGAGCATTTCCGATTTCTATGCGACGGGAGTGGATTGGCTTCGCGAAAATATTGAATTCGCTAAGTTCGCGCGATGTGATCTTAGAGGAGCGACCGCGCTGGATTTTGGGTGTGGGATAGGCCGCATGGCAGTGGCGCTTGCGGGCAATTATTCCCGCGTGACTGGCGTCGACATCTCTCCGGAAATGGTGAAACGGGCGCGCGAGAATGTTAAACATCCGGCTGTCGAGTTCACCCTTCTGGACGGTGATTCGTTGCCGTTTCCGGATGCGAGTTTTGATCTCGTATATTCGACGATTGTCGTTCAGCATATATCCGCGCCGCATAACGCCTGCTATGTAAGCGAGTTCTTTCGCGTTACTCGTGCAGGGGTTTCATCTTGTTCGATGCACCTGCTGCAGGATTGCCCAACCTGGAGCCTGGTGTCGGCATCTTCATTCTCCCGTTTCCCTTGGTAATGCAGATGGCAGAGGGGCGCGTCACGCTTCTTGCCTTGCGGAACTTCCCCGCGACGAACACCCGACACTATCAGTACCTTTTTCAACGAAACAGCTAGCGCAAACGAAATCTGACCTTCCGGTCGGGCAAGATTCGCTAAGCCTGTCGATTATTTCGCTTGCCGTTTGTGGGACTGAAAGTAGTAGTGAGACAGCCCAACTCGATTGATCGGTCCTCAATTAGCGCACGGTAGCAGCTCTCAAATAGGTTTCGGCAACACGCTCGAACGAAGCCTTGCCAGACACGAATCTGCGCCCGTTTGCCGAAAGGGAATTCCTGACCGCGGCGGCCTTGAGCAATACCTCGATCGACAAGACCAGCTGGTCGATCTCGTCACATTGTGGGTCAGCTTTCCAAACCACACTGTCAGGTATTTCGGAAAACGATCCACTATCGGATACAAGAATTGCCTTTCCCAAAGCTAGGGCATGAA
>Ga0184640_10000122_pt1 | contig 17623 bp, 11 predicted proteins | sample PLM31_200_b2_FD_133161 | JGI IMG/M metagenome (GOLD analysis project Ga0184640, IMG submission 133161) | Groundwater sediment microbial communities from an aquifer in East River, Colorado, USA - PLM3-1_200_b2 | ecosystem: Environmental > Terrestrial > Soil > Riparian zone | place: USA: East...
CTGAGCAAAACGGGCCACCGCGGCCTTGCGAAGAAGGTCTCCCAGGACGGGGAGCCTAAGGAGAAAACCATCGATATTCATTCTCCCTTGATCTGTCCTATAATACATGACAATGGCAGCAATCATCCCTGCAAGCGCTAATATCAAATAGAGGAAATAGGCGCGAAGCCAGTTGCTAATATTGATTGTGATCTGGGTGGGGGCTGGGAGGGCTTTCCCCATCCCGCCATAAAGCTCGGCAAACACAGGAATGACATAAATAAGTAGGACAGTAACCACGATCACTGCCACGGCGATGATGGAGCAGGGATAGATCATAGCTGCTTTGACCTTTTTCTTAAGCTTATTGGCCTTCTCGATGAAGAGGGCGATCCGGTTGAGAATAGTGTTTAAAACACCACCTACCTCTCCGGCCGCGACCATATTGACGTAGAGATCATCAAAGACCTTGGGATGCTTCTTCAGCGCATCAGCCAGGGTAGCGCCGCCCTCGACATCTTGCTTGATGGTGCGGATGGTATTCCTGAAGAGCTTATTTTCTGTCTGCTGGGTCAGGATATCGAGGCCTTGCACAATAGGAAGCCCGGCGTCGATCATGGTGGCGAATTGTCGTGTGAAGATCATAACGTCATGGGGCTTGACCTTTGCCCCGAAGCCTGGGAGGGTGATCTCTCTCTCTAACCCCCTTCCTTTCTCTCGCACCCGAGCGGGTATAGGCTGGATCCTCTGGCCCCTGAGGCGGGCAAAAACCGCCTCCTGGCTTGTGGCCTCCATCTCGCCCTTTAAAACTTTCCCCTGAGCGGTTCTTCCTTCCCACAGAAAGACTGGCATGGCTACCTCTTATTTTTTTAATTAAATCGCTAAAGAAAAAACTGACCCAAAGCCCTTGTCCGAATCAGTTACTCTTACGGTCTCTTCGATGGTTGTGATTCCTTCTTGGACCTTTTTAATAGCACTCATCCTCAGCGTGCTCATTCCTAACTTTACCGCTTCTCGCCTGATATCTGCCGCAGATGCCCCTTTCAGGACCAACTCCTTCAGGGGTTCATGCACGACCATCACCTCATAGATCGCCAAACGTCCCCTGTAGCCTGTCTGATTACACTCTGGACAACCTTTGCCATGAAACGTGGGGAACCCTCCACGCGCCTCGGCTGGCTCCACACCGATGTTAATCAGGGCCTCCGGGCTGACCTCCGCCGGCTCCTTACAACTCGAACAGATTTTTCGCACCAATCTCTGGGCGGCGATAAGATTGGTCGAGGAAGTAAGCAAGAAGGGTTCTATCCCCATATTGATCAGACGGTCCACTGTAGAGGGGGCATCGTTGGTATGGAGGGTGCTGAGAACCAAGTGGCCGGTGAGGGCCGCCTTGACCGCGATCTGCGCCGTTTCCAGGTCGCGGATCTCTCCCACCATGATAATGTCCGGGTCTTGGCGCAGAAACGACCTCAGGCAAGCAGGAAAGGTGAGACCGATATCGTCTCTGACCTGCACCTGGTTAATCCCCATAAGGTTATATTCGACTGGATCCTCGGCAGTGGATATGTTCACATCCGGCTTGTTCAGCTCCGAAAGGGCAGAATAAAGGGTGGTCGATTTGCCGCTGCCCGTGGGACCCGTAAGAAGGACCATGCCGTAAGGCTTGTGGATCGCCTCCTGAAAGTCTTTAAGGGTCTCAGGATCAAAGCCAAGCTTAGTCATATCTAATTGCAGGGTGGCCTTGTCTAAGAGTCGCATTACGACTTTTTCTCCGAAAAGGGTAGGGAGCACGGAGACTCGGATATCCAGCTCCTGCTCGTTGCCCACCTTCATCTTGATCCGCCCATCCTGAGCCAGCCGGCGCTCTGCAATATCGAGATTGGCCATTACTTTGATGCGGGAGATCAGAGGGTTCTTAAGCCTAGGAGGCGGAGTCATGATTTCGTGCAGCATCCCATCTACGCGAAAGCGCACGCGGAAGAGCTTCTCATAAGGCTCGACGTGGATATCGCTGGCCCTGCGCTTGGCTGCATCGGCCAAAATGGCATTGACCAGGGTGACCACCGGCGCCTGCATGGTGGCTTCTTGCAGCTCTTGGAGGTTGAGGTCTTCTTCATCACGGATCACCTCCATCTCGCTATCGCTGATCTTTTTTAAGACCTCGTCGTAGCCGGCTGAGCCGAGGCGTCGGTCCAGGACACCGCGGATCGCTGAACCGGAAGCCACAACAACTCTGACCCCGTAGCCAGTGATGAATTTAATCTCGTTGATGGCTACCAAGTCCGTGGGATCACGCATGGCTATAGTCAATGTAGAGCCTACGAGTTTAAGCGGGACAAGATGGTGCTTTTGCATGATCTGACGGGGGACAAGGTTAAAGGCCGCGTCTTGAATCTCAACCTTACCTAACTCAACCTTTTCAATCCCGAACTGTTTGGCGAGGAAATCGGCAAGTCCATCTTCCGTTGTGTGGCCTAGCCGTATCAGCTCCTGGATTAGGTTTGAGCCGTTTTTCTTGCCCTGATCGAGGGCCGCGTTGAGTTGCTCCCGGGTAACGAGACCCCCTCGCACCAGAAGCTCAGCGACACGTGGTTCCATGAAAATTCCTCAGGAACAAAGTTGATTATCCTAGAATTGACTCTTTCTGTCAATCACTATGACAATTTTTGTAATATCGATTGTGAATTTGCTTGCTTTGATCTGGCTCGATGATTAGTTCAGCGAAGAGATTTAAAGGGAAGCAATTCAGTCTAGCCACTCTGCTTTATGGCAGCCTGGGCAGCAGCGAGCTTTGCAATGGGAACACGATAGGGAGAGCAACTGACATAGGCGAGGCCAATTTCATGGCAGAAGGCTACAGATTTAGGCTCACCACCGTGCTCGCCGCAGATGCCTATCTCTAAGTTTTTCCGCACCTTACGCCCTTTTTCCACGGCGATCCGCATTAAGGCTCCCACCCCATTGCGGTCAATGCTAACAAAGGGGTCCTCAGGAAAGATCCCCTGAGCGATATAACTGGGCAGGAACTTTCCGGCGTCATCCCGTGAAAGGCCGAGACAGGTCTGGGTCAGGTCATTGGTCCCAAAAGAGAAGAACTCAGCGTCTTGAGCAATCTGGTCGGCCACCAGACAGGCACGGGGTAGCTCGATCATGGTTCCAATCAGATAGCGGACCCTTACACCATAGGCCTTCATAGTTTCTTGGGCGACCCGTTCCACAATCCGCCTTTGTATCCGGAATTCCTCTTGGGTCCCTACTAACGGGATCATAACCTCGGGGAAGGGATTCCCCCCCTCCTTGCGTAATTCACAGGCGGCCTCAAAGATGGCCCGGGCCTGCATCTCCACGACTTCAGGAAAGGAGATGCCCAAACGACAACCTCTATGCCCTAACATGGGATTAACCTCATGGAGGGCCTCTACCTTCTCTTTAAGGGTTTCGGTTGAAATGGACATGGCACGGGCAAGGTCTGAAATTTCCCGGTCAGTTTTGGGCAGAAACTCATGCAGTGGCGGATCGAGGGTCCGGATCACCACCGGCAGCTCTCCCATAACCCTCAAAATACCCTTAAAATCCTCCTTTTGCATTGGTAGAAGCCGGGACAGCGCCCTGCGTCTTCCCCCTTCGTCTTGCGCCAGGATCATCTCCCGAACCGCCTTGATACGGTCACCTTCAAAGAACATATGCTCCGTGCGACACAGCCCGATCCCCTCAGCGCCAAAGGCCATCGTAATCCGAGCCTGATCAGGAAGGTCGGCATTCGTCCTTACGCCAATCTGCCGCGTCTCATCCGCCCATTTCATGAGCTGGGCAAACTGCTGGTAGGCACGAGAGGTTTTAGGATCCAAAGTCTTCTCGACCAAAACCTGAAGCACCTCCGAGGGGAATGCTTTTAGCTTGCCTTGGATAACCTCGCCGGTGCTGCCGTCCACCGAGATCCAGTCGCCCTCCACCAGGGTCGTGCCTTTGACACGGATCTGCCGTGCTGACATGTCGATATTGAGGGCCTCGCAGCCAACCACACAAACTTTACCCATCTGCCGTGCCACAAGCGCCGCGTGGGAGGTCATGCCGCCCCGGGCCGTAAGTATCCCCTGCGCCGCATTCATACCACGTATATCATCAGGGCTGGTCTCGACGCGGCACAAAACCACTCGCTCGCCCCGATGGTTCCATGCCTCCGCGTCCTCTGCATGGAAGACCATGCGACCGGTGGCCGCACCAGGTCCCGCGGGTAACCCGCGAGCCAGAATGTGCCCCTCTCTGGCAGCGCGCTCCTTGTCTGACTGATCGAAGATGGGTCGCAATAGCTGGCCCAGCTGCTCCGGTTCGATCCGCAGCAGTGCCTGTCCCCTGGAGATGATCCGCTCTTCGACCATGTCTACTGCGATACGAACCGCGGCAAATCCGGTCCTTTTCCCGGTCCGGGTCTGAAGCAGCCAGAGTTTCCCGTTCTCGATAGTAAACTCAACGTCCTGCATCTCCTTGTAGTGTCGTTCCAGGATCTTGCAGACCCGCTCTAACGCCGCATAAGCCTTGGGCATGGCCTCTTTCAATTCAGCGATAGGTCGCGGGGTGCGGATGCCGGCAACCACATCCTCACCTTGGGCGTTGACCAGGAACTCTCCGTAGAGGCACCTTTCGCCGGTGGCTGGATCACGCGTGAAGGCCACTCCAGTGGCGCAGTCCTCGCCCATATTGCCGAAGACCATGGCCTGGACATTAACTGCTGTCCCCCGACTAGGAGGGATGTGATGAAGTGCGCGGTAGGCAATTGCACGCTCATTGTTCCAGGATCCGAGCACCGCGCCGATCGCGCCCCAAAGCTGCTCGTAGGGATCCTCTGGAAAGCCCTTTCTTAGTTGCTTGTGGATTTCGTCTTTGAACTCGGCCACGAGCCCCTGGAGATTCTCGGCGCTGAGATCCGTATCGAAACGAGCGCCCAGGCGTGCCTTTTGATGCTCAAGGATCACCTCAAAAGGGTCGCGTTCATCTTTTCCTCTCGGCTTTAACCCCATGACCACAGAACCATACATCTGGACCAAGCGGCGATAAGAATCGTAGGCAAAACTGGGGTTGCCTGTGCTAGCGATAAGGCATTGGATCGTTCTCTCGTTGAAACCCAGGTTAAGAACCGTGTCCATCATCCCGGGCATGGACTCGCGTGCCCCGGAGCGAACTGAAACCAGCAAAGGGTTTTCTGGACCGCCCAGGCGCCGACCCATGATCTTTTCGACACGACGTAGCGCACGGACGACCTCTTTTTCCAGACCCTTAGGATAATGGCGGTCATGGGCATAATAGTAGGCGCACACCTCCGTGGAGATCGTGAAGCCAGGAGGGACTGGAACCCCAATTCTGGTCATTTCATGGAGCCCCGCCCCCTTCCCTCCGAGAAGCTCTCGCATGGCCGCATTGCCTTCAGCCTTGCGGCCGCCAAAAATATAGACATACTTTTTTTGCCTGCTCACTTCTTTCTCCTGATCGGGCCTTTTTCGATATGACGTCTGAAAATTTTTTTTCAAGGCTCCTGCCACAAGCATGGCTCAGGCCAAGGGAAACATGTTAAGGAAGGTGACTGACTTCAACCCCTTGTGGATCTGGTATTGGATGAAACAAGGCAAAATGGAGCGAGCCTCCTGGAGAGCAGAAGGGGACGGGGACAGACGCACCAGAGGGAAATCGTCTTCTCTCTGAAGGCTGGCGAGCACGTCCAGTGTCTCCACGGAGAGCGGCAAGGCCTCCTTCCTCAAGGTGGAACAGGGCAAACAGAGGAGGCCACCGTCGCGTGGACTGAAACGCCATTGAGCCCCAGGCACTGTCTTTTGCCTCTGCCCGCAGCGACAGCAACGATCGAGCACCGGCTGGTAACCTGACAGCTTAAGCAGCCTGAGCTCAAAGAACGTCACAAAAGAGAGAGAGGACCCCTGTTCCTCGACAAAACTCAGCCCCTTTCTTAAATGTTCAAAAAGCGATCGGTTCTCTTCACGCTCCCGCGTGAGCTCATCGGTGATCTCGACCAGGTAAGAGGCAAGAGCGATCTTCTCAAGACTCGCGGTCAGGTCTTTAAAGGGCCGAATCAGATCGCAGGCATGAACCAAGGCCAAGGAGCTGCTCGGGCGGTCCTGGAAACGCAGACTGACTAAAGCGAAAGGCTCCAAGGTGTTGACAAACCTCTTGCGCGAACGCTTGGCCCCTTTGGCAATGCCCATCACCTTCCCATGGCCTTGGGTAAAAAAGGAGATAATTTTATCGGACTCACCAAAGGGCCACGTGCGCAGTACGATGGCTTGGGTTACAGTGGGGCAGCGCATGCTCAACTCTCCGGGACGAGCTTTACCACTTTTCACAAAAACAAGCAAACCTCTTGCAAAATCAATGACTTTGCTCATCGCCAACCTTGACAAAGGATGTAGGGGTGATTAAAGTTGTAAACTACATTTCTCTAGGGTGAAGAGATATGGATGAAATAAGAAAAAAAGGGGACGGAGAAATAGTGGAGAAAGAAAGCTTGGAAGGCCCTGCGGAGGCCGAGGCGTCGGATGAGAGGGTGAGATCGGAGTTGGAACGGCTGCGCAGGGAGCTGGAGGCGAAGGAGAATTACGACCGCTTCCTGCGTCAGGCGGCAGAGCTGGAAAATTTTAAAAAGCGCATGGCTCGGGAGAAAGAAGAGATCCTCCGTTATGGCAACGAAAACCTGATCAGAGATCTCCTGCCGATTCTGGACAATTTGGAACGGGCAGTCGAACACGCGCGGGAAGGGGGCAATGGGGAGCCCCTCCTCGAAGGAATCGAGATGGTACTTAAGGGCCTTCTCGAGGTTCTGAACAGATATGGAGTAACGCCGATACTGGCTGCCGGCGAGACGTTCGATCCGCAAAGGCACGAGGCCATTGCTCAGGCACCGAGCAAAGAGCAGGCACCCAATACCGTTATCGAGGAACACCACCGGGGATACTATCTCCTCGACCACCTCCTGAGACCCTCCCTGGTCACGGTAGCTAAGGCCCCTGAATCTCAAGAAAAAAAATAGAAAACGGGAAGGTTGAAAAAGGAAAGAAGGATGATTAAATACTGCTTCATACCAAAGTCCATATTTTTGAGGAGAAAGAAAGATGGCAAAAGTCATTGGGATCGACTTAGGGACGACGAACTCTTGTGTTGCCATAATGGATGGCGGAGATCCTAGCGTCATTGCCAATGCGGAAGGAAGCCGGACCACACCGTCAGTGGTCGCCTTCACGGATGGTGGAGAGAGACTGGTGGGACAAATTGCCCGCAGGCAAGCGATCACCAATCCGGAAAATACGATTTTTGCCGTGAAGCGGCTGATTGGGAGACGCTATGATGACTCTATGGTCCAGAAGGCCATGAAGGTCCTCCCCTATAAAGTGGTCCGGGCTGACAACGGAGATGCCTGGGTCGAGGTCCGAGGCAAGCGCTATAGCCCGGCGGAGATATCCGCATTTATCCTCCAGAAGATGAAGCAGACAGCAGAGGATTACCTCGGAGAGAAGGTCACTGAGGCGGTGATCACCGTCCCGGCCTATTTTAACGATAGCCAAAGACAGGCCACCAAGGATGCAGGGCGAATTGCGGGACTCAATGTGCTGCGCATCATCAATGAACCCACCGCCGCCTCGCTGGCCTACGGGCTGGACAAAAAAAAGGACGAAAAGATCGCTGTCTTCGACCTCGGGGGAGGGACCTTTGATATCTCGATCCTGGAGTTGGGAGATGGGGTCTTTGAGGTCAAGTCGACCAATGGGGATACCTTCCTGGGAGGGGAAGATTTCGACCAAGGGGTGATCGATTATTTGGCCGACGAGTTCAAGAAGGACCACGGCATCGATTTGCGTAAAGATCGGATGGCCTTGCAGCGATTGAAGGAAGCGGCGGAGAAGGCCAAGTGCGAGCTCTCCTCCTCGATGGAAACAGACATCAATCTCCCCTTCATCACCGCAGACCAGCATGGGCCCAAGCATCTCAACATGAAGCTCACCCGGTCCAAGCTCGAGGCCCTCTGTGCTGACCTCATCGACAAGACTGAGGGGCCCGGCAGACAGGCCCTGAAGGATTCTGGTTTGGCCCCCGGGGATATTGATGAAGTCGTCCTGGTCGGAGGAATGACGCGGATGCCCGCAGTGCAAGAGAGGGTGAAGAAGATCTTCGGGAAAGAGCCGCACAAGGGAGTCAATCCCGATGAAGTCGTGGCTGTGGGCGCGGCCATTCAGGCAGCCGTCCTGAAAGGAGAAGTCAAAGACGTCCTCCTCCTCGATGTAACGCCTCTGTCTCTGGGCATAGAGACGCTAGGGGGGGTATTTACCAAGCTGATCGAACGGAATACCACGATCCCTACAAGAAAGGGCCAAACCTTTTCTACCGCTCAAGACAACCAGACGGCTGTTTCCATCCGTGTCTTTCAAGGGGAGCGAGAGATGGCCGCGGACAATAAGGCATTGGGCCAATTCGACCTTGTAGGCATCCCACCCGCGCCTAGGGGCATGCCTCAGATCGAGGTGACCTTCGATATCGACGCCAATGGGATTGTGCATGCCTCGGCCAAAGATCTGGGGACCGGAAAAGAGCAGTCGATCAGGATCACCGCCTCCAGCGGCCTCAGCGAGGAAGAGATCAAACGGATGGTCAAGGACGCAGATGCCCATGCCTCGGAGGACAGGAAACGGAAGGAGGTCGCGGAGGCACGTAACCAACTGGACTCCCTCATCTACTCCACCGAGAAATCCCTGAAAGAGTATGGTGGAGAACTGGATGCAGGGATCAAGGGAACCATCGAGGCGGCGCTGGAAAAGGCCAAAAAGGCGATGGAGAGCCAAGACGCACAGGCCATCCGTTCTGCGGCCGATGAGCTAAGCCGCTCCTCCCATAAGCTCGCGGAGGCCATGTACGCCAAGGCCTCGCAACAGCAGTCCTCCGCTAAGCAGCAGGCCCCGACAACCGATGAAGCGGATAAGAAAAAAGAGAATGTGGTCGACGCAGATTTTGAGGAGGTCAAGGACTAGAGGGGTGGAGGGGTAGTCAGATTCCTGCCATAACAGAAAAGGCCCCTGCTCCCCTATTTGGGGAGAGGGGCTTTTTCTTTGGGGGAGGCAAAACGGATTGGGGACTGGTATAATGAGGGCTCGGGAGAAGTTTGGGGTTGATCTTGCAAGGCTACATGGAATAAACATCTGCGAGGGGTTGACGATTGAACGGTAAAAGGGATTACTACGAAATCCTGGGAGTAGACCGAAACGCCACTGAGGAGGAGATCAAAAAGGCTTACCGAAAGTTGGCGTTGAAGCATCACCCTGACCGGAACCCAGGGGACAAGCAGGCTGAGGGAAAGTTCAAGGAGATATCAGCGGCTTATCAGGTCGTTGCAGACCCGGAGAAGAGGGTCCAATACGACCAGTTTGGCCATGCGGCCTTTGGGGAAGAGGGTCCTTTCAAGGGCGGATTTGATTTTACCTCCGGGTTTGAGGATCTCTTTGGAGATATCTTCGGCGAATTCTTCGGCACCGGGACAGGGAGGCGCCGCACCCGCTTACGAGGGGAGGATCTACGCTATACTCTGGAGTTGAATCTCGAAGAATCTGTTTTTGGGACTGAGAAAAAGATTAAGATCCCGCGCCAGAGCGCCTGTGATGTCTGCCATGGAAGTGGTGCCAGGCCGGGGTCTTCAGCCCGCACCTGTCCCACATGCCGGGGAAAGGGCCAAGTGAGTTTCCAACAGGGCTTTTTTACTGTCTCGAGGACCTGCACTCACTGTCGCGGAGCAGGCACCATGATCGTCGATCCCTGCGCTGCCTGTAGCGGAACCGGGCGTGTGCGCAAGTTTCATACGCTCAGCATTAAGATTCCCGCCGGAGTGGATATGGGCTCCCGACTTAAACTCAGGGGGGAAGGAGAGAGCGGCGTCTCAGGCGGCCCCCCAGGAGACCTCTACGTGGACATCCAGGTTGTACCCCACCCGCTCTTCACTCGAGAAGGTCTCGATATCATTTGTGAGGTGCCGATCAGCTTTGTCCATGCGGTCCTGGGGGCTGAGATCGATGCGCCTACCCTAGAAGGAAAAGTCAAGATGAAGATCCCCCCTGGGACTCAATCAGGAAAGGTCTTTCGCTTAAAAGGTAGGGGCGCCAAAGACCTTCAGGGATACCGCCAGGGAGATCAACACGTAAGGGTAATCGTGGAGACGCCTACCCACTTGACGGCGCGACAAAAGGAGCTTTTAAAAGAGTTCGCAGAGGTAGGAGGGGAAGAAATCCATCCCCTGTCGAAAGGTTTTTTTGATAAGGTCAAGCAGATATTCGGATAAACTGCGCTCCTTGGGTGGTAAGGTCTCGGTTGACCCCCTACTCGAGGGAAGAACCTAAAAACTAAAAAGGAAAAGCCAATGAACGAAACGAGTTGGAGCCCTGAAGGTCAGGAAGAAAAGGTATCTCAAGTCGAGATCCCCGACGTGATTCCCCTGCTGCCTATTCGAGACATTGTCATCTATCCTTACATGATGCTCCCGCTCTTTGTTGGCCGAGACGTGTCGATCCGAGCGGTCGAGGAATCCCTCTCCCGGAGCCGTCTGATCTTCTTGGTGGCGCAAAAGAACCCAGCTGAAGATAGCCCTTCTCCGGAGGCGATCTATCGGGTCGGAACCGTCGCCTCCATCATGCGCATGCTCAAGCTGGCCGATGGCCGGGTCAAGATCCTGGTGCAGGGCATGGCCAAGGGAGAGATTGAGGGTTATCTCCGGGAGCGACCGTTTTTCGAAGTAAGAATCCACAAGGTGACCGAGCCCGCTCTCCAGGAGACCTCCATTGAAGTCGAGGCCTTGATGCGCAGCGTCAAGGAGAAGATCGAGCAGATCTTGAATCTGAAAAATCTTCCTCCGGAAATCGTGATGGTGACCGATAACATCAGCGACCCGGGAGTACTGGCCGATCTCGTGGCCTCGAATCTGCGGCTCAAGATCGATGAGAGCCAGGGTATCCTGGAGATCTTTGACCCGGTGGCCCGCCTGAAAAAGGTCAACGACCTGCTGATCCGTGAGCTGGAACTCTCTACCGTGCAGGCCCGCATCCAAAATCAGGCCAAGGAAGAGATGAACAAGACTCAGCGGGACTATTTTCTCAGGGAACAGCTCAAGCAGATCCAGCAGGAACTGGGCGAGGGGGATGAGCGGGCTGAGGATATCAAAGATCTCAAGAAACAGATCGAAAAGGCTAAGATGCCCGTTGAAGTCAAGCGGGAGGTCGAGAAACAACTCAAGCGCCTGGAACAGATGCACCCCGAGTCCTCGGAGGCGTCTCTGGTGCGCACTTACCTGGACTGGCTCGTGGATCTCCCGTGGGGCAAAAAGACCAAGGACAATCTGAACCTGGAGAAGGCCAAGAAGGTCCTTGACGAAGATCACTACGATCTGGAAAAGGTCAAGGAGCGAATCCTGGAATACCTGGCGGTCAACAAGCTCAAACGGAAGCTCAAAGGGCCCATCCTCTGTTTTGTCGGTCCACCGGGAGTGGGCAAGACCTCTCTGGGGAAATCCATTGCCCGGGCGCTGGGGAGGAGTTCCGTCAGGGTCTCCCTGGGGGGGATACGGGATGAGGCGGAGATCCGTGGACACAGACGCACGTATGTAGGGGCTCTGCCAGGAAGGATTATCCAAGGCATCAAGCAGGCAGGCTCCAACAATCCTGTCTTTATGCTGGATGAGATTGACAAAGTCGGCACTGACTTCAGAGGAGACCCTTCCGCGGCGCTCTTAGAGGTTTTAGATCCTGAGCAGAACCATGCCTTCAGCGATCACTACCTGAATCTGCCCTTCGATCTCTCCAACGTCCTTTTTATCTGTACGGCCAACTTGCTCGATCCAGTCCCGCCGGCCCTGAAGGATCGCATGGAGGTCATTCAGCTCTCAGGCTACACCAACGAAGAGAAGCTGGAAATTGCCCACAGGTTCCTCATACCCAGACAACTGGGAGAGAACGGGATATCCAAGGACCATCTGGAGATATCCGAGGATGCGGTGATGCGCATCATCTCTCAATACACGAAAGAAGCTGGACTAAGAAATCTGGAACGAGAGATCGCCGCCATCTGTCGCAAGTTGGCACGCAAGGTGGCAGGAGGAAAGAAAGAACTCACCCGGGTAACCTGCAAGAACCTCCACTTGTTCTTAGGGCCGCCTAAGTTTATCCCCGAGACAGAGCAGGAGCGGCACGAAATCGGGGTCACGACCGGGTTAGCCTGGACCTCCGCAGGAGGAGAGGTCCTCTACGTAGAGGCATCGCTCTCCAAGGGACGAGGGAACTTGACCCTAACCGGGCAGCTAGGTGACGTCATGAAAGAATCCGCCCAGGCAGCCGTCAGCTATGCCCGTTCCCACGCAAAGAAGTTAGGGATCGAAGAGGATTTTTACCAGAAGATGGACATTCACATCCATGTCCCGGCAGGAGACATTCCCAAGGACGGACCTTCTGCTGGAATCACCATGGCCACTGCCCTGATCTCTGCCCTTACCAAACGGCCCGTGAGTCGGGATGTAGCGATGACAGGAGAGATCACCCTGCGGGGCAGGGTGCTCCCGGTCGGCGGTCTTAAGGAAAAGTGCTTGGCAGCTTTTCGGGCCGGGATCCAAACCATCGTGGTTCCCGACCGGAACCAGAAGGATCTCGATGAAATCCCCAAGCACTTCCGGCGCAAACTCAGACTGGTCTTAGTTAAAAATATGTCGGATGTCTTAAAGGCCGCCCTATTGAAGAAAGAAAGGCCGGCGAAGGCTTCAGAGAAACCATCAAGGCCAGCTAAAGGTATGCGGTGGAAGAGGCGGGAAAAGCCCACAGAGAAGGTGCGGAGGGAAGGGGTGATGCCCCTTAGGGCCTAGGTGAAACTCAAAGAACTAGGGGAGTTCGGCCTGATCGAGAGGATTCGCAAGGCCACCCCCAGAGGTCGGGGAGTGCGTATAGGGATCGGGGATGACGCTGCCTGGGTCGAGTGCCGGCACCATTCGCTCCTCATCACCTCAGACCTGCTCATTGAAGGTATTCACTTCGATCTTCAATGGAGCTCTTTCTATGAGTTGGGCTGCAAGACCCTCGCGGTGAACCTGAGCGACCTAGCAGCCATGGGAGGGATTCCTGCCTACCTGGTCCTTTCCTTAGGAATCCCTGTTGACTTCAAGACTGAGGATGTAGAACAATTCTATCGGGGCATTCGGGAGCTCGCGTCCCGCAGCGGCATGGCTCTAGTAGGAGGGGACACCAGTGCCTCTGAGCACTTTCTGATCTGCGCCACTGTGGTCGGACATGCACCCTGGGGGCCGATCACCCGAAGCGGCGGAAAGGTAGGGGACGATCTTTACGTCACCGGAACTTTAGGAGATTCCGCCCTGGGACTAGAGATCCTGAAGAAGGGTGGAATCAAAACAGAGGAGGATGAAGTAGCCTATCTCATTTCCCGCCACTGTTTTCCCACCGCCCGCCTGAAGGCAGGGGCCCTCTTGGCGAAGGAAAGATTGGCCAAGGCAATGATCGATATCAGTGACGGACTCCTGCAAGACCTAGGGCACCTCTGTAAGGCCAGCGAGGTCGGCGCCGTCATCTGGCATGAGGCACTGCCTCTCTCTGGCCCTTACCGGTCTTGGTCGGGAGACAGAGGAGCCTCCTGCGCCCTTACGGGGGGAGAGGATTATGAACTTCTTTTTTCTCTGCGAGTTCGGGACAGAGGCCGTCTGGAAAAACTCCAGAAGCGCCTGGGCGTGCCTGTGACCCGCATCGGGAAGTGCGTCCTTGCCCGTGAGGGGATAAAAGTCCTGAATGCTCAAGGAGAGCCTCTGTCTTTTCCTGTTCAGGGTTACGACCATTTCAAAAGCGGACTCTAGCTGCTGCACTTTTTGATCAAGAATATGGCGCAATGGATGCTCCTTTGGACCTTGATTGATTAGGACACTGGGTAAGAAGGGATAAAGGGGTAATGGACCCAGAGGCATTGGCGCGCCTTTTAGAAGGGGTCCGAGGGGGCCGGGTGAGCGTCCAGCGGGCGATGGAGCGACTGCGCCATCTTCCCTTTGAGAATCTTGGCTTTGCTAGAGTGGATCATCACCGAGCGCTCAGGCAAGGATTCCCGGAGGTCATTATGGGAGAGGGAAAGGCGGTCGCCGAGATCGCTGCCATCACACGAGCTATGCGCAGGCGCGGGGCGAACGTGCTCATTACTCGCCTGTCTCCCGAAAAGATGACCGCCCTGAGAAAATATCTGAAGGTACTCCGCTATCATCCGATAGCGCGGCTAGCGACCTGGATCGGAAAGCCGATACGCATCAGGGGGAGAGGGACAGTCCTGGTCCTCTGCGCCGGCACCTCAGACATCCCCGTGGCGGAAGAGGCAGCGCTGACTGGAGAGATGATGGGCAACCGGGTGGAACGTCTCTTTGATGTCGGAGTAGCCGGCATCCACCGCCTTTTGGAAGAACGCCACCGGCTCTTTTCGGCATCTGTCCTCGTGGTCGTCGCTGGAATGGAGGGAGCGTTGCCGAGCGTCGTGGCCGGGATAGTAGACAAGCCCGTGATAGCCGTCCCCACCAGCATCGGCTACGGGACGAGCTTCCACGGCATCGCCGCCCTCTTAGGGATGCTCAACTCCTGTGCCGCCGGAGTGACCGTGGTCAACATCGATAATGGGTTTGGGGCAGGCTTTGCGGCCAGCCTGATCAACCGCGCATGAGGACAAGTGCGAGAGAACTCCCCGGGGCAAACGTGGATCAAAAGAGATACCGCATTTTGAACCGCTCCTCAGACCTGGTAGTCAAGGTCTTCGGCAAGACTCAAGAAGAGCTCTTTGCCAACTCCGCCTTTGCCCTTTTTGACCTGATGGCAGATGTCGAGAAAGTCGAGGTGCATGACCACCTTCCCCTGGAGGTGGAAGGCGTGGACCGCGACGATCTGATCGCGAACTGGATGCGAGAACTCCTCTACCTCTATCAGGTGAGTGGGTATCTCCTCAAGGAATTTCACATTCGTGAGACAAGAGAGAACTACGTCCTGGGGGAGGTCAGGGGAGAGAAATTTGATCCCGATCGTCACGAAATCCGGCAAGAAATCCGCTCCGTGATCTCACACCAGTGCCGCATGGAAAAAACCGGGGATCAATGGACGGCCCAGGCCACCTTTGAGGTCTAAAAAAGTGGCCCGAGGGACAAATAGCACCTATGAAGGAAAGGCCCTGATCGCTGATCCCATTCATCGCTACATCCAGTTCACCGTGCCCCAGAAAAAAGGCGAGGCGACAGAGAAAAACATCATCGATTCCCCCTGGGTTCAGAGGCTACGGTACATCTACCAGCTCCAGAGCGCCCGCTGGGTCTATCCCTCGGCAGAGCATAGCCGGTTCCAACATTCCCTTGGCGCCATGCACCTGGCCGGTGAGCTGGCCAAACACCTCTACCCCTCGCTCTATCAGGTACTGGATGGCGATTGTCCCTCCGTCCCCTTTATTGAAGAGTACCTCCGGGTCACGGGACTCCTCCACGACGTCGGCCACGGCCCCTTCGGCCATTTCTTTGATGACAATTTTCTAGCGCACTTCAAAATCACCCATGAGGACATAGGCCAGAAGATCATCAAGGAAAAGCTGGGTGATTTGATCCGGCAATTGCGCCGCAGCCCCAGCGGCCCCTTCGCGCCCGGAGAGGAGCTGAATCCTGAGGAGATCGCCTTCCCCATCAAAAAGGACGGCCAGGAAGACCAGCACAGGCCCCGCTGGCTCAGGCTCCTCCAGCCCCTGACGAGTGGAATCTTTACTTTCGACAATATGGATTATGTCTCGCGGGACTCTTACATGTGCGGCGTGGCCGTGGGTCCGATCGACAGGGAGAGACTGATCCATTACACCTTTTTCTCTCCCCAAGGGCTCACCTTGCACAAGGCCGGCACTGCCGCCCTGGCGATGTTCCTCAATGCCCGGCTCTACCTCTACACCAATGTTTATTATCACCGGACGACCCGGGCCATCGACCTCCACCTGAGAGAGGTCTTCCCAGAAACGATCAGGCTCATCTTTCCCGGCAGCCCACTAGAGCACATGGAGGAGTACCTCCGTCTTACCGACTGGTCTCTCCTGGAGGAGGTCTCTCGCTGGCGCCGCGGGAATAGCCCCAACCAAGAGCTGGCCCAAGAGTGGGGCAGGATTTTGGATCGAGATATCAAATGGAAGATGGCCTACGACCGGACCCTCTCGCTCAATGAACTCCGCTACGGCATGGCCTTGATCCAGGACAGCGATTGGGAGAAGCGCATTCGCGCCTCTCTGCCCCCCTCCGCCCATGATCTCGTCTTACGCGTGGACATGGCCACCCAGGACCCGAGGCCGGAGAACCCCTTTGCCATGGGAAAGAAGCAGATCTACATCTTCGATCCATCGACGGGAGAGATTGCCAAGGAATCCCTTTCCGAGCTCTTTGAGTTCATCCCCGCCAAGGTGGTCCAGTTCCGGGTCTTCGCCCTGGACCACGAAAATGACCGGCTGCTGGCGCAACTGGCCGAAGAGGCCTTAAAGGGGGGTTCTCCGGCAGTGAAAACAAGTGTCTAGTCGGCTGCATCCAAAAAGTAAGAAACAACCGATCCCCAGGCATTGAGGCGACCGCTTTGAGCTGAACATCTCCACAATTCTTTGAAGCAAATTGCCGTCACTTTCGTCTAAACACTGAGCCGATAGGTAGAGCAGAAGGGAATGTAGAAGTTGCCCCAGACTCATTTCTTCTCCTTCAAGCGCACCTAAACCCAGGTTGCTTGACCAAGTGCGGCAAGCCATCCGTACACGGCACTACAGCTACATGACGGAGAAAGCCTACGTCGGCTGGATTAAGAGGTTCATCTTCTTCCACAACAAACGTCATCCGGCCGAGATGGGTGAGCAAGAAATCGCCCAGTTTCTCTCCAGCCTCGCAAGTGAATCTCATGTCAGCGCCTCGACCCAGAACCAAGCCTTGAATGCCCTGCTATTTCTCTACCATGGAGTCCTGGACAAGAAGATTGGCCTGATCCAGGGAGTGGTCCATGCCAAGAGAGCCAGAAGATTGCCCGTCGTGCTCACGAAGGAAGAAGTGAAAAGAGTTCTTGGCTGCCTAAGCGGCACTCCCTGGTTGATGGCGATGCTTCTTTATGGGGCTGGATTGCGACTGATGGAATGTTGCCGTTTGAGAGTAAAAGATATTGACTTTTCCCGCAATCAGATTGTCGTTCGGGCTGGCAAGGGCGACAAAGACCGCTATACGATGCTCCCTGCTGCCGTGAAGGAACCTCTTTCGAGACACCTTCAGGGGACCAAACGCCAGCATGAGCAGGACCTGAAAAATGGTCTAGGTCACGTGGCTCTCCCTAATGCGCTAGAAAGAAAATATCCTAATGCGGGTAAAGACTGGGGATGGCAGTGGGTTTTTCCCGCACCGCAACACTACACGGATAGGGCCACCGGCGAGAAACGAAGGCATCACCTCCATGAGTCTGTTTTGCAACGCGAAGTGCGGCGGGCTGTCATCAAGGCAGGCCTCTCTAAGCCGGCCAGTTGCCACACCTTTAGGCATTCCTTTGCCACTCATTTGCTTGAGGACGGATACGATATACGGACGGTCCAAGAGCTGCTGGGA
>Ga0184640_10000123_pt1 | contig 17585 bp, 16 predicted proteins | sample PLM31_200_b2_FD_133161 | JGI IMG/M metagenome (GOLD analysis project Ga0184640, IMG submission 133161) | Groundwater sediment microbial communities from an aquifer in East River, Colorado, USA - PLM3-1_200_b2 | ecosystem: Environmental > Terrestrial > Soil > Riparian zone | place: USA: East...
AACAAAGCGGCCGTCGGCCCGGTCCCCTTTGACCAGGCGTGGGCGATGATCAACGCGGCCCACGAATACGCGCAAATTTTCGGCATCGCGGTAAGCGCTGTGGTTGTCGACGAAGCGGGCACGCCAATCGCCGTGGGAAAAATGGACAAAGCCGAACCAAGATCCACCGAGCTAGCCTTCAACAAAGCCTACACCGCGGCGGCGTTTCACGTCCCAACCACAGAACTGGCGCAACAAGCGAGCCAGCCATGGTTACGCAGCCTGATGATTTCTCATCGCGGACGCGTCATGCCGATGGGCGGCGCGGTGCCGATTCTCAACGGCGTCACCATCGTCGGCGCCATCGGCGTAGCCGGCGCCAGCCGTCCCGAACAAGATGTCCTGTGCTGCCGTGCGGCTATGGCGGTGTGGGACAGTCCGGGGCATTAGACCGATCGCAGCGTTCCCCCTCCGCTGACAAGAATCGAATGAACGCGATCAGCGTCTCTCAGCTTTTCTCAGAGAACCAACTATTCAACCAGGGAGTCCAGGCCGGCGCGTTCACTTTTCTCGCCCAAGACGCGCGCGGCCCTGACGGAACTCTCGGCTCAGACCGATCGGCCAAGGAACAAACGCACCGAACGTTGGCGAATCTCGACACGGCGCTCAAATCCATCGGCGAATCGCTCAACCACCTTGTCAGCCTCTCCGTGTTTCTTCCCGATTACGCGGACTCAGCGGCGGTGGCCGAAGTTCTGCGCGCCACATTCAAAACGAACCCACCCGCGGTAAACTTCGTCGGTGTATCGGGCCTCGAAGGCGACTGCTGCGTGCGCCTGGATGCGCTCGCAACGACCAGCCAAGAGCGCGAGACGATTTTCATTTCCGGCATCCCCATGTCGATCGGCGCGAGCTGCCACGGCGTTCGTGTCGGCGATTTCGTTTTCCTCTCCGGTGTCGATGCCGCGGATGCGAATGGCCGAATCGCTCCACCGGTGACGATTCAACTGCAAACCACCGAAGTGCTGAAGCGCATTCAAAGAATTCTCGCTGAACAAAAACTTGCTCTCGCCGATCTCTGCCGCACCTTCATGTTCATACCCGGCACCGAATATCGGCCAGGCTATGGCGAAGCGCGCAAAGAAATCTACAAAGGTGTTTTCAACGAAGCTGAGTTTCCGCCGAATTCAGGGATTTACATCCGATCTCTGGGCCAGAATATCTTGCTGCGCTCGATGGCGATCGCGTATCACGGCAAGCAAACGATCGTCACCAGCCCAAAAGTCCGCTTGGCCCCAGGCTCTTTTTCGCAATCGGTGCGCGTCGGCGATTGGCTATTGCTCGCGGGGCAGGATGCCGTGGGGTTCGATCGCATCGTCGAAGCCGAAGGCAGTCTTGCCGGCCAGACCGAAGTAACACTTCAGCACACCAAAGACATTGTCGAAGCCGCCGGGGGCGCTCTCGACGACATCGTCAAGACAACGGTTTATCTCACCAAAGGAATGGACCGAGTGGAATTCTCCGCAGTGTATCGAAAGTTTTTTGAAACACACAGCAGCGGCGGTTCGATGCCCGCCGGACTCACGGTCGAAGTGCAAGAGCTATCACCGCGCTGTTTGGTCGAGATCGATTCCGTGGCTATCTTACCAAGCCGGTAAATTCCGAGCTGACGCCGGGGCGCGCGTCGTCGATCAATCCATCAACAACAGGGACAACACGACGAGCAGGGCCACGGTCACGAATGCAGCGGCGGCGGCCCAGCCAGCGCCGAGGGGAAAGACAAATACGACAACGATCACTCCCGCGCACAGCGCCACAAAGGCCGCGATAAGCGCTTTCAGCCACATGTCACTGGTGAGCATTTTGTGCGGCCGCAACGCCAGCACGGCGCTCCAGTCGATGCTCTTGCGCGGGCGTTCGTCGCCGGCGCTTTTAGATATCGCGGCGGCATCGGAATTCCGAGTTTTCTCAGCCTTCCGTTTGAGTAACAGCCATACCAGCGGCACCAGCAGCGCGCAAAGGATCCCCGCGTACCAGGCCACCGCCTCTTCGATAGTCATAGGAGTTTATCCACCTTTACGTTTGTGATCTTCACAGTCGTGATTCCACGGACAAACTTATTTTAGTCTTTTTCCGCATTGCCGTACCATCACCGGCGGCCGAAAATATTCGGCGGCGTCTTTTCGGAGCGTTTGCAGCCGCAGATTTTGGCAGGATTCCGACCAAGTCAAGCAGTCTTGGGCTGCCGGGGTAAGAATCGCGCCGGCAGCGCTTGAGTCGGAACGATTCGTGACATCCCAAGTGGGAAGATGAAAATCGCGCTCGGTTTACGGCTCGCGCTTCACCACTTCACTTCCCCCGGAAACAATTTCGACGCGTAATCGCGATTTACCGCCTGGATGAGAGAGTTGTCGTAGAACCTTTTGGGATCGGCGCTCTTTGCCTTGGCATCCGACGAATCGTCCAACACGACGCGGATCGCCGCGGGATCGACAGTCATATCCTTGTTCCACACGCGTAAACCTTGCTGGTAGTTCTCAGCCAAGATTTTCGCGTCGGAGATCTTCGTGTACTTTGACTCAATTTTCTTGGCGAATTCTTCATCGTCGATCGCTCTTTTCACGCCATCGAGATAACTCATCAAAAACGCTTTGATCGTATTCGGATGTTTTTGCAAGAACTCGCGCGTCACCGATGTGCCCGGACCGACAATTTTTAACCCTTCTTTGAAATAGTCGATGATGATCGGATAGCCCTGCTGTTTGGCCAGTTCTGTTTGCGGCGGCGAGATGACCAGGCCGTCGGAGTTACCCATGAGAAACGTCGTCAGCGCCTCGGGCGGACTGCGATGATAGAGCAGCTTCAAGTCTTTACCGACTTCCATGCCTTGTTTGCGCGCCGTCATGCGAATCGCGATTTCGCCGAACGCGCCGGGAAAAGTCGTCGCAATCGATTTACCGCGCAGGGCCTCGAATGTCGTGATGGCCTTCTGTCCGAACAAGTTCAGCGAGTTTCGGTCCACCGCAGCGGCAATGTAAATAATATCCGCGCCGGCTAAATTCGCCGCGATGGCCGCGGTGCCTCCCTGGTAAATGTCGATGGTGCCGGAAATAACTCCCTGAACCGCCACCGTCGCGCCCAGTTGATTGACTGAGACATTGAGACCGCGCTTGATGAAATAGCCAGCTTCGAGCGCGACAAACAACGGCAGGCTAGTCGTCCCTGAGCCGGCGGTACCAACCGCCAACCGATTCTTCTCGAGACCGCCTAGTGTTTGCTGTGCGGCCGTTTCGCGAATCCAGGGCAAAAGGAAAATAAGGAGCGAGAGCAAGATCAAAGTCTTCAATCGCTGAGCAAAATGCTTGGAAAATCTAATCGCAGCTGGCGTAGCCGCAGACTGCCGGCAGATTAGCTTTAGCGAAAATGGATCGAGTCGTGGCATAAATTCTGGCTCCTATCGCACCCAAATCACCCGCAATCCAACTTGCTCCGCCGCGTCGCGCTGGCGCGCATCGGCCGTCACTAGCGGAATTTGTAAGCCAGTTGCAACTTGAAATGTCATTAATGACGCAACATGGATGGCATCCAAAGTTTTGATAGGAGTCATTCCCTGGATGAGCTGCCCGGCCTGATTTAACACGGTCGAATTGACCTCGACCAGTTCCCACCGGGATCGATCAGCCAGCACTCTGCCCAACAATGCCGTGAAATGACGCTCCGACAGTTCTCCCGCCCGTTTGCGCCGGCAGAACGCAGACAGCAATTCCGCATCGATAATAGCGGACGCCACGAAATCATGTCGCCGGGCAATATCTCTCACTTGGAGTGAACCCGACTCCCTAATATAGCGCTTTACCAATGCACTGGTGTCAAAATAAGCCCACGACGCCATTAGTCTTCGTCTCGCTCTTCGCTGATTGTTTCCGACATCGGCTTGCCTTTGATCCGTATCGGTTTCCATTTGTGCGTCGGCATGGGGCCGCGCTTGGTCGCCGCACGCAATACCCCCTCGGCTTCCAAGCGCCGAATGATAGCATCTTCGTCTTTGGCCGGCTTCAGCGGTTTGATGACCGCGATAGGCTTGCCGCGCTCGGTCAAAATGACTTCCTTGCCTTCCCTGACCGCCTTTATCGCTTTGGAAAAATTCTGATTTGCCTCGCGTAATCCGAGCCGCATCGGACACCTCCCAGAGATATAGTTACGTCACTACATTATCCGACTCCGCGCCGAATCACAACGGCGATTATTTGGAAGGCATCGTCTCCAGACGTTTACCGCTATCTGTAAAAACATTACGCGCGCATTTAGGATTTTTTAGGAAAACGAAACAATCGGCGCCTCTTCCCCTAAATAGCTGATTGGTTGTATAAGTCTCTTCGGGCTGCATTTGCTCTAACAAGGAGGTCTCCTATGAAGACAGTCAGAGACGTCCTAGCGGTGAAAGGGCGCGAGGTCTGGACCATAGAGTTTGAAGCCACGGTATTTGAAGCCATGAAGCGCATGGCGGAAAAGGAAGTCGGCGCCCTTCTGGTCGCGGACGGCCCGAAGCTGGTCGGCATCATCTCCGAGCGCGACTACGCCCGCAAAGTGATTCTCCAGGGCCGCTCTTCGCCCACCACGCGGGTTAAGGAAATCATGACCGGCCACGTCGTTTGCACGCACCTCGACCAACCGATCGAAGAATGCATGGCCGTCATGACGGATAAACGCGTGCGCCATCTACCGGTCATCGAAGAAGGCAAACTCGTCGGTATCATCTCCATCGGCGATCTGGTCAAAGCCATCATCGCCGACCAAAAGTTCATTATCGAACAGCTGGAGAGATACATCACCAGCTGAGAGCTCGACGCGCTCGCTGGCCAACGTACGGCTGTTAACGCTCAGTGGCGGCTGATAAGGCAACAAAAAAGACGGAGGAAAAATGCTACCTGATATTCCACGAGACAAGCAGCTCGGCATCCTGCGCAAGATGCTGATGATCCGGCGGGCCGAAGAGCACGTCATTCGGTTCAATGAAGACTACGAAGGGCTCATTCGCGGCCATTTTCATGTTTACATCGGCCAGGAGGCCACCGGCGTTTCGGTGTGCGAAGCCCTGCAGCGAGATGATTACGTCTTCAGCACGCACCGCAATCACGGCCACGTCATCGCCAAAGGCGGGGACCCGGGAAAAGTTTTAGCCGAGATTATCGGGCGGGCAACGGGCTACTGCTCCGGGCGGGCGGGAACGTTTCACGTGGCAGCGCCTGAGCTGAAAATCATTCACACCTCGGCCATCGTCGGTGGCTGTCTCGCTCTCGCCGCCGGGACGGCGTTTGCCTCTCAAGTGCAGGAAACAGGCGCGGTGTCGGTGGTTTTTTTCGGCGACGGTGCGATGGAAGAAGGCGTTTTCTATGAGTCGCTGAATATCGCCAAACTCTGGCAACTGCCGCTGATCTTCTTGATGGAAAATAATTATCGGCGAGCTGGCCACAGCGGTTCGAGCCACAGCGCAAAAGAGCTGTCAAATGTTCCCCGCGCCCTGAACGTCGAAACCACGGTCGTCGACGGCGCCGACGTAGGTGCGATGTATAAAACCACGACAGAGCTGGTGCGGCGAACACGCGCGGGCGAAGGGCCGTTTTTCGTCGAGGCCCAAACTCATCCCTGGCCGGGCAACGATACCACTTACCCAAAGCTCGTCGCGGGCACGACCGATATCAAATGGGCTTGGGATGCCAGCCCAGTACCCGAAAACGTCCGCTCCTGGTACACCGAAGGCGATCCCGTGTTTATCTACGCACGCGACTTGGTGAAAAGCGGCGTCAGCCGGGCGGAGATCGAGCGCCTCGATGACGAAGTTCGCAAGCAAGCAGATAAGGCTGCGCAGTTCGCGGTGGAAAGCCCGCTTCCCGATCCTAAAGCCGCGCTCAACTTTGCTTATGCAGGAAGAGGTAATTGAGCCATGCCGCAAGAAATGAGTTTTGGTGAAGCTTTGGTAAGCGCGCTGGGCGAAGTCTTGGAGCAAGATCGCCGCGTGGTATTGATCGGCGGCGGTCTGGTCGGGTCGGGACCGGCACAGGCGCAATTTGCCCGTCTGCGTCAGAAGTTCGCCGGCCGCATGAAGTCTCCGCCCATCGCCGAGCTTGGCTTTTGCGGCATCGCGGCGGGCGCGGCGATGGCGGGTCTCAGGCCGCTGGTCGACATCGGCACCGCGACATTTTCTTACGAAGCCATTCCGCAGATCGTCAATGAAGCCGCCATCGCCTATTCGAACTCCGGCGGTCAAACCAACGTGCCGGTGACCTATTTCATGCGCTACGGCATTCGCGGCGGCGGCGGTGTGCAACACTCGGGAAGCCCGCAGTCCTGGTATTGGAATACGCCGGGCCTCCAGGTCGCCATGCCGTCCAGCCCAGCCGACGCCAAAGGGTTGCTGCGCACTGCTCTACTAAAAAGCCAGGACCCGACGATCTTTTTCGCCCACGAAAGACTCATGAACCAGCGCGGCTCGGTGCCCGACGGCGAATATGAAATTCCATTCGGTCAGGCCGAAGTGAAACGAGAAGGCCGCGACCTGACCATCATCGCCACCGGCGTGCAGGTGCCCCGCGCCCTAGCCGCCGCCGAAACGCTGTCGAAAGAGGGAATCTCGGCGGAAGTCGTCGATCCGCGAACCTTGGAGCCGCTGGATAAGGCGACTCTCATCGCCTCAGTCAAAAAGACCGGCCGCGTGGTGATCACCGATGAGAGCCATGACAATTGCAGCGTCGCTTCGGGATTGGCCGCCATCATGGCGGATGAAGCATTCGGAAGTTTGCGCGCGCCGATCAAGCGCGTAACGATCCCGCACGTCCCCGTGCCCTTCGCCGTGCCGCTAGAAGATTACGTGACGCCTACAGCCGAACGCATCGCAGAGGCGGCGCGATCATTGATCAAATAAAGTTTAACGAACTGCTACGCGAGCGATTTGCTGGTTTTGAATAGGCATCTATAATACCAATACGCCTTACCCTTCACGCCTTACGATTCTTCATTTCTTCCGTCCTGGGGCGCGATGAATCGCGCCCCCTACGTTGTGATCTTTACGCCCTCTGTGGTTAAACTCTTCTTCCGACTTCGTGCTCTTCGTATTACTATCTTTGAAAATTTGCGCGGCTTAAGCAAATTTTCTTGTCGAACCATTCCCTCCCCAGCAGGGCGCAGCATGCTGCGCCCTGCCTTTGCGCCCTTTGCGTTCTTTGCGGTGAATTCTTTTTTTCTTCTCTTTTTTTGGTTGCGGCTCTGCCGCGTCGTGTCCTTCGTGGTGAGATCTCTCCTACTTTCTTACCTGGTCCAATTCACGGACAACTTCGGTCGTCACGCTCCAGTCGACGATGTCGCCGGGCTTGATGCCACCGGGTTTTTGTTTCGTGCTGCGCAGCGTGGAGTCGATGAAATCAACAACCGCGTTGTCCGTCGTTCGCCCGGTGTCGCGAAAAGATTTGACCATCTGCGCCACCGACAAGCGCGCTTCTTTTTCGTTTAGATTCAAAAACTGCCTGACGAACGATTCCGCTTCGCCACGGTTGGCGACGATATAACGGCGGATTCGCTCCAGGCCCCTAATGACCGCTTTGACCTCGGCGCGCTCTTGCTGGAGTTTTTTCTTGCTCGTCGCCAAGCCGGAAAACGGCATGTCGAAAATCTCCGATGAATCGAACAGGCGAATATTACCGTCCAATTCCGCCTTGATATCGTAGGGCGGACCGAGGATCGCGCTATCGATGGTGCCGGCCGAGAGCGCGCTGTAAAGCGTGCGGCTGTCGCCGATCTGCAGCAATGTTACTTGCTTCTCCGGATCGAGCCCATGATGATTGAGAATCTCCCGCGCGACGAGATCGTAGGCGCCGCCGAAGACGCTGATCCCCACCGTTTTTCCCTTCAGGTCGGCCACCTGTTTGTAGCGCGGCTGAGCGACCAGATACATCTGCGCTTTAAACATCGAATAGACGCCGATCAACGGTGCGCCGGCGATCGCCGCCCGAAGCGTGCCGCCCATCGCCGCCGAGTAGTCCACGTCGCCACTCATCAGCCCCTTGGCCGCGATTCCCGTGGACATGAAGATCATCTTCACGTCGAGATTTTCCTCCTTGAAATAGCCCTTTCTAATCGCCCACGCGTAGGGCACCTCGGCGATGGTCCGGCCCGAGTAACCAATAGCCACGTCGCGCGCCTGCGTCGCACTTGTCCACATGAGCAACAAGGCTCCCACGATTGTGACAATTGTTTTTAGGGAAACTTGCATGGGTCCTCCGAAGTTTTGGTCAAATGAGAATCGCGTACGGATTACGGATTTCAGTCGTGCCCATCGCCTTCACGTAAAATTGACCGGATACTAGGAGGAAGCATCGGTACGTCAAGGGAAACTGGCGAATCGCCAAGCTTTGCGTTCGCTTCATTAATTTTTTTCAGTTCGTGATTTCGACCGCATGGAGAGTGCGAGCGTCCAATATTTGTTTGCGCCGTGGCGCACTAATTCCGAAATCTATTCCTTCAATCTCTGTGGGTCGATTCCCCGCAGCTTGCTGCGGTAAGTAAATTGCCTATCCGAAGTCCGTCATTCCGGCATGCTTTTAGCCGGAATCCAGGAGGAGGTTGGTAGACCCCCGACAAAATCATTCGGGGGTGACGCCTTTAACACAATTCTCATCGCCGAGTTCTGATACCCCGCCACTTGTTGCGGGGTTATTCATTAATTTTTTCACCTACGCAAAAGAAAACTGACCGCACTTTTTTGTCGTGTAAACTTCGTGCAGAAACTTTTGGATTCGACTGACTACGATCGGTGAGCTGATTTTCGCTCGCTCGAGATTGATGGGATTACCTGTCCTTATGAAATAGCAAGACGAGTGCCGAAGCCCGGAAATCATTTCAAACGATTTCCGCTCGATTTCTCTACGTTTTTATCCACAACAGGTTTTTCGGAACGTAAACGTCGTTGCTGGTGGGGTACACTTCGTTGACAGCGTTTTGTAGAGGAAGAACAGCGGCCGATCGAAGAGACCCGGCGAGGAGCGCGGAAGAAAGCAACAAAAAGCGGCTCAGAAGCTAGGCCTGAGCCGCCGGGGTTAATTCCGAAAGACGAAGCGCTATAGATTCAAGACGTGACTTGTTATTGGCGTTCCAGGACACTCCTCGCGCCAGCCTGACACGCACCCAGTCAACGGACAAAAAGTAGAATGTCCCTTTTTATCCTTGCCTTTTTATCCTACCCGTGCGCTCCTCCTTGTTACGGCCGCTGCGACAAGCGTGGGTCGCTCGACCCCTTGTACGGATAACGACCAAGCTCACCTACCGGGGCCGCTGCAACAGCTTGAGGTCGCGCGAAACCAGTAGCGCGGCTGCGGTCAGGTACAGCGCCTAGTTCGGCCGGCTTACACTCGATTCGGTTCGCTGATCAACGGCAAGACTTCATTATCCAAAAGCCGACGTCAGGAGACGAGTCGAAAATCTGGACAGTGGTTCCCCGTGCCGGACGGCAGTGGCGTGTTCATCAATTCCACGGCAGGTTCGCTAATCCCGTACATCGCGGAGATGGCCTGGCTCAGCAAGCCTTGGTTGCCATTCTCCCATGCGCCCTGTAGCTTGCCGAGCATCGCCGCATAGAGTCGATCAAAATCGTCCGACCGGGCATATCCCCCATCCGGAACATCGGGGACATCATAGACGTCGGGGAACGGAACGTCGTCGCCTTCGTACTTCCAGCCTCCGTCCTTGGGCATCAATTTTTTCCCGAAATATATCTCGCCGAACCGATAGTAGTGAGCGAGATCGCCGGCAACTCCTTGATCCCACGGATCGCTGGTCGTTCCCTCGCCCTGGATTTTGATCTTCTGAATCGCCGCGATAGCTTGGGCCTTCGTCGTGATTGGCACAACGCCAACGCTACCGGATCTCAACTGTCGGGCTCCGGTAAAAGTCGCATCCGGCTGGTTCATGAGTTCTCCGAGGATCGCGTCGTAGAAGTCGCCGATCGTTGGGTAGTCGATCAGCAGAGTAGTAATTGGCCCATTTTGAGGGTATTCGATCTGCATAAAACTCTCTGGGATCTTGTCTTTCTTCAGTCCCCTAAGGACAACTTTGAGTTTCGGCTGAATGCCACCGGGAAGGGGTCCGGGGTATTTCGGCACGACATCGGAAGAGTTGATTTTCGGAGTCTCCCCGATGGTCGTCAGCAGGTTACATGCCAAGCCGAAGTGCCCCATCTCCTCCTTTACGATCTCATAAATCGTGGCGGAAACGTAACCTGCCGTCTTGATAGACCAGTAGGCGCACAAATATAGTGGGATCGTCGTGAATTCAAGCTGAACAGCCCACTGAAGCATTTGCTTCAACCAATCTGGGTCGCGGTCTTGCTTCCGAACCTTAAGGAGTTCAGCAACGAGGCGGTGCTTACTTCGATCTGATGTTCTTGATCGAGTCATCGGTATCTCCTTGGTAGTTACGACGGTTGGTATTTGAACACGCCAAGGTTGCGAACAGTCGCACCGCGGTCGGTGCTACGCTTTTTAGGCCACGGCCGCGCCGCCGAACGCTCCAGATGACCGGCAGCCGGCCATCTCTGAAGTTCAATGCCTTCTATCATGTTCGCCGGCCGGGTGTCCGGTCCATCTGGTTGTTCTCCGGCTCGTCACCGATAATATCTGCGAACTTCAAAAACATCGATATTCGAGGGAAGTCCCAGCTAGCCAAGTCCTGTTGGATCATCGAGTCGATGGCAGGACCACACCCCTCGAACTCGTCTCGGCGATGAGAAACAAACCAAGTCCAGAATGTCTTTGCTTCGATCGGAAGATTGCCATCGATGCACTGAAGCATTCGAACCGCATCCATAAGAAGATCTTGCGTAAGGAGTGAAAGCGGCGAAACATTGATCTTCGTATCGGGATCTTTGTCCGCGTGCTTCATGAAATTTATTGCGAAGTTAATTCGCTTATTGTGCGCCGCTTCGCCAGAAGGCGACGATTTGTCAACGGGCTTTACGATGCTTACGACGTCTTGGCGCCTGGCAATATCAAAGAGAACTTGATGCGCCGCCGCGACTAGCGTGTGTATCGCCACCGGATCCCGCTCGCCGAAAAACATGCGAATTGCCTCGCACAATTGACGCTTCGCCTCGTCAATCTTGCCGATCCAGATCGGCTCAGGGATTTTGTCTTCCATCAGTGGTCTTCAGCAAAGGCTTCGGCGAGCCGGAGAACCAAGATGGAAATATACGGAACCGTATATTCCTCCGTTGACGAAAATTATGGCGTCGTGAAATTTAACCTTTCAAACAACGAGTTGTCAATCAATCTCGACTTGGGGTCGTTCCAATATACCTGGTCAGTATATTACCGATATACCTGCACAGAGTACGTTAATTCATCGCCGATGAGCCGGACCACGAACCGCCTTGCCGCCACCCTTTACGTCACAGGATTAAACTGTCGACGCTTCAGTGAAATCTCAGGGAATCATGATTCAAAAAGGTAGGAAATATTAGCGATGAATTAGGTACATTTTTTCGGAATTCTTCAGTCAAGAAAACCCATCGCCAAGAAATGATTTTGACTTCGGAACTGCGCGCGCGGGTTTGACAACATTCCGGTAAATGAAACACAAAAAGGGGACAGGCTTAGAATGTCCCCTTTTATCCTACTTTTTATCCTAGGGCGTTTTAATGAAACCAAGATCTCCTCTTCCATGATCTTGGCCTCCCGGTGGTTCACCGCTGAGCTGATTTTCGCTCGCTCGAGATTGATGGGATTACCTGTCCTCATGAAACAGCAAGACGAGTGCCGAAGCCATTGCAGACGATTTCCGCTCGATTTCTCTACGTTTTTATCCACAACAGGTTTTTCGGAACGTAAACGTCGTTGCTGGTGGGGTCCACTTCGTTGACAGCGTTTTGTAGAGGAAGAACAGCGGCCGATCGAAGAGACTCGGCGAGGAGCGCGGAAGAAAGCAACAAAAAGCGGCTCAGAAGCTAGGCCTGAGCCCGGGGTTAATTACGAAATACGAAGCGCTATGGATTCAAGACGTGACTTGTTATTGGCGTTCCAGGACACTCCTCGCGCCAGCCTGACACGCACCCAGTCAACGGACAAAAAGTAGAATGTCCCTTTTTATCCTACTTTTTTATCCTACCCTTTTTATTCTACCATGCCAGCTTTTTCGGCTCAGTACACCCGCGTTTCCGTACGCCGTGGAAGGCGACGATTTTGACCGGCAGCGTCGTCGCCCTTATGGGCGCCTTGCTGCCGCTCCGCGTTTTGGCGGAGGTGGTCAACATCGGCACACTCCTGGCTTTCCTCATCGTATGCGCCGCGGTTCTGATCATGCGCCGGATCGATCCTCATACACCCAGGCCTTTCCGCTGCCCGCTCGTGCCGCTGATTCCGCTTCTCGGCATCGGGTTCTGCCTCTTGCTGATGTTTTCCCTACCAGTCGACAACTGGTTGCGCTTAATTATCTGACTGCTGATCGGTTTCGCCGTGTACTTTCTTTATGGAAGGCATCATAGCGTGCTGGCGCGAACGAGAAGTGAATCCGGTAAATGATTCTCGGTTCACGAAGAAACCACTACCAGAAACGCGTGACATTAATACGCGATCCCGAAAATCCATCTCGACAACTTAGACAGCCAGCGCGCTCTCACGCTCCAGACGTCCGGTCACACGTTATTAATTAATTTCCTCGGGGACATCTGTGCTGCGAGCCAGCCGCAGGAAGTAGCGAGACAGGCGATAATCAGAAACGGTGTTTCAAAGGCATCATGATCACCTGCCGCTAAGTCTTTGATCCATAGGGTGTCCAGCTCCCGCCCAAGCGGCGCGCTGCCTAATCCATGGATGCTCCGACATCAAATCGACGGTTTCGTCATCCCGACATTTCAATTTCTTTGCCGCTAGGTTTGTTACTATCGCTTGCAAAATGACCAAAAAATGATCCCGTCGATGGCAACCGCGCAGAAGTCGGCATGTATTTGTCTAATGAGATGGGTAATTGAGCTGGCACCTCAACCAGGTGCAACGTTCAGCGACGTGCATGCTTGAGAGACTGACTATTACAAAAACGGGAAAGCGAGATGTAAGCCATCACGAGCTGGCGTCAGGGGAATTGCCTTCAAAATTCCGCCATGCGTTACAGACCAATCACTGTTTTATACCGGTAAACTGCAATTCCGCTTGATTCGTTCACCCTTCGCTGCCGCTCATTATTCCAAAGCCGAATCAGCGGTGCTCGGATCCCTATCGATTTTCCCGAGATAACTCCCAGAGAATTTGCTTGACAACGAAAACAGTTCCTGACTAGTGTCTGCCCACTTTGACCCAGGAAGTGTCGGCCTAGGGCTCAGGACCACCGAGGGAAAGTTTCACACTAACAACGTCCGCTGAAAGGAGGTTGGTACAATGGCAGATATAATGGCTGCTCTTAAAAGAACCCCAATCCCAATGTGGATTGTTTTAATCGTGTCAATTGCAACGCTGGCAACAGTCACATACCAAATGTACGTCACAAAAGCCTCGAGTGGTTGTTACAGAAAGCCAAGCGGCCAATGCATTATTTGGTGGATTCAAGGAGGGCACAAATTTGAACAAGAAGTAGTTCCTCCAAATCCATGCCCTTGTTAATTCATCGCAGAGTGACAGGTACTTCGAGCGGCGTCAGCTGCGGAGCGCGCGCGCCCTTTCAGCCCTTTCGATTTAACTGAGCTGATGCGGGAGATCAAAGTGTTCGAATTGTTATATCCAAGTGAAGTTCCTACGTGTTGATAATTTTTTAAGGCAAAGCAAACGTTGCTTTGAGAAAAATCATCCTCCGCGGTTGAATTCGGGGGTTGTTACGGTCCGTGTCGAAATATTTAAATTTCTTGTCGGAAAGATTCGCTGCTCCGACCGTAATAAGACCGAACCTCTTGGGTAAACGGTAATTAATTCCGGCATCCACCGTCCAAAAATCGGTACTCGCCGGTTCAAAAGACCCAGCCCTTAAAAAATTTCCGGACTGGTGATAGTACGTTGCGGTAAGGGAGCCGCTCCAGCCAGTGGGATGAAAGATATTGATCCCTAATGGAACACGATGGGTAGTGACGCGGAAGTTTTCGAACGCATTCGGAGCTTTATCAAATCGCTCGAAGATGTATTCCGATCTCAGTGCCACCCATGGATGAGGAGCCCAAAAAAGATAATTGCGGACTAGGTGCTCCTTCCCATCTAGCGTTTGAACGGCGGCCGTACTGGTGTTTATGACTGGAATTGTTAGATCGCGTGTCGAAAATTCCATGCCGCCAAATAAATTCTGGGTGATCTTTTGATCGATTGCCGCGCCATAACGCCAGGATTTCGTCCCATTAAGATCGTCAAAAAACTGATTGAAGCCGGCTACCTGCGTCGGTTCAAGCGTCGCGTCGTTAATCAGCGTCCTTTTAAAAACTCTAGTCACAGCGGCGCGGACTGACGTGCCTTTGATTGGATACCAGCTGATTCCCACCTTTGGGTTGACTTGGTCGTCTTGTCCATCACGTATGGCCGCACGACTTCCGGTGAGGTAATCGAAGCTTACTCCACCGGTAAGGGTTACGCTATTCAGTAAATTAAGATTAGCGTATGTATAAGCGTTCAAATGCTGAAGTTCGAGTCCGAAGTTTGAAGGAATCGGGGGGAAAAAAGGGCTGGTTATTAAATTTTTAGATCTAGCATTCACATCGAAGTAACCCACGCCACTGGTTACATTTAATTTGCCGCCTCGTAAGAGATGTTGGAATTCAATCCCTAGTGCGTTCTGTGGAAGCTTGGACGTACGGGAAAAGAAAGGATTGGAATCCGTTTGGATGCTGTCCCGCTCTTGAAACGAAAATGAGCCAACGACAATTGAACTCGGCGAAAATGCATGGCGTCCACCAAGACGAACAGACCAAGCTTCTTCTGTGTCTCGTAAATTCGGCGAAAAAACATCAAAGAAAAATTGCTGTTGAAGATCGCCAAGGTCAGTTTCTCTGCGCCGGACTTCAGCCTGCACGCTCGTTTGTGGAGAGAGTTCCAGCTGTACGAAGGCATTCGCGATTGTGTCCTTTTGATCCGCGTTCTTTCGCCAGCCATCGGTCTGAAAGTGAAAGCCCCCGACGCTGAACGAAGCGTTCTTATAGATCCCGGAAAGGACGCCTTCTCCAGCATAAGTATTGTTTTCGCCGGCAAGGCCCGTCGTCTGAAAGTTAAGACCGTTCCGGCTGAAAAGCGGATTGAATTCATTGAACGATAGACTAGCGGGCCCCCCGGCACTGATGAGGAAGAGATTGCTTTCGGCTAGACGGGGCTGAACGGGCGACGTATTAAGAGGCTGCAGCAATTGAGACTGGAGCAGTTCGCTTACTCTCGCGATCTCGTGGCGCGGCAAGACGGAGTACGAGTCGGCGAGGAATCTGTGCGCGGAGAAGTTGGTTGGATCGGTGTTGACGGACTTCCATCCTTCTATAAGACCCAGTTGCTGGAAGCCCAGATCGCTGTAGATTCGGCCAAGACTTGCGCTCCGTGCAGCCAAGTCCGAATCGAGCAATAGACTTGACCGGTAGACGGCCCGGTTGTTGTTTAACTCGATGGCCTTTTGCATATCATGTAAGGCTTCAACCGGACGGTTCGTGGTCTGTTTTTGGATCGCATCGTAAAACCAAGCTGTCGGATCCTTAGGATCCAATTCCTTGGCGATGGCGTACTCACGGTCGGTTAGCTCCGTTCGTTTCTCCTCGAAATAGGCTTTTCCGAGATAGCTCCGGATCAGTGCATTGTCAGGATCCAGGCTTACGGCAATCTCGATTTCTCTTCTGCCCTCTTGCAGATCGCCCTCTCGAATTTTGGCTAGACCTAGGCCCAGCCTCGCAAGCGGGTCAGCCTGATCAAGCTCTATCGCTTTTTCAAATGCCTGCTTTGCCTCTGCCGTGTTGACTTGGGTCAGATAGGCAAATCCCAGCACGGTCTGTGTCCTTGATAAATTGGGATTTAGCGCTACCGCTTTTTGCGCCGCTTCGAGGGCGTCATCAAGTTGCGCAAATGATAACCAGATCTCAGCCAACCTGGCCCAGGCAAGGGCATTTTCCGGACTCAACTGCACCGCTCGTTGCAGGCTGCTCAGCGCGCTTTCGAGATCGAAATTGGCCTGCTGCGCGTATGAAAGAGCAATCAGCGCTGCGCCGGAGTTTGGGTCGGCGGCGACAGCCTTCTTGGCGATATCCAGTGCTTTCTCTTTTTCGTTCTGTGCCACGGCAACGATGGATTGCAGCGCAATGGCATCGCCGTAGTTCGGATTCAAGCTCAGCGCGCGCTCGATGTCCTTGGCTGCCTCATCGAACCGTCCCACCGCCAGGAGCAACGAAGCACGGTATGCAAAAAAACGTGGTTCGCCGAGTGTATCCGGGACTCCCTTGATGCTCTCGAAGGCCGCCTGAAAATCTCCCTTCATATAAGCTTCGATGGAATTCCGCACCATCCCCTGCCAACCGGGTCCGGCTGGAAACTCTTCGGGCCGAAAATTGAGGGTAGGGGGATAGTATATCGCCCAGCGCACTGCATCCCGGGGACGCACCACAACAGTTAAGTTGGGGGCTCTCCCCTGCTCGGCTATTGCCGACTGACCACCGACAAGGGTGAGACTGCCGGATGGATTACTCGCCAGCACCGTTCCTTCAAAGATCGTGATCAACGTTCGATTGGACTCGACGACGATTAGCCCTTCCGTTCCTTCCACGCCGGCATTGACGAACGCCGTGCGCACTTCTAAGTTCCGTGGCAAGCGGCTGAAAAAATAAAGAGTTCCCCTGATGAGATCGAGCAGGGAGACCCGTTCCTCTCGTACTCCACCCAGGCTGATTGTCGTGTTTTGATCGAGACGCACGACGGGTTGGTTGATCAGGGCGATATCCGCCCGGCTCCGTTCGCCGACTTGTACCCGGTCGCCGCCGCAGTAAAGCTCGTTTAACCGCGCCGGTACCCATTGGGTTTGGCCTGCTCTACGCACCTCGACGACGCCCTGCACGGACACCATCTTTGCCACCCACGGATCGCACGGCGCCGCAGCGGTTGACAATGGCGGACGCGCGATTTCCAGGAAAAGCCCCATCGCTAATACCGCATAAATTCGCGCGACACTGAGTTTTGTCATCGGCCGCTTCCCCTCTGGGCGCACTGTATAACGTTTAAGCACGCCCACACCGGATCATTTTTCTTCCAGCTCAATCACACCCTCCCACGTTTCGTCCGGAGGTTGGTTTTCGTACCGTTCGCAAAGCCCGAGATAAAATCCCGATAACTGATCGCCGCGCAAGAGATGAGCGGACTGCTGGAATTTCGCCTTCGCTTGTGGCCACGATCGGCTTCTAAAGGCGCAAAGCCCCTCGGCGAAGGTTGCGCAAGCCTTCCGTTGCGTTTCTTCGGTCTCCTCCGCGCGGCACAATAATTGGTAAACTCGGATCGGTTGCGCTTTTCCTTTGAAAAGAAAAGTTCCCGCTTCCCTGGTGAGAAAACCTTTAACCTGGCGAATGACGTCGTCGGACACCAAGATCTCAGTGCCAAGGTACTTGTTAAGGCCATCCATTCTTGAAGCGGTATTCA
>Ga0184640_10000124_pt1 | contig 17541 bp, 14 predicted proteins | sample PLM31_200_b2_FD_133161 | JGI IMG/M metagenome (GOLD analysis project Ga0184640, IMG submission 133161) | Groundwater sediment microbial communities from an aquifer in East River, Colorado, USA - PLM3-1_200_b2 | ecosystem: Environmental > Terrestrial > Soil > Riparian zone | place: USA: East...
AAATGCTCGATCGTGGATTCCATTGACGTGGCGTCGAGTCCCGCCATCCTGAGACAGTCGTCGCGGGAGCCATGTTCCACGAAGCGATCGGGAAGCCCGAGCTGTAGCAGCGGGATCTGCAGCCCGCGTGCCGCGAGCAATTCGGATACGGCGCTTCCGGCGCCGCCGGCAATCGTGTTTTCCTCGATGGTGACCAACGCCGCGTGTCGTGCCGCGATGCTGAGCACCAACTCTTCGTCGAGCGGCTTGACGAATCGCATATTGACGAGGGTCGCGTCGAGCCGTTCGGCGATGCGTTCCGCCGGCACCACCATGGTCCCGAACGCCAGGATTGCCAGTCCGCTCGGCCCATCGCGCCGGACTTGAGCGCGTCCCACCGGAATCGCCTGCATCGCGTCCTCGACCGGCACACCGGGGCCGTGACCGCGTGGATAGCGAACAGCAGCCGGGCAACCGAGCGTGACCGCGGTGTAGAGCATCTGTCGACACTCATTTTCATCTGCGGGCGTCATGATCACGAGGTTGGGGACGCACCGCATGAAGGTGAGATCGTAGCTTCCCTGGTGCGTAACACCGTCGCCACCCACGAGTCCCGCGCGATCGAGCGCGAAGACGACGGGCAGCTGCTGGAGGGCGACATCGTGGATGAGCTGGTCGTAGGCGCGCTGCATAAAGGTCGAATAAATCGCGACCACCGGGCGTGCACCGTCACACGCGAGACCCGCGGCGAACGTCACGGCATGCTGCTCGGCAATCCCGACATCGAAATAACGATCGGGGAAGCGCTTCTCGAACTCGACCAGCCCCGAGCCTTCGCGCATTGCGGGCGTAATTCCGACGATGCGCGGATCGCGCTCCGCCATGTCGCACAGCCACTGGCCGAAGACCTGCGAGTAGCTGGGGCCAGAGGCCTTTTCCTTGTAGATCTGGCCGCTCACCGGGTCGAAAGGTCCCGGGCCGTGCCACTTGATCGGGTCGGCTTCCGCCGGCGGGTAGCCTTTGCCCTTGCGCGTCACGATGTGCAGGAACTGCGGCCCGTGCAAATCTCTCAGATTGCGCAGCGTTCGCGTCAACGTCTTGAGGTCGTGGCCGTCGATGGGACCGACGTAGTTCCAGCCCATCTCCTCGAACATCGTTCCGGGCAGCACCATGCCCTTCATGTGCTCTTCAGATCGGCGCGCGAGCTCCCAGACGGTCGGCATCTGCCGCAGCACTTTCTTGCTGCCCTCGCGTAGACCCGCATATAGTTTTCCGGAAAGAACCTTGGCGAAGTAGTTCGACATCGCGCCGACGTTTTCCGAGATCGACATGTCGTTGTCGTTGAGGATAAGGAGCACATCGACATCGAGACTGCCGCCGTGATTGAGCGCTTCGAACGCGAGCCCCGCGCTCATGGCACCGTCACCGATGACGGCGACTACTCGACGTTTCTCACCCAATTGCGCCGAGGCGATTGCCATGCCGAGCGCTGCGCTGATCGAAGTGCTGGAATGACCGACGCCAAAGGTGTCGAACTCGCTCTCGGAGCGCGACGGAAACGGCGCAAGCCCGCCGGACTGTTTAATCGTATGTAGCCGTTCGCGGCGCCCGGTGAGCACCTTGTGCGGATAGGCTTGGTGGCCGACATCCCACACGATCCGATCGGTTGGCGTGTCGAACACATAGTGGAGCGCAATCGTAAGCTCGACCGTGCCCAGTCCCGCGGCGAAATGACCGCCGCGCGTGGCGACGGTCTCGATCAGGAACGCGCGCAGTTCCTTGGCGAGCGCCTGGAGCTTGTTCGCCGGGAGCTGGCGCAGATCGGCCGGTGAGCGGATGCCGTCTAGAAGTGGGTAGACGGTGGGCGCATCCATGGGGTCAAGTTTACCTACGAATCGCGCTCGATGACGAAGTCCGCGAGCCAGCGCAGGACATCTCCGCCGGGTCCGAAGTCAGCGAGCGCGTCGAGCGCCAGCGCATGCAATTCCCGACATCGATGCTTGGCCTGCGCCATGCCGGCGACGCTCGGATAGGTCGGCTTGTCCTTGGCGCGATCGGCGCCCGTCGCCTTGCCGAGTGTAGCCGGATCGCCCTCGACGTCGAGGATGTCGTCCTGGATCTGGAACGAAAGGCCGATGAGTTGTCCGAATCGAGCGAGTTGCGACAGACGTCCGGCATTGCGTTCGACGGCTGCCGCAGCGCCCATCAGCACACTGGCGCGAATGAGAGCACCGGTCTTGCGCTGGTGGATGTCTTCGAGCTCCGCAATCGTCAGCTGGCGACCGACTGCCGCGAGATCGAGTGCCTGGCCTCCCGCCATGCCGTCGGTGCCGCTTGCCTCCGCAAGCAGCTCGATCAGGTGCGCACGCACCGGCGCATCGGCGGCGAATGCGGGGTCTTGCGCAAGGATCTGGAAGGCGAGCACCTGGAGGGCGTCGCCAGCGAGAATCGCGGTGGCCTCATCGAATGCCCGATGGCAGGTTGGCCGGCCGCGGCGCAGGTCATCGTCGTCCATCGATGGCAGGTCGTCGTGAACGAGCGAATAGCCGTGAATGAGTTCTACGGCCGCGGCCGGAGCATCCAGTCGCTCGATTGCGGCCCCTAGTGCCTCGCCGGTCGCATACACGAGAATGGGGCGTAGTCGTTTGCCGGTGCCGAGCACGCTGTAGCGAAGGGCCGCGTGCAGGCGTTGCGGCACGCGCTCGGTGGGAGGCAGCCAGCGATCGAGCACGCCTTCCACGCGTGCCCGGTAGGCAGCGATGCGTGCCGGCATCGATTCGACGCTTGCAGGCAAGAATCAGCGTCCTGCTGTCACGATTCCGGCTCGAAATCTTCGATCACCGGCTCGCCGCCGGGGCCGGATGCCTTGAGCAGGATTTCGACCTTGTGTTCAGCAGCCTTGAGCGCCGCCTGGCAGGATTTGGTGAGCGCAATTCCGCGCTCGAACTGCTTGAGTGCCTCCTCGAGCGGTAGATCACCCTGCTCGAGACGCTCGACCAGCGCTTCCAGCTCGCGCATGGACTTCTCGAAGTCGGGAACGAGGGTCTTTTTTGCTGCCAAGGGTCGTGTGCTCCGGCGTGAAGGCGAATTATACGGGTCCGTCAAATGGCGCCGACGTTGACTTGGCTTCCGGCTGAGTCTAGATTCGGACCAATAGACTGATTCTAAGGCATCGTGATTCTTACTGATGGAGCGGATCGCGGAGGGAAAAACCGATGAATCTGAAGGGCAGCAAGACGGAAACGAATCTCAAGGACGCGTTTGCGGGTGAGTCGATGGCCAACCGCCGCTACCTGTACTTCGCAGCCAAGGCCGATGTCGAAGGCTACAACGACGTCTCCGCGGTATTCCGGTCCACGGCCGAAGGTGAAACCGGCCACGCGCACGGGCACCTCGAGTATCTCGAGCAGATCGGTGATCCGGCGACGGGTCTGCCGATCGGCGAGACCTCGAAGAATCTCAAGGCCGCCATCGCCGGCGAGACGCACGAGTACACGGACATGTATCCGGGCATGGCTCGTGCGGCGCGCGAAGAAGGCTTCCAGGAGATCGCGGACTGGTTCGAAACGCTGGCGAAAGCCGAGCGCTCGCACGCCAACCGTTTCCAGAAGGCACTGGACGGGCTGTAATCGCGGTGCCGGACTTCCGGCTGCTGGCAATGACCGAAAAGCCGGTGTCCGGCTCCGTCTCCGAAGGAGGTCTCGACGCGCCGACGCGCCTGCCGCTCGATTGGCGCAAGCCTGAGTTCTACGATACGCACGCGCTCGAGAAGGAACTCGAGCGCGTCTTCGACATCTGTCACGGCTGCCGGCGCTGTTTCAGCCTCTGCAACGCATTCCCGACGCTGTTCGACGCGATCGATACATCGCCGACGGGCGATCTCGACGGCGTCGAGCGCAAGGCGTACTGGAAGGTCGTGGATCACTGTTACCTCTGTGACATGTGCTACATGACCAAGTGTCCCTATGTTCCGCCGCATCCCTGGAACGTGGACTTCCCGCACCTGATGTTGCGCGCCAAGGCGGTGAAGTACTCGCACGGCGAGGCGCGCCTGCGCGACCGGATCCTGACATCGACCGACGCAGTAGGGCGACTGGCCGGTATCCCGGTGGTGGCGGAAACCGTGAACGCGGTGAATCGCAGCGTCACGGGGCGCAAGCTCCTCAGGAAAACCCTGGGAGTGCACGAAAACGCGCCGCTGCCGGAGTATCACAGCCGTTCATTCCGGCGCCACGAACGCAAGCGCAAGCGTCCCACGCTCGAGGTGCGAGCAACGCCCGAAACTCGCGGCAAGGTGGCACTCTTTGTCACCTGTTACGGTAATCGCAACGAGCCCGACATAGCCTCGGATCTCGTCAAGGTGTTCGAGCACAATGGAATTGCGGTCGCGCTTGCACCCCGGGAGCAATGTTGTGGGATGCCGAAGCTCGAGCTCGGCGATCTGCAAGCCATCGCCAAGCTCAAGGATGCGAACATTCGCGAGCTCGCGCGTCTGGTCGATGAGGGTTTCGACATCGTGGCGCCGGTGCCTTCGTGCGTGCTGATGTTCAAGCAGGAATTGCCGCTGATGTTTGCCGATGATGCGGCAGTTGCGAAGGTCAGCGAGCGAATGTTCGATCCGTTCGAGTACCTGATGCTGCGACACAAGGCGGGACTGCTGCGGACCGACTTCAAGACGGCACTGGGCAAGATCGCCTATCACGTCCCCTGCCACCTGCGCGTACAGAACATCGGTCTGAAAACGCGCGACGTCCTCAAGCTGGTGCCAGGCACGGACATCGAGGTAATCGAGCGTTGTTCGGGACACAACGGCACCTATGCCGTGAAAGTGGAATTTCACGAGGTGTCGATGAAGATCGCCCGGCCCGTGGTGCAGAAGGTGGCCGCGAGCGGCGCGGATCACTATTCGAGCGACTGCCCGATGGCGGGACACCAGATCGAAAACGGGCTGGAACAACCACGCGCGCCGGAGCATCCGCTGACCCTGCTGCGAATCGCGTACGGAATCTGATGGGTCATGCCCTCCAGACTTCTGCCCGCTGACCTCATGACCCTGGAGCACTACACGCGCACCCGCGCGGAGTTTCGCGCGCGCGTTCTCGTACACAAGAAACATCGGCAGCTCAGTGTCGGGCCGCACTGCCTGTGGCTATTCGAGGATCGCCTGACGATCCAGTACCAGATCCAGGAGATGTTGCGTGTCGAGCGCATCTTTGAGCCAGCAGGCATCGCCGAGGAGCTCGAGTCCTACAACCCGCTGATCCCCGACGGCTGCAATTGGAAGGTGACGTTGCTCATCGAGTATCCGGATCCTGAGAAACGGCGCGTTGCGCTCATGCGGTTGAAGGGCATCGAGGACGGTTGTTGGGTGCAGGCGGCGGGTAATGAGCGCGTTTTCGCCATCGCGGATGAGGACCTCGACCGCGAGAACGACGAAAAGACCTCAGCCGTCCATTTCCTGCGCTTCGAGCTCGATGGACGAATGCGCGCATCGTTGCGCGCCGGTGCAGCACTCGGCGTCGGCATCGATCACGATCAGTATCGCTTCAATATCGAGTCGGTGCCGGATGACGTCCGCACGTCGCTGATTGCCGACCTCGACGACTGACGAGGTGCGATTACATCCCTGTGGACCGTACCGGCCCGTACATCCGTGTACGGGCGTTCGGCCGGAGCGACGACACGTTAAGTGTCGTCGCTGAGACACCGGCCTCACCCTGCTACAATCGCGCGCGCTCGAACCAGCCGACCGGGTGACACCAGACGCGATGAGCCAGTCCTATACCGCTTCCGACATCGAGGTCCTGAGCGGCCTCGACCCCGTGCGTCGCCGGCCGGGGATGTACACCGACACCCGCAATCCCAATCACCTTGCCCACGAAGTCATCGACAACAGCGTCGATGAAGCGATCGCAGGTCACTGCGCAACCATCGAGGTCGTTCTCCACAAGGATGGTTCGCTCACCGTTGAAGACGACGGGCGCGGCATGCCGGTGGATATCCATCCGAAGGAGAAGATCTCCGGCGTCGAGTTGATCCTCACGCGCCTGCACGCGGGCGGGAAGTTTTCCGAGAAGACCTACCAGTTTGCCGGCGGCCTGCACGGCGTCGGCGTGTCGGTGGTCAATGCGCTGTCGAAAAATCTCGAGTGCTGGGTACGGCGTGGTGGCAAGGAATACAACATCAGTTTCAAGGACGGCCGCGTCAAGTCGAAGCTGGACGAAGTGGGTGCCGTCGGTAAGGCCAACACGGGTACCACCGTGCGTTTCTGGCCGGACCCGCAGTTCTTCGATTCCGACAAGTTCTCGGTGCCGAAGCTCAAGCACGTGCTGCGCGCCAAGGCGGTGCTCTGTCCGGGACTGCGCGTCAAGCTCAAGAACGAAACCAACAACGAAAAGGATGAGTGGTTCTACACCGGCGGCGTCGCGCAGTACCTGCTGGAGCAGCTCAAAGGCGCCGAATGGATGCCGCAGGAACCCTTTAGCGGTGACTTCAAGAGCGAGCGCGAGGCCGCCGAGTGGGGCTTCGTGTGGCTGCTCGACGGCGATCACGTCGTCACCGAGAGTTACGTCAACCTGATTCCGACCCCGGAGGGTGGAACTCACGTTAATGGCCTGCGCACGGGCATCGCCGATGCGGTGCGCGAGTTCTGCGAGTTCCGCAACCTCGTGCCACGTGGCGTGAAACTCGTGCCCGAAGATGTGTGGGAGCGAGTGAGCTACGTCCTGTCGGTAAAAATGCAGAATCCGCAGTTCTCGGGCCAGACGAAAGAGAAACTCGGCTCGCGCGAGAGTGCGGCGTTCGTCGGCGGCGTGGTCAAGGATGCTTTCGCGTTGTGGCTCAACCAGCATCCCGATGCCGGTGAGCGCATCGCACAGTTTGCGATCGCCAATGCGCAGGCGCGCATGAAGGCGGCGCAGAAAGTGACGCGCCGGCGCAGCACCAGCGGCTCGGTGCTGCCCGGCAAGCTCGCCGACTGCGTGAGCCAGGACCCGGCGCGCTCCGAGCTGTTCCTGGTCGAGGGAGATTCTGCCGGCGGTTCCGCCAAGCAGGCGCGGGACAAGGAACACCAGGCGATCATGCCGCTCCGGGGCAAGATCCTGAACACCTGGGAAGTCGAACCCGCGCAGGTGTTGCAGTCGCAGGAGGTCCATGACATCGCAGTTGCGCTCGGCGTCGATCCCGGCTCGCAGGATCTGAGCGGCCTGCGCTATTACAAGGTGTGCATCCTTGCCGATGCCGATTCCGACGGTCAGCACATCGCTACGCTCCTGTGCGCGTTGTTCCTGCGCCACTTCCGGCCGCTGGTGCTGGCCGGTCACGTGTTCGTCTCCATGCCGCCGCTCTATCGCATCGACGTGGGCAAGCAGGTGTTCTACGCGCTCGACGATGCGGAACGTGCCGGCGTTCTCGATCGCATCAGCGCCGAGAGTATCCGTGGCAAGGTCATGGTCACGCGCTTCAAGGGTCTGGGTGAGATGAGCCCGACGCAGTTGCGCGAAACGGTGATGGCGCCGCAGACACGGCGACTGTTGCAGCTCACGGTTTCCGGCAACGACAAGACCGACCAGCTCATGGACATGCTGCTCGCCAAGAAGCGCGCCGCGGATCGACGCGAATGGCTGGAATCCAAGGGCAATCTCGCGCAGGTATGAGCGACCAACCCGAGCTCAATTTCGAAGGCATCGAGAAGCAGCCGCTTCGAACCTTCACGGAAAAGGCGTACCTCGACTATTCGATGTACGTTATTCTCGATCGCGCCTTGCCCGCGATCGGCGACGGCCTGAAGCCGGTGCAGCGGCGCATCACCTACGCGATGAGCGAGCTGGGATTAAGCGCCGGTTCCAAGCACAAGAAATCCGCGCGTACGGTCGGCGACGTCATCGGCAAGTTTCACCCGCACGGCGACTCGGCCTGCTACGAGGCCATGGTTCACTTGGCGCAGCCGTTCTCGTACCGCTATCCACTGGTTGACGGACAGGGAAACTGGGGTTCGACCGACGATCCAAAATCTTTCGCCGCCATGCGCTACACGGAGTCGCGGCTGACGGCTTATGCGGGATTGCTGCTCGGCGAGCTCGGCGAGGGTACGGTCGATTGGCAACCCAACTTCGATGGCACCCTCGAGGAGCCCGTAATCCTGCCGGCGCGCGTTCCCAACCTGTTGCTCAACGGCACTTCGGGGATCGCGGTCGGAATGGCGACGGACATACCGCCGCACAATCTGCGCGAGGTGGCCGCCGCGTGCGTGCGGTTGCTCGACGAGCCGGATGTCACGGTGCGAAAGCTCTGCCAGCACATCAAGGGGCCGGACTTTCCAACCGGGGCCGAGATCATTTCATCGCGCAATGACCTGATCGCGTTTTATGGCTCCGGCAGCGGCGCGTTTCGGGCGCGGGCGACCTACGAGATCGAGGAAGGCGAAATCGTCATCACCGCCCTGCCGCACCAGGTGTCGGGCGCGCGCGTGCAGGAACAGATCGAAGCGCAGCGACAGGCCAAGAAGCTGCCGATGGTGGAGGACGTGCGCGATGAGTCCGACCACGAGAATCCGACGCGGCTGGTGATCGTCCCCCGTTCGAATCGCGTCGACGAAGTGCAACTGATGAAGCACCTTTTCGCGACGACCGATCTCGAGCGTACGTATCGCGTGAACATCAACGTCATCGCCCTCGATGGCCGCCCAAAGGTGATGGGGCTGAAGGAGCTGCTCGGAGAATGGCTCACGTTCCGCACCGGGACCGTCAAGCGCCGGCTCGAGTACCGCGCCGACAAGGTGCGCCGCCGGCTCCATATTCTCGACGGCCTGCTGATAGTGTTCCTCAATCTCGACGAGGTGATTCGCATCATCCGCCGCGAGGAGGAACCGAAACCCGCTCTGATGAAGCGCTTCAAGTTGTCGGACGATCAGGCCGAAGCGATCCTCGAAACCAAGCTGCGCCACCTCGCCAAGCTCGAAGAGCTGCGCATCCGCGGCGAGCAAACGGAACTGCAGGCCGATCTGGAGGAGCTCGAAGGGACGCTCAAGAGCCGGGCGCGTCTCAAGAAGCTGGTGCGCGATGAGATCGTCGCGGATGCCGAGCAGTTCGGTGACGAGCGACGCACGCGCATCGTAGAACGCGAGGCCGCGCAAGCAATCGACGATACCGAGCTGGTCACCAGCGAACCCGTCACAGTGGTGCTGTCGACACGGGGCTGGGTGCGCGCGGCCAAGGGTCACGACATCGATCCGCGAACACTCAGCTACAAGACCGGCGATGAATTCCAGTCCGCGGCGCCTGGGCGCTCGACTCAACTGGCCGTATTCATCGACAGCACCGGGCGGGCCTACAGCCTGCCTGCGCACACGCTCGCCTCGGCGCGAGGGCAGGGTGAACCCTTGTCGGGGCGGCTCGATCCGCCCGACGGCGCAACGTTTGCGGGCGTGCTTCTGGGTGAGCCCGAAGATCTGTGGTTGCTGGCGGGTGATGCCGGATATGGATTCACCGTGCGATTGAAGGAACTGCATTCGCGCAACAAGGCCGGGAAAGCCGTGCTGCGCGTTCCTGACGGCGGAAAGGTATTGTTGCCCGTGGCCGTCCCCGCCGATGCCGAAGCGCTTGTCGCAGTCGTCAACAACGACGGCAAGCTGCTGGCGTTCCCGGTCGCTGACGTTCCCGAGCTACCGCGCGGCAAGGGCAACAAGCTCTTTGGAATCTCCGGCAAGAAGTTCGCGGCCCGCGAAGAATTCCTCACGGCGATCAGCGTGGTCGCTCGGGATCGCAAACTGGTCGTGGTGAGTGGCGAGCGCCGGATGACGCTGTCGTTCGGCGAGCTCGATGCGTATCGGGGCGCGCGCGGTCAACGCGGTGCGGTCCTGCCTCGCGGTTGGCGCAAGGTCGACCGGCTCGAATCGGTTTCTGGCTGAGCCGGGTCGCTCAGCGCGTGCCGATTACGACGGCTTCAGGCGCGTTGACGAAATAACCCTGGATGAACTCGATCCCGAGTTGCCACAGCACGGCCATCGTGTTGGCATCCTCGACGCGCTCGGCGATCGTCTCGAGCTTCTTCTGCTTGGCCGCCTCGACCAGTCCCTTCACCTTCTGCTGCAGCTCATTGCTGTTGGCCAATCCCTGCATCAGCGAGCCGTCGATCTTGATGAAATCCGCCGGCAGCTTGGCGAGCAGCGCGAGCGGGTCACGCCCGGCGCCGAAGTGCTCGAGTGCAAATCGAAAGCGCAGCTGGCGCAGCGCGACGATCAGCTCCCGGGTCTGATTGAGGTACTGCGTCGCGACCTCCTCCGTGACCTGAAAGCAGATTCGTTGCGGTTCGATCCTGATCGCTTTCAGCTGCGTGTGCAGCCAGGCGATCAGAGACTTGTCCAGCATCGTGTCCTTCGACAGGCGCACGAAAATGCATGAAGGCTTGCGAGCCGCACCGAACGACATGGAAGCGCCGACCACCCAGCGGTCGATGTTCTTCATCAGGTCGTTGCGTTCCGCGGCCGCCATGAACTCGGCCGGCAGCACCTCGGTGCCCTGTTCATCGAGCATGCGCACCATGATGTCGAACATGCCCTTGTCCTCGCCTTGCAGACTCGCGATCGGCTGCTGCACCAGGCGGAAGCGGTTCTCCATCAGCGCCGACTTGATCTGCTTGACCCAGATCTTGTCGGCCGCGAGCATCTTCGTGTCCGACTCGGTCCGATCGAAAGACGCCACCTGGTTGCCGCCGTGTTCGCGAGCCCGCCTGTTCGCCGCGCTGGCATCGTTGAGTGCCACCGCTACATCGGTGCTGCCGGGCGGGATCACCGCCAGCCCCACAGTGCACGTTTCCGAGAAAGACTTCTCCGCAATCTGGAAGACGTGCCTGGCAACTCTCTGCACCACGTGCTCAGCCCATGCCTCGACATCGCGGGACGTGCCGCGCTCGATCAGTACGGCGAACGTGTTGCCGCCGAATCGCCCGGCGAGATCGTGCGGTGTAAGTTGATCGCGCAACAGTTCCGCGAAGGCCACCAGGAAGTCCTCGCTCGCAAGCAGACCAATCTCGCTCTGAATGCCCGCGAACTTGTCGGGCTTGATGTACGCGAGCTCGCGCACGCCGCCCTTGACCGGCGCCGCCAGGCGCGTCGTCAGTTCTTCGATGAAGAAGCGCTGATGCAGTAGCCCGGTCGATGGATCGCGGCGCACCGCGTCCCGGAGCTGTTTTTCGATCTCCGCACCGCCACTGGCGTCGGCAGCTGCTTCGCGATGCGCGCGCACGGAGATTCGCACGCAAGCGTCGCCATCGAATTCGGCTGGCGCGAGAGCGAGCTCGAGCGGCACGACCGAGCCGTCGCTCAGCAAGGCATTGACGCGCAACTGATGATCGGACCACTTGCCCTGGGCGCAGGCCACCAGCGCGCCCTTCAGGGCAGCATGCGTTTCAAGCTCGAACAGGTCCATCAACGGCTCGCCGGTAAGCCCATCGGCTGCGGACAGGCCGAACAACTCGACCCAGGCCGGATTGGCGTCAACGATGATGCCTTCTGCGACATGCGCAATCGCGTCCGCCGATCCCGCCATGAATGCGCGCAGCTGCTGCTTGTATTCGCGTGCCGATGACAGCGTTGCGTTGAGCGCCCGCTCGAGCCGGAATGCACGCAATTCGCGGCCCACCACCGACTGCAGCCGGCTGCGATTGCCGAGCGAGACGACGTCCTGTGCGCCAATGCGCATCGCTTCGGCGATGACCTCCTCGTTGATGTCCTCGCGCGCGATCAGTATTGGCACTTCGGGACCGAACTGGTGACAGATCTTGAGCACCGACTCGAGACCGGCATCGAAGCGGTCGGCGAAGATGAGAAGCATCTCGGGGTTGATCTGGGCGAGCGCGTCGGCGAGATCGCGTACGTCGGGGATCCACGCGCAATGCACCGGATGGCCGGCATTGCGCAGCGTGCTGTTGATGGCCTCGACGTGGTCCTGACTGTGCGTCACCACGATCATCGGCACTGCGCCTTGCTCGCTCAACGGTGTCTCCCTTGCGCTCTGTTCCGTTTGCCGCTGCTGCCGTCCGGGTCATGGGTGCTCGAGCCGGGCATCGCTCGAAAGAGCGCAAATTGTAGCATCGCGTTTCCCGGCGACCGTGCGGTGGCTCACCATCTGGCTGGCGGGTGGGGAGGCTTGCCGCTATCATACGCGCCCCTTTTCGGGTGCCGATCGAGCTCCTTGCGATGTCCACCTACAACACCAATGAGTTCCGCTCGGGGCTCAAAATCCTCATGGACGGCGATCCCTACGCGATCGTCGAAAACGAGTTCGTCAAGCCCGGCAAGGGGCAGGCGTTCAATCGCGTCAAGGTTCGCAACCTCAAGACGGGTCGCGTCATCGAGCGGACCTTCAAGTCCGGCGAGTCGGTCGAGGCCGCAGACGTCGTCGACAGCGACATGCAGTATCTCTACAACGACGGCGCCTTCTGGCACTTCATGGTGCCGGACACATTCGAGCAGTACGTGGCGGGCAAGACCGTCGTGGGTGATGGCGCGATCTGGCTCAAGGACGGGGACCTCTGCATCATCACCCTGTGGAACAACGTTCCTTTGGTGGTGACGCCGCCGGCGCACGTGGAGCTCAAGGTGATCGAGACCGATCCCGGCGTGCGCGGTGACACGGCAACGGGCGGTCAGAAGCCGGCCAAGCTCCAGACCGGTGCCGTGGTGCGTGTTCCGCTCTTCATCAACGAAGGCGAAGTGATCCGCGTCGATACGCGCTCGGGCGCGTACATCTCGCGCGCCAAGCAATAGGAGGGGGCAGATCTTGCAATCAAGCAATCCGCAGCCGATTGCTTGATTGGTAGATCTGACCCCTCTAGAGGCTCGCGACAAGAATTGCGGCGAGGCGCTCGAGACCCAAGCGATCCGCAGCGTCGAAGCGCGCCAATTCCGGGCTATCCACGTCGAGCACGCCAAAAAGCTCGCCGTTGTCGATCAGTGGCACGACGATTTCGGATCTCGAGTCCGCGTCGCACACGATGTGATCGGCGAAGGCGTGCACGTCTGGAACCACGACTGTATTGCGCCGCGCGGCGGCGGCGCCACATACGCCCCGTCCAATCGCAATTCGCACGCAGGCGGGCTTGCCCTGAAACGGGCCGACCACGAGCTCGCCGTCGTCGAGAAAATAAAACCCCAGCCAGTTGACAGCTGGCAGCGAGCCGTACAGAAGCGCGGCCGTATTGGCTGCATTGGCAATGCGATGGTGCTCGCCGCGCAGCAGACCCTCGAGCTGTTGCGCGAGCTCTGCATACGCTCGTGGCTTGTCGCTGAAGTCGATTGCAGTCGGTTTGTGAGCCACTGATCCGGATCTCACGCCCGATCCGCAGGAAACGCAATCACTTCATCGATGCGCCGGGCACCGGCCGCGCGCATCACGACGCGATCAAAACCGACCGCGACGCCCGAGCAATCGGGCATTCCGGCCGCGAGCGCCGCCAGCAATTGTTCGTCGGAAGGGGGCAGGTCAAGGCCACGAGCGCGGCGCAGCTCCAAGTCCTTCTCGAAGCGCAGCCGCTGTTCCCTGGAATCGGCGAGCTCGTAGAAGCCGTTGGCGAGCTCGATGCCATCGAGATACAGCTCGAAGCGCTCCGCGACGGCCGGATTTTCTGCCTTCATGCGCGCGAGCGCGGCCTGGCTCGCCGGGTATTCGTGCACGAACGTCAACCGTCCGGCGCCGAGCTTTGGTCCGACCACGGTGGACATGAGCAGATCGAGGCAGTCATCGCGCTCTTGCGGCGGCGAATCGGGCAATGGCACGCCATGCCGCTGCACGCACTCGAGCAGCTCGCTGATGCTCGCGGCAAACGGATCGACCCCGGCAATCCCGCACATTGCTTCGCAATAGGTGAGGCGCTCGTCATCGCTGAGCGCGCAGTAGGGCGAGAGTAGCTGCGTGATCAGTCGCGCGACGTCATCCATGAGCGCGTGGGCATCGAACCCGAGGCGATACCATTCGATGAGCGTGAATTCGGGGTTGTGGAGCGCGCTGCGCTCGCCGTCGCGGAACACGCGTGCGATCTGGAAAATGTCGCCGGATCCTGCCGCCAGCAGGCGCTTCATCGCGTATTCCGGCGAGGTCTGAAGATGAAAGTCGCCAAGTCCCGTGATGCGCGTTCGCAGTGAGGCCAGATGGACGTCGGTCACCGTAGCGTGTGCGAGCACCGGCGTCTCGACCTCGAGGACTCCCTGTTGTGAGAAGTACGCGCGCACCTGCTTGAGGAGCGCTGCACGCAAGCGCAGCGCGTCGAGGGTCGCCGACGGACGCCATTCAGGCGCGTTCATCGCGATGGCGCAGGCATTCGCCGATTCGCTCGCCCACTCTCACGGTCGCGCCGGACCGCAGTGAATCGAGCCACCGAACGCGACCACGTTCGATCAGCAGTATGACGGTGGAGCCCATGTTGAATCGGCCCATCTCCGCCGCGCGCACGAGCTGCACCGGGGAAGATTGCGCAGGCAGCAATGTGGTCCGACGACGCGGCGCTGGCGTGATGTCGCCGGCCCAGACCGTTGCCATGCTGCCGACGAATAGTGCCCCGACGAGAATTAACGCGAGGCGACCGCAAGCGGTGTCGAACGTGCAGATGACACGCTCGTTGCGGGCAAAGAGTTCGGGCACCTGCGACGCCGTGCTCGCATTCACACTGAACAGCTTCCCCGGCACATGAATCGTGGCCGTCAACGTACCCGTGAGGGGCATGTGAATGCGGTGGTAGTTGTAGGGCGCCAGGTAGATCGTCGCGAATTCGCCATCACGAAAAGGATCGACGAGTGCCTGATCGCCGGCGAGTAGCGACCGGAGTGAGTAGCGGCGGCCCTTTGCCTGAAACAGATGCTGATCCTCGATTCGGCCCGCGGCGCTCACCGTGCCGTCGACCGGGCTGATGACGGCCATTTCTGCGGTATCGATGGGGCGGGCATCCGGACGAAGCGCACGCGTGAAGAAAGCATTGAAGCTAGGATAGGCCCATGGATCGCTCTGCCGGGCCTCGCTCATATCGACGGCGAAACCCTTCAGGAACTTGCGAATCAGAAAGTTCTTCCAGGGACCCAAGGTGCTGCGCGCTGCGGTGTACACCAGGCGCGATAGCAGGTGCTGCGGGAGTATTCGCTGCACGCTGACGAAGGCGCGCTGGCGAAAGTTCGCGCGAGCGGCGAGTCCGGTCATTGAGGTTTGGCCTGTTGGGCTTCAGCCGTGGGCCAGCATTCGCAGATAGTCAGCTGCAAGCCGGTCGGCATCGTGCGGCGGCGAAAACACGGCGGCCCATCGCCCCTCGGGGTCGAGCAGCAGAATGTATGGCGAATGATCCACCGTGTAGTCCCCGTCACTCATCGGGATTTTCTGATGCGCGATGCCCACGCTGGCTGCAAATGCATCGATTGCCACGGTCGGGCCGGTCACGCCGACCACCGAAGGATCGAACTGCGCCACGTAGCTCGCCAGTTTCTCAGGCGTGTCCCGTTCGGGGTCAATTGAAACGAGAACGATCGCAGGCAGCTCGCCGGGATCGAGCTCGCCGAGGCGTTTGCGGACATCGACCAAGGTCGCCAGGGTTGCCGGACAGACACCGGGACAGTTCGTAAAGCCGAAGAACATCAGCGTCCAATGACCCGCGAGCGCATCGCGCTGAAACGGCTGACCCTGATGCGAGAGCAGCGAAAATGCCTCGAGCTCACGCGGTGGCGAAATGCGCGTCCCGGTCACCAGCTCGGTGGGCGTGGGCGATCGCAGCGATTGCCTGGCCACCCAGGCACCCGCGACCGCAGCGAGCACGAGCGCGATCAGAATGATGCTGATTCGGGAGGGCGACATGTGTGAAATTATCACACAGCCATGAGGTCCCCGCCGTATAGCCGGAAGCGGCACCGTAAGCGAGCGACGCTGACCGTCGGCGCGCTTCTGGAATTGAGCGCACGTCGGCTAAGACGTGCGCGGCTTGCGTTCGGGCACGGAACCGACAATCCAGTCGATGAAGCCGCGGCACTTCTCTTTCACGCGCTCGGTCTCGATCATGAGGAGGCGCCGCGCGTTTACGCCCGACCGGTGGGCGTGGCGGAACGGCGGCGCGTCGAACGCTTGATCGATCGACGCATCCAAGAACGCCGGCCAGCCGCGTACCTGATGCGGCGCATGTGGTTTGCGGGACTCGAGTTCTACGTCGATGAACGCGTCCTGGTGCCGCGCTCGCCGATCGCCGAGCTCATCGTCGCGGGATTCCGCCCGTGGATCGAGCCGGCAAGGGTCAAGCGGGTGTTCGACATCGGGACCGGTTCCGGTTGCATCGCCATCGCGAGCGCGTACGCATTTCCACGCGCGCGAATCGATGCCACCGATATCTCGACACCCGCTCTCGCCGTCGCCCGCCGCAACATCCGCCGGCACCGACTGGCCGGCCGCGTGACCGCCATTCGTGCAGACCTGTTCAGCGGCCTGCGGGGACGACGGTACGATATCATCGTGAGCAATCCGCCCTACGTGGGCGCGCGGGAGTTGCATGCTCTGCCGGCAGAGTACCGGCATGAACCCGCGATGGCGCTCGCGAGTGGGCGCGAAGGACTCGACGCCGTATCGATGATTCTGCGCGGGGCGGCTCGGCATCTGAAGCGCGATGGTGTCCTGGTGGTGGAAGTGGGGAGCACGCAGCGAGCGCTCGAGAGGCGCTATCCAACCGTGCCGTTCACCTGGCTCGAATTCGAGCGCGGTGGAGGTGGGGTCTTTCTGCTGATGCGCGAACAGCTTGAGGCGCACGCTTCGGTGCTCGGAGCTCCGATCGAGTAGGTTTCATGTCCGGCAATACTTTCGGCCAGCTGTTTACCGTGACCACCTTTGGCGAAAGCCACGGGCCGGCACTCGGTTGCGTGGTCGATGGTTGTCCGCCGGGAATGAATCTCAACGAGGCCGACATCCAGCCGGACGTCGACCGGCGGCGTTCGGGGACGTCGCAATTCACCAGTCAGCGTCGTGAATCCGACCAGGTCCGCATCCTTTCGGGCGTATTCGAGGGACTGACTACCGGCACGCCGATCGGCTTGTTGATCGAGAACACCGACCAGCGCTCGCGCGACTATGAAAAGATCAAGGATCGGTTCCGGCCGGGACACGCCGACTACACCTACCAGCAGAAGTATGGCCGGCGCGACTACCGCGGCGGCGGCCGTTCATCCGCGCGCGAGACCGTCATGCGGGTCGCCGCTGGCGCCATTGCCCGAAAGTATCTGCGCGAGCGCCTGGGTGTGCGCGTGTACGGTTGGCTCGAGCAGCTCGGTCCCCTCAAGCTCGAACCAAAAGATCCCGCCGCCGCCTACGACAACGTGTTCTTCTGTCCCGATCCGACGCGCCTGCCGGAACTCGAAGCGCTCATCTGGAAGTTGCGCGAGGAGGGCGATTCGATCGGCGCGCGCATAAAGGTGATCGCGACAGGCGTGCCCCCAGGGTTCGGTGAGCCGGTCTTCGGCCGCCTCGATGCGGACATTGCCGCCGCGATGATGGGGATCAACGCTGTGAAGGCAGTCGAGATCGGTGCTGGATTTGCCGCCGTCGAGCA
>Ga0184640_10000126_pt1 | contig 17496 bp, 18 predicted proteins | sample PLM31_200_b2_FD_133161 | JGI IMG/M metagenome (GOLD analysis project Ga0184640, IMG submission 133161) | Groundwater sediment microbial communities from an aquifer in East River, Colorado, USA - PLM3-1_200_b2 | ecosystem: Environmental > Terrestrial > Soil > Riparian zone | place: USA: East...
GCGAAGGCTGCGCTGTAGGCGACCCGTTCAGCGATCAAACCAAACAGCGCCGGGCTGATCAAGCCGCCGATTTCACCGATCATTCGCCAGAAGCCGAAAAAACGTCCGCGCGCGCTCGCCGGCGCCATGTCCGAGCCGAGCACCTGCATACTGCCCGCCGTTACCGCTTGGCCGGCGTGGATCCAGAGAAAGCCGGCGACGAAACTCGCCAGGCTCCAGTGCCACTGGGCGCTGGAAGCCAGAAATATGAGCCCGAGGGAAATAAAAATGAAACCCGGCACCATGGTGGTTTTACGCCCGAATCGATCCATCAAAAAGCCGCTCGAAATCGTGATCGGTATGCCGACGATTGTGCTCGTGGTCGCGAGCCCGCCCAATCCCGTGGGCCCGACGTCGTAGGCGTACGTCGCATAAAGCAGCAGCGTCCCGCCCCACAGCACTCCGCGAGTCATGGAAGCGAAAAATTGAGCGCAAAAAAAACCGCGATACCTTTTGTCCGCCATCAATGCGATCAGCGCACGGGTATCGAGTTGCGGCTGGGCTACAGCTGCTTTTTTCGTTGCGCTTGGCGCCGACTCGCGCAACAGAAAAAAGCTCGGCACAATAGCCAGCAAGGCTAAAGCGCCGTGAACGACGAAAGGCATGCGGATGCTCCAGAGCGCCAGAAATCCGCCCACAGCAGGCCCGAGCAATCTACCGGCGCCCTCGATGCCGGCCATTCCGCTCATCTGCCGGCCGCGTTGGCGCCGTCTACCGACGTCTGCGATGATCGCGAGTCTGGCTTGGCGCCACATTTCCATCGCGCCGCCGCCGATGAAGCGGTAGGCAAGCAATTCCGGAAAGGATTGCGCCGCTGCCGTCAGCCACGATGACGCTGCCATCAAAAGTGGCCCGCCAAGGAGAATCGGTCGACGGCCGACACGATCGACCAAAAATCCCGCTGGCACAGACGCAACCAATCCGCCGAGGGCGTGAAGCACGATCACCAGAGACGCAATGCCGAATCCGGTATCGAACGATTTGGCCAGCACGGGAATCACCGGTGTCGCGATGCTATAGCCAAGGGCAAAAACGAAAGCGGGGAAATAAAGCGTCAAGAGCTGTTGCGGGGATAGTATCCCGGCGCTGTCGTGCTTTTCTGACTCGATGTCGTTAGCCATACCGGAACGCAGCGCTTTTCCCTGAGCGACAAAACGACGGGACAGCAGCGGAGATTTTCACAGAAATTTCCGCCCACCGCGGGGCAACCGTTAAGGATATATGCGTAATGAAGCGTGGGGTCAACGCCTCATTATCATCCCAAGCGAACTAATGACCGAGGATCAATTTGTCAAATTGGCAATGACATGCGAGGCAGGGTTAGGCGGTTTCGTCGTTACGAGCGAACATTCAATTGCTCCGTTCTCGTTGAGACCAGAATTTTCCACAAGCCCTAAGAGGCTAAGCGGGGGTGTCCAAGACATACTTCCGGGAGAATCTTCTCCAGCGCTTATGCATCCACACCCATTGCTCCGGGACGGCACGAATCGCCGCTTCCAGGCGCGTCGACAACACTGTCGTAAGAGCCAATATGTCCTGCTTGTTGTCGCCGGTCCGCACATAATGAATTCGCTCAAACGTGATTTTGTGAAGCTTGCCCCGGCGGTGATGCCAACAAAAAATAACCGGCGCGCCGGTTCGTAACGCCAACGCGGCGGGCGTCGTCGGTGTAAAAGCCGGCCGGCCGAAAAACGGCACGTACTCGCCCACCGTCTCAGTGTCCTGGTCGATCAAAAAAGCCATCAAGCTGTTGTTTCGCAGCACGCGCAGGATCGCTTTTCCGCTGTTACCTTTGCGCCACACGATTTGCAAACCGCGCCGCGTGCGCCATTCATTCAGCCACGCGGTAACCCGGGGATCGTAGGAAGGCTTGGCAATGGTCGCGATGGGATAGCCCGCCGCGGCAATCGCTTGGCCGAGGATTTCCCAGTTGCCGATATGTCCCGATATCACGACGGCGCCTTTGCGCTCCGCAAGAACCTCATCCAGGATGCGCCGAGCGTCGCCGTCGAGCGACGGTACCGATTTACGCAATCGGCACAGTTCCCAAATCGACTCGGCGAAATGGGCAAACATCCTGCGTGTCGTCCTTGCCGCATCGAGATGAGGTAAAGTGGCGGTTAGTTGCGCTTGCGCGCGACGCGCTTCGCGGTGGAACAGGTACGGAGCCAGGCGTCCTAACAACCGCAATAGACCGCGGATAGGTAAACGCTCCGCTGCGGCTGAGCCGCAGCGCATTAAGAAGTATAGTAGCCAGTTCTTAAGCCGTTGCCGCCGCGACCAACGCCGCGGCATTTTCATCCTGCGCGGGTCTTGCGTGTTAAATCTTGATTTACTTTGCTCTGAGTGAGCCCACCTCGAAGCGGGATCTCGTGGTGACCGCCGTGCGGCGTTCGGTGTTCGGATCATGAGTGAGGTAAGAATAACCCGGAGTCGCTACGCTATCAATGCCGCGCGGGATCGCGAACTTTGCGTCGACTCTTAGGAACTTTTGACAACTATGAGGACACTGATGGAAGTTGTCCAACCGTTACTCCTCATAGCGTACCCAGCCCGCGAACGATATCTATCGATTCGGTTCCCCACAGCACACCATTTTTTGCAATTCACTGCTGTGAATTCAATCGGATGGCAGCAAGCGTTACAAACCTTGGTTACCTGCCAAACGCCTGCGCCTGCTTGCGCTGTTGTTCTTCCCGAATCGAAGATCCAAATACACTCTCGAAGTATTTTTCCTTCACCAACTGGTCAACCACACTGTTGTCAACAACCTTCGTAAGGTCCGCACCTTTTAACTCCTGACTTTGCCGCTCCAGCGTCGCGTCTACAGAGCCCTTGAGCGCGTAAGGGATTGCCTCAAGCACTCGGGCCTTCTTGAAAAGATCGTACACCCGATTGGCGTCGTCCGCATTTCTCGCGCCGCCGTATTTGATCATGATTTCCGTTGCAAAAGTCTTGTCGTCGTAGAATCGCTTGATCGCTTCAGCGTGCGCCTTGAGAAACCCTAACGCCATGGCGCGTTCCTTCGTCAGCGCTTCGCGGCGAAAAAGGTAGTAGGTCGATACATAAATATCGTCGTGTTCAAGCAATACGGCCAACACCGGCAAACCGGCCGCTTGCAGACGAAAGTAGGCCGGAGCGGTCATCAAAGCCGCGTCGATCTGGCCGCTTTGCAGCGCGGCGGCACGTGCCGACGCGTCGACACCAACGGATACCCACTGAACATCCCGCGCGGTCATGCCATATTTTCTGAGCAGGGCTAACGCCATGTGATACGGCGGATCACCGACTCGGCCGATGCCAATTTTTTTGCCAGTGAGCTGTTTCATGTCGGCGGCGCTCTTGGAGCCGATCATCGCAAAGGAACCTTTATTCATGAAGCCGCCCAGGACGACCAGCGACGGATCTTTTGTCGCCGCTAGCAACGCCGGATCGCTCCCCGCCGAAGTCATCGCTGCGTGGCCGCTGATGATTGCCGCGATCGGACCGGGATGAACCGCGTAAACCAACTCGACATCGAGACCATACTTGGCATAGAGACGAGCGTCTTTGGCGATCCAAAGCGGCCAGGACGCGCCGCTGCGCGCGCCGACCATCGCCACGGTTTTTTGCAGCGGCTGGGCGCTCGCGCGCTGCGGACAGATATTGATAGCTGTCACGAGCGAAAGCATCGCGGCAATCAATACGGTTGAAACGTCGATAAAACATTTCGGGTTTCGAGTTCCGGGTTTCGAATTGAACCCGAAACGCGAGACACGAAACCCGAAACGGTGACAATTCACCGGCGCCTCCATTGTGATGACGTCAGCCATCATTCGGCCCCATTCCTTCCATCACTCTGCGCCAGTCCGCACCCGCCGGCAGAATTCCTTTTAGGGATCGCAATTTCGAAAAATCATCGCCGTACGAATCTCTTACAACGTGCGGCGGCTCTTCGCCTCGCCTCATAGCGCTCAAAGCATCGAGCAGCATTTTCCGCAGGGCGATAATCGTCTTGTCACTGTATCCGAGATGTTCTTTGCTACGATCGTAGATTCGCCCCATGCTTTCTGTTGCACAGCCGTCCTGTTCCGCGGCATTGATCGCTTCGATGCCGGTGTAGCTCGTCATTTTCTGGCGCGCACGGTTTTGCAGGTAGTCGTTGTCCGCGTTGCGAATTCGTCTGTAGTCGGGGCCGATCCAACGGCGCAACGATTTCCGCTCGTCGTCGCTGAAAGGCCTTTTGCGCATGTTTAAGATATAAAGCCAGGTCGTTCTATCGTCGATCGGCACCCAAAAGCGGAAGCCGCGAATATCATCTTCCTCGAATTTCGCCGTCGGCGGCCCGGGCACGATACTGAACGACGGCATGATGTAGGGACTGGTGCGAACGTAAATCTGACTCGTGCCGAGGCTTCGAATCGAAATCGCTCGCATACCGTAGGCCGTCTCCTCGGCTGCCAAATTCGGCGCGCCGTCGCGCTTCAAGTGCTCGGCGTTGCGGAGATTGTTATTGTGTAGAAACGATGTGTGTGATGAATCGAAATCGCCTTCGATGCCTTGCAAGTAATTGCAGCCGAGATAAGACTTGACCGGAAATACTTGATCCTGCCGAAGGCCATGCCACTCATAGCGAGGCAACAGCGGCTGTTTCTCCGCCGGGCCCATATAGGTGAAAATCATGCCGGCGATTTCTTTACACGGATAGGCGAGGTGGCGGAGTTTCTTTTTGAAGTCGCTGTCAGCCGGCTCGGCCGGCGTCTCCAATACGTTGCCGTCAACATCATATTTCCAGCCATGGTAAATGCACCTTAAACCGCACTCCTCGTTGCGGCCGTAAAATAACGACGTGCCACGGTGCGCGCAGCGTTCGCCCAGCAAACCGATCTTTCCCTGGGTATCACGAAAAGCAACCAGGTCTTCGCCCAAAAGACGCACCCGAACCGGCGGGCAATCGGGCTCGGAGATTTCCTCCGACAGCAACGCAGGAATCCAATAGCGTCGCATCAGGTCACCCATCGGCGTACCCGGCCCGACCCGCGTCAGGAGCTCGTTATCTTCTTGGGAAAGCATTTTTGGCTCCCCTTTTTTCGCTCAAGTATCGAGGGCTCATCTCACCAGCGCATGATTCATATTTGCTCCCGCTTGTATCTCCAGCGGCGCCGCTAAATCAAGTGGCAAATTTGTATTTCAACCGCTAGGATGAGGCCAAGCTTTTTTACGTCTGCGCAAACGTCAGGAGAAAACCCATGTGGTATATCGTGCTTTCCCGCTCTTTACCGGAAAAAAGTGACGACAAAGAACGCCACTATGAAGAACACCGAGATTGGCTGGACGATCAGCACCGACCCGGCCGCTTGCTGTTCTCCGGCCCGACCACCGATGGCGGCTACGGCGTCTATATCATGCGCGCGAACAACTTAGAGGAAGCAAAATCGATTGCCGCGCAAGATCCCCATCACCGGCGCGGCATCCGCGCCATGGAGGTCTTGGAATGGCGCGCGCATCGCGCATTTCGCCTGGTGGGGCCGAGCATCGCCGATATAGAAAAGTTGGCCGAAACCGAATAGGCCCGGACATTCATGTCTTGCGCTCGCACATAAATCTCCCTGGGCAAACTCAATCGTTTGGATTTTTAGCGCCGTTTCTTTCCGAGTCTTGGTAGAATTGGTCAATTTCTCGGACAGCTCGGTTTGGCATACGCATTGCTCACCCGATAAATGAACGAACGGGAGTCTCAAAGAAACTCGACGAAGGAGTCAGAAATATGAGGAAACGTATTGCATTACAATTGGGCGCGCTAGTCATTGTCGGAATCATTATCGCGGGCTGCTCCGGCGGTGCCTTGACGACCCGCGAGAAAGGCGCTGGCATCGGCGCGCTTGGCGGAGCTGCCGCAGGTGGTCTAATCGGCGCGACCGTCGGTCATCCCGGCGCCGGCGCGGCGATCGGAGGAGCGCTCGGCTTGGGTGCGGGTGCGTTGGTCGGTGATTACATGCAAGGGCAAGAACAACAGCAGTACCAGGCCAACCAGCAACAGATCCAGCAAAATCAAAGCACCATCGATCGTAACAATCAGCAAATTCAGCGCTCGCGACAAACTGAATACTAACACTGGTAAGCGGCGCGAATAATTCGGCGCTCTCGCCGTTCAGAACAAAAAAGGGGATTCAGGATTTTCCTGAATCCCCTTTCGACTTTACCCAACACTCAGTTTCAGTACTGACCGCTCTTTCCGCTAATCAGCGCGGTCTTCGTTTTATTGGTTCGTTGATTCGCCTGGAATTGCTGCAATGCCAGCCTTGTCTTCGGTCCCATGATGCCGTCGAACGGACCGGGATCGAATCCGGCATCACGTAATTGCAACTGGAGGATCTTGATATCTTCCTGAGCAAGCACAGGTTGGGGTGCTATTGGCAGCATTGCTGTTTCGTTGCCAGCGCGCGGGCTCAACGCTATAGGTCCGCTTCGATTATTTTCCGACGCGTGCGTAACGACGATCTTATGATCGGCCAATGCCGCGAAGTCGTTGGCCATCGGGCAAGTGCGCTTCAAATGCACAAGCAGCGAGCGCGTTTTGTTACCGAAGATGCCGTCGACCGGTCCTGCATTGAAACCCGCGTTACGAAGCTGGGTTTGAATCGTCTCGGTCTCCTGCCGGTTGGGAATCTTAGCAATAACTGGAGTAGCGTTTGAACTCTGCGAGCCGGCATCGGACCAGTTTTCAATCACGGGTTTCATAGTAGAACAGCCGGCTTGAAAACGAACGAAGGCGGTTTTAGTTTTAGCGCCGGCGACACCGTCGATCGGACCGGGATCGAAGCCGACCTCGCGCAAGCGCTGCTGCATCATACGAATATCATCCCGAGTAAGATTTCGCCGAGTGGTAATCGGTGTCTCAACAGGGGGCGTTTCAACCACTGCGGGGATCGATGCATCTGTGCTCTCAACGACGGGCGCTGCTAGGGTTGCTTGGTCAGTTGTCATCTCCGTGCTGTCAAAAAGCGCGCATCCCGAAGTCAATACAAAGCAAAGTGGAACAATCAGGCCGGATTTGGTCATGGCGAAGCCCTTCCTTGTTTGCGATCGGAGGATAAAGCAAGTGATATGCCGGTCGCCGCATCGACCACGCAGTTATCTACTCCAGGCAATTGCTTTTTGCGGTCATCGACCGGCGCCGCGAAAATACTAGAGACTTACCGGCACGGTGGTAAAAATTTGGTTATTCGTGTAAACCCAGCGATGTTGTATGGACAGCGATGGCCAAACGAGGCCGGTATCTCATAAGGATAGTAAGGAATGGCGATTTATGACCGTTCTGCTTGTGCGCGTCACGCTGCGCTTTTTAAACGAGAGGTTCCGCATGTCATCTCTATCGACCACTGCGCTTATCGCGTCGGCGATGACTGTTGTTCTGATGAGTTGCTCCGACACCGTGAAGCATGACGAAGGGCTCGCCGGTAAGCGAGCCATCGACTTTGCGCAGGCGGTTTTCGTCGATAGGAACTTCGAAAAGGGTTACGATCTCTTGTCTGATGGGGGCAAACGCCACCTCTCGCGTGAGAAGCTTAAGGAAACCGTCACTCGCATGCACCCGCGAGGCTTTCCGGCAAAAGTCACCGCAAAGGAATTTCAACCAATGCCGGGCGAAAATGCGATTTGGATTTATCTGGCCGGACAGAGCTCCGAAGATCAGTTCGGCTATCGACTGACGATGGAAGGAAACGGCAAAGGAGACTATAAAGTATTGACGTTCGACAGCGGCGTCGTGGGCCGAATGTTTTCGCCTTTGAGCGAGAAAAAGCCGTTTAACACACCCATCAGCACGAAGTAGCGAAAGACAATCGGTGCCCGCCGATGCCGGTTTGATCTTAAAACACCTCAAATATGAGAGGAAAATCAGAATGCGCTTCGGCATTCAACTCTATCCACCCTGCACAGCGCCGGACATGGCGGCCTATGCCGAGAAGGCGATGTTACAATACGCGTTCGACAAAGTCTGGGTGCCGGATCATCTGACTTATGAAAATGTATTCGTGCATCGCCGGGATTGACGAGATGCTCCGTGCCGCGAAAGCATACCATTTCGATATCATCGATATCGCCTCGCCCTTGGGACCTAACTGGGACGAAGCGATCGATCTCATCTGCCAGGAAATCATCCCCGAGTTGGAACAGCGATCGGCCTCTTACTACGAGATTTGACCGTCGATTTGTCCGGCATTTTGGCTCTTGCGCACACCTACCGTTTTTAGGTATTCCCGATCTGACCGATGATGATCGGTATCCAAACTGGAGGCTTTCATGAGTAAAAGAATCGTCCACGTATTGCTTCAGGTTCTGCTGTTCGGTTTTACCGTAAGCAGCGCTGCACACGCTCAATCCGCTCAGGCGCTGATCAGCGAAGCCGCCAAAGCCATGGGCGGCATGGCTGCGCTGCGCGCGCTGAAGAGCCAAGTGATCGAAAGCGAAGGCAAGCAATTCAATTCGTCATTGTCGCCTCAACCGTCAGCAGCAACTCGGCAGATCAGCTCGTTTCGCTACACGCTGACCCGCGATCTCACCCAACCCCGCGTCAGACTCGATTGGGACGGTCGCAACTCGGCGCGCAACGAGAACGTTCGCTTCGTCGAATTGATCGATGGTTCCATCGGCCTGCTCCAGGAAGGCGAAGCCAAAGCCGCTAAGCAAACGCGCTTGCATCCCGGGCGGTTGGTGACGCGCCTGCGGGAAGAAAATAGAAACGCGGCGCGGCTGATACTCGTCGCGTCAGCAAACAAATCGCTGCGGCGTCTTTCGGACGCTGAGATCGACGGCGCCAAGTATCGCGTGGTTTCATTCAAAGACGGCGGCGATGAGTTCCAGGTATATTTGGACCCCAAGACTAGCTTGCCGGCCCAAGTGGACATACTGGAGGACGATCCACTCGAAGGCGACAGCAGTTTCCTGCTGCGCTGTGGCGACTGGCGCAAGATCGATAGCGTGCTAACGCCTTTCAGCCTGCGTTATTATCTCAACGGCAGGCCGCTGCAGGAAGAACAGATCAAATCCGTGCGCTACAACACGCCGCTCGCAGCGGACATTTTTTCCATACCGGATTCCGTCCGCAACCAGAAAACCGACGCCAAGCCCATCGCGTCGCAATGGATACTCCGGCGCGTCGCGGGAAATGTGAGTTACCAAGATCTCGGCCGGCCGCCGGTGGTTGAATGGTCGCAGCTCGCTAACGGCGTGTACAAGATCCAGGGCAGCTCCCACGCGACAGTGCTCATCGAAATGCGCGATCACGTGATCGCCGTCGAAGGGCCGCTGTACGAAGCCCGCACGGCACCGGTGGTCAATTCGATCAGAGAACGTTACCCGGCCAAACCGATCCGCTACGTGATCCCGACTCATCATCACCTCGATCACTCCGGCGGCATCCGCGCTTTTATGGCCACAGGCGCGACGATCGTGACGCCGTTTTCCGCCAGAGAGTTTTATGTCCACGTCGCCAAAGCGCCGCACACGCGGCAACCGGACAGCTTAGAGCGCGATAGGCGCGCCGTCATCATCGAATCCTTCGGCGGCGGACCGCGCGTCCTCACCGACGGCAGCCGCCGCGTGGAGGTGTATCCACTGCCCACCTCGCACGCGGAAGATTTGGTAGTTATTTATTTACCGTCGGAGAAAATGCTCATCGAGGCGGATCACATCAGCTCGCGCAACGGCCAGGTTCGAGCCGCGCCGCTGGTTAAAGAATTCGTCGGCTCCCTGGACAAACTGAATTTGGATGTGGCTACCATCGTCGGCATCCACGGCGATAGCGCGAGCTTGCAATCAGCGCGCACGGCCGCACAGGGTGGACAGCGTTAACGCGGTGGAGCATGATTGGACTTCTTCACGAAAGGAGAATGAAAATGAAACGGCAAACGTTTCCATCTAAAAACGCTGTGACAACATTATTAGCGACAGTACTGCTCGCATTCGCCTTCGACGTGCAACTTGCCTCCGTCCCAGCACAAGAAAAACCCGCGGCGGCCCCGACCGATCGCGCTGCGCGCCCGCTGATCCGGGTGCCGACCGCGCTGCCATTGGACGAGGCCCGCGTCATCGTCGAAGCGGCCAAAGCTATCGTGAAAGCTGATAACGGCCGTGCCGCCATCGCGGTAGTGGATTTTAACGGCAACCTGGTTTCGCTGGATTCCATGGACGGCACCTCGGGATTTTGGGTGCGCTTCGCCATCGGCAAGGCGATGGGCGCCGTGTCGCTTCAGCAAAGCACCGCTGAGTCAGCCGAACAATTGCAAACCAATCCGCAGCGTTTTCACAGCGCCCTCAGCATGCTCGGCGGCGAGGTGATCTTGATTCCCGGCGGCTTTCCGCTGATTGTCGACAACGTCATCGTCGGCGCCGTGGGTAGCGCCGGCCATCGCGGCGACGGCGATGTTCGCGCCGTCAAAGCCGGCATCGCCGCGTGGGAAAAATACCGCCAGGGCAAACGCCAGGATACCGCGAGCAAATAATCGAAACGAATTTGAATCATATACAGGAGGAAAAAATATGGCTGCCGAATTTATCGATATCGCAAACTTGCCTGAGCTGGACATCGGTCACAGCAAGAAAGTGCTTTTCACTTCCGATCAATTTCATACCTGGGTGCACGGCGATTACCCCGGCACGAAAGGACCCATGCACAAGCACACCGCCGATCAGCAATTTTACTGTGTCAAAGGCGAATGCACCTTTCACTTTCCCGACGCTTCCTCGCGTAAGCTGACCCCCGGCATGCTGGTGACGATTCCAGCCGGCCAGCTCTATCAACTGGATAATACCGGCGACGAATACATGATTCTCTTGGGCGCGCGGGCTGAACCGGCTGGTAACCCAAGATTCAGTGCCAAGGACACCGAGGTGGGACACGGCGATTTCGCCAAGAGGAATTTAGACAGGATCAAAGCCCCGGAAGAGAAGAAGGAAAAGGCACGCCTCGAATAGTAATGTCGGGAATCGATCGATTCTCTTCTGAGTCGCTCCAGTGAACTGCAACACCCATCTACCGTTTAACGTTCATGCTTCGACAAGCTCCGCACGAACGGTTCTGCCCTCATCCGTTCGCCCTGAGCATCGTCGAAGGGCTCGTATTATTCCCAAGCTATTCAACCCCTACAGCTTATTCCTGTTGTTTGGACTCGCATCTGGATGGCTTCCGAGCGCGCTTGCCGCCGACCGTGTCAGGCTCGCGCTGCCAGCCAAATCGATGGGCTACTTGCCGCTTTTCACTGCCGTCCACCGCGGCTTCTTCAAGGATGAAGGCATCGACATCGAGATTCCCATGCTACTGCCGCAACTCGCGCACAATGCGCTTTTGTCCGGCGAGGTTGATTATCACGGCGTCGCCGACTCGGCTCTGCGCTTGGCGGCCAGAGGCGCGCCGCTAAAGTCGATCTTCTTCGGCGCCGCGCGGCCGAATTACTTCTTGATGGCCAAACCGCAATTCAAATCCATCGCCGAGCTGCGCGGGAAGTATATCGGTATGGTTCGCTTTGGCGACACCGTCGAGCTGGCCACACAAATCGCGTTCAATAGGGAAGGCCTCGATCCGCAGCGCGACGCGGTACCGATCATGATCGGCTTTCCGGCGACCCGCGTCGCCGCACTCACCGCCGGCGCCGTCGATGCCACCATCGTGGTGCCACCGGATAACGTACTGCTCAAGCAGAAAGGCTGTCGTGAATTGCTGTTTCTCGGCGACGCCGTCGAATTTCCCAGCAACGGCTTCGCCACGTCCGAACGCCAATTGGCCGAAAAACGAGATCTGACCAAGCGGACTCTACGTGCACTTTATCGAGGCCTTATTTTTGCCAGGGAGCGTCCCGACGACGCGATCCAGATCATTGAGCGTGAATGGAAGGTCGACAACGCCGTCGCCCGCGAATCCTACGCGTCATTGGCGAAATCGTTCAGCCGCGACGGCACGGCAAGCGAAGCTGGACTCAAATTCCACACACAACATATTCAAAAGATGGAAAAGACCATCGGCGATATCCCACTCAGCAAAATCGTAGACTTTCGTTTGCTTGAAGAAATCCGCCGGGAGATGGTTAAATAAGCGAGGAGATTAGCACGCATGACAAACTCAAAACGACTCCCTGCATTTGAAAAATTCATTCAAGAGCTGCGCTCCGCGTGGGCTGAATTGCCGGACACGGAAGCGCGGATGAAAAAAGGCCGACTGCTGCTCGAAGAATTGGTCAAGGATCAAACCTTGAGAGAAGCTTCAAAGACATGGCCGTCCACCGAAGGTCGCAAAAATCTGCTGTTCTACGAAGATCCGGACTATGGCTTCGCGATCAACGGCGTCGTGCGTGTTCCCGGACGCAAAGGCAGCATTCATGACCACGCCCACTCCTGGACAGCATACGGCTTGCTCGATGGCACCGAAAGCCTCGAACGTTATCGCCGCCTCGACGATGGAACGAAAGAAGGTTACGCCAAGCTTGAGTTGGAAAGCGTGACTGAAGGAAAGGCAGGCAAAGTTGATTTGGTCCCGCCATTCGACGCTCACTCCGAACAAGGCGGCCCCACACGTTCCGTCGCCGTGATTCTCCGCTCCGAACGTGTTTCAGGAAAAGTGCTGCAAGGCAGCTACAGCATGGAGAACAATACCGTCCGCCCTATCGACGGGCCGACGAACATTCCGTACGAGATCACGGAATAGATCGACGGCGATCGTTCCATTTCCACGACGTCGCCTTGTTAATTTCTTCGATACCCATGAAGGACTTAAAGAACTCGATATCAGAAATATCGACGAGATAATCTTACCGCAAAGGATTCGTTTCCTTCTTCTCCCTCTGGGAGAGGACTGAGTTGTGGTCAGAATTCGAACGTTCCCTCACCCTTCCCTCTCCCGCGAAGCGGGCGAGGGGATCAATCAGCGAGATTAAAATACCGACGGGCAAATATCACGCTCGCTCCAGCGCAGCGGCGAGATCGGCGATGAGATCGTCGGCGTCTTCGATGCCGACGGAGTAGCGGATTAAATTGTCCTTGATGCCCACCATGAGGCGCTCCTCGGTGGTGAGCTCGTAGAAGCTCATCAGCGCCGGCTGTTCGATCAAGCTCTCGACGCCGCCGAGGGACGGCGCGATTTGCGGGATGCGGCAAGCGTCCACGACCCGTGAAGTCGCTTCGAGATCGCCGGCAATTTCGAAAGAGACCACGCCGCCGAAGCCGCGCATCTGGCGCCGCGCCACGTCATGGTTCGGGTGCGTCGGTAAACCGGCGTAGTGCACGGCGACGACCTTCGGATGCGCCGCTAAAAATTCAGCCAGCGATTGTGCATTAAAATTCTGCCGGGCGATGCGCAGCGCAAAGGTCTTCAATCCGCGCACGAGCAGGTAAGCCGCCAACGGGTCGATAATGGCGCCGGTGACGGCTTGCAGGGAACGAATCCCATCGACGAGCTCGGCGGAGCCGAGTACCGCGCCGGCGAGAAGATCGTTGTGACCGCCGAGATATTTGGTCGCCGAGTGTAAAACCATGTCGATGCCGAATTCCAGCGGCCGCTGATTAAACGGCGTGGCGAAAGTCGCATCGATAAGAGTTTTCACCCGGTACCGCCGGCCGATCTCGGCGAAGCGCTCGAGATCGACGATGCGGTTATACGGATTGGTCGGCGACTCGCTGACCAGCAATCTCGTCGTCGGGCGAATGGCGTCCTTAATCGCGTCATAGTCGCCTGCCGGCACAACTGATACTTCGATGCCGTAACGATGCAAGACTTGCGTTAGAAATTGTCGAGTTCGGCGATAAGAGTCATCCGTCACCACCACATGCGCATTGTGTGAAAGCACCGCGTGCATCGACGTCGTGACCGCGGCCATACCGCTGGAGAACAGCAAGCAATCTTCGGCCCCTTCCAACGCCGCCAGTTTCTGCTCGGCGACGCGCTGCGTCGGATTGCCATAGCGTCCATACTCCTCGCGTTCGATTTTTCGTTGAAAGTGATCGTGCAGCTCCTGTGTGTCGGCGAACGTGTAAGTCGCAGTTTGCACGATCGGCGTCGCGAGAGAATTGCCGAGCTTTGGGCGAGTCTCGCCACCATGCACGGCGAGTGTGCTGAAGCCCAGTGTTTTTTCGCGGGCTTCACGCGACGCGAGGTCACTCTCAGCTTGCGTCGCCTTACCGTCTTTATTCGACCGCGCGCCCATCAGTGCTCTAGCAGGCGCACGCGTTCGACGTAGCGCGAGATCGCGTCGCTGATTTTTTTCGGGTCGGCGCCTAATTCCACGGGACGGTTGGACTGCGTGCCTTGAATGCCCTCGAGGTTTCCCGCGTGATAGGCGATTTTCTGATCGGCGAACTTCAGGCCGTGGGCCGTCGAGATGACTACGACTCGCTCGTGGCCGTGAATCACTTTCTTCTCGACGAGCTTGCGCAGCGCCGCCAGCGCCACGCCGGTGTGCGGACAATTGAACATGCCGGTGCGATCCGCCCGCGCGACCTCTTCGGCAAGCTCCAGCTCCGAGGCCTGCTCCACCACACCGTTGAAGCGTTGTAATGTCGAGATCGCTTTGCGAATGCTCACGGGGTTGCCGATCTGGATCGCGCTCGCCAAGGTCTTGCGCGCCGTGACCGGCTCGAAGTGCTTGAAGTTTTCCAGATACGACAGGTATAGCGGATTGGCGTTCTCCGCTTGCGCGACGCAGATGCGCGGCAGCTTGGAGATCAAGCCGAGGTCGTACATCATCATGAAGCCCTTGCCGAAGGCGCTGACGTTGCCGAGATTTCCTCCCGGTAAGATAATCCAATCAGGAACTTCCCAATCAAACTGCTGGACGATCTCGACCGAGATCGTCTTTTGCCCTTCGATACGCAGGCTGTTCATCGAATTGGCCAGATAGATACGCTTGTGCTTGGTGACCTCCTGCACGGCGGCCATGCAGCCGTCGAAGTCGGTATCGAGCGATAGCACCAGCGCGCCGTTGGCTATCGGCTGCACCAACTGCGCCGGCGAAACCTTGTCGCGCGGCAGAAAAACCACGGTGGGAATTCCCGCCGCCGCGCCGTAAGCCGCCAGCGCCGCCGAGGTATCACCCGTGGACGCGCAGGCCACCGCATCGATGGGCTCGCCGTTGGCGATCATCTGATTGACCACGGAGACCAGCACCGTCATGCCCAGGTCTTTGAACGAGCCGGTGTGCGAGTTGCCGCATTGCTTCACCCAGAGATCTTCGACGTGAATTTGCTTGCCGTAACGATTGGCCCAAAAAAGATTGGTGTTACCTTCGCAGGTTGAGACGATATTTTCGTTGTCGATAAACGGCACCACCCACTCTTTTTTCGCCCACACGCCGGAGCCGTAGGGGTACTCGTTCATACCGATTCGATCATCGAAGAGCTTGATCCATGCCCCCGCCGCTCGCGTTTTAAGCGCGTCCATATCGTGGCGCACTTCGAGCAAGTCGCCGCAGTTGGGACAACGATAGATGATTTCCAGTAGGCTGTACTGCCCCGGACAACCGCGAATGCACTGAAACCACGCGTTATAGCTCATCGCTCAAACTGCTTTCTCCGCGCAAGCGGAAAATGTCGACGTCAAAAATCGCCATCGCCTTGCAGCGCCGCGCTCTGCCATATGTTTTCTCTTAAACAAATTCTCGACGAATACCTCGTTGTCCGTTTCCTATCTTGCGCGCTTCGCGGATCTTTTCAATACGGGCATGCTCATCGGTTCACGTCGCGCTTTGCCTCAGTCTCTGCTGCCTGCCTTCTGCCCGCTGCTATCCGCGCTCTGCCCTCTGCTCTTTGCCCTTAGCGTTTCGCTCTTTGCGAATTCGGCTTCACGGGTTACCGTCAATCCAGGTCTTGGCGAGGCTAATCACGAACTTCTCAGCGTCCTCGCTCGTACGGAATTTATCCGCCAAACCGCCGATGGTGTGCGACTGACGCAGCCCATCGCGCGTCCAGGTGATCTCCGCCCCCGGGCTCCAGGTTTTCGTGCTCTGGTTTAAAGATGCGTAAGCAATGATGAGTCGGTCATTGTAATAAAGATTGGCCATGGTGGCCGGAATTATAGGCACGTCATGGCGTTGTTGCCAATGATTACGCGGCACTCGCCGGTACCGCGCTCGTTCTCCGAACGGTTCATCGAAGCGCGAGTACCCAGCAGTAAAAGAGCGTAGCAACCCCGGCGCTGCCGCAGGCCCATTGAATAGGTAATCCCGGCGCGCGCGGCGCGAGAAACGCGACGAAGGTTCCGAGCACACCGCCGGCGAGCAGACCGAAAAGATGAGCCCACACGTCGACGCGCTGTCCTCCCGTCCCGAGCATTGCGAGCAGGGCGAGAGCCGCGGCAACGGGTAACCAGGCGCGCCGCTTACTCGATGCCGTCCGCCGCCGCCTGGCCACACCCAGAGCGCCGAGCGCTCCGACAGCGCCAAAAACCGCAGTGGAAGCTCCTAAGGAAACATGCGGACCACCGTGGAAAAACGCATTAGCAAGATTTCCGGCCACGCCGGCTAGTAGTACCAGAGCGCAACCAAGTCCCATACCCAGCGTACTGGACACGGCGCTGAGGAACAAAGCGATCCCGACAGCATTACTCAGGGCATGGACGACATCGGCGTGGAGTGTGAGCGCGGTTACCGCGCGCCAGGGCTCGCCGTGTAATATCCGGAGAGCATCCGCACTGCCGCGCTCGAACCAAGGCACGTTCGGCATCCATACGACGGTGACGGAATAGAATATCAGTATTAGTAGGCCGGCAATGGCACTCGCCGCCAGCAAGCTTGGAGCGCTTACCGGCGCGGATCCTTCCGCCAATTTGACTGAGTTCTCGCTCTCGTATGCCAATAAACCGGCATGCGCCCTGTTTGCTTGATCTTGCGGCACGCTGAGAACGAAGCCATCCGGGCCTTGGCGCACACACGGAGAGAGCCCCTGAGAAAGCAGCACGAGCTCCCACTCCTGCGCCAGGCCGGAGTCGGCCGTCATTCGCAGATCAATTTCCGAGTCTACGTTCATCGTTTCAACACAGGGCAATCGGCTCCGCGCGGAATAAGCGCAGCGTGACGCTAACATCATCAGCCCGGTCAACCAAACGCGCTTGCATCAACGGGCATCTCTACCCTCTTTGGATGTCATCATCATTTCCCGTTATTTCCCACGCTTACTGTCTTTTCGTTTCTTCTCCGATGGCTCGCCCTTTGCGTTTCAGCGCATCGCCTGGAGCGGTAATACACTACGCCTGTGAGATAATAAAATTTAAGGGGCAACTTTCATGAACACGGCATTGGCTATAATCGAACCTACGGACAGTGGAATTCTAGCGGACCTATCTAAAGAGGTCATCCGGGACGGAGAGAAAAGGCTGATGCTGGCGATATTGGAAAGTGCCACTGAAGATTTTCAAAAATACGCACTTGCCACCGATAAGCGCGGCAGGGAATTGTTCGATGCGGCAGAAGAGTGGATTTTGGAAACCGGCAGTCC
>Ga0184640_10000127_pt1 | contig 17465 bp, 16 predicted proteins | sample PLM31_200_b2_FD_133161 | JGI IMG/M metagenome (GOLD analysis project Ga0184640, IMG submission 133161) | Groundwater sediment microbial communities from an aquifer in East River, Colorado, USA - PLM3-1_200_b2 | ecosystem: Environmental > Terrestrial > Soil > Riparian zone | place: USA: East...
CGCATGTTTTGCGTCTATATCGTTAATAAATTCGTTGACGATCTATCGCAACGCCAGGAACTGGAGGAAAAATGGATTCGGACCTGACTACTTATGCTCTGCTTGCCAGCGTGTTTATTGTAAACGGACTGCGCATGTTCGTAGAAAAACCGAACAAGCTGACTGAGATTCCGCTATTTCGTTGGAAACAGGTTGTGTCAAACAAAAGATCGAAAGCAGGATCCTCGGATTCGTAACTTTCCATCCAAGCAGGTGACTGCATCGCCGCTGAATTTAACGCTGTCGATATGCACGGCAACCATCCGGCGCGGCAGACTTGTGTTGGATACTCAGCCGACTAGCTTTTCTTTTGGAACTGTTTGAAGAAGCCTTCCTTTTCGAGCTCTTTTAGAAACCGTGTGTCAATAAAATCTTCCGGCTTTTTGTTTTTCGCCGCCGGCACGCGCACGGCAACTTCGTCGAGCGCGTTGCGGATCCCTTCGATGTTTGGATTCGCGTTATAGTCGGTCACCTGCATAAAGCTCTGATAAGTCGCGTCGAGAATTTCAGGGTCGGAAGTCTTCAAATATTTCGTAATAATTTTCTTGGTTTCGTCTTTATGGCTGGCAACGTAGTGAATGGCTTCGATGAAACCTTTGAGGAAGTCTTTCACCGCCTTGGGGTCTTCCCGGATGAAACGGTCGGTGGTTTCGATGACGAGTTGCGGATAAGCGATACCCAATTCCGCGATGTTGACTAAAATCGTGTGACCCTGCTTCTTCGCCGTTAAATCCAATGGAGGTGAGACCAACGTCGCGTCGATGGAGCCCGCTAATAGCGCTTGCAGACGGCTCGGCTGCGTGCCGCCCTGCAGAATGATGATGTCTTTAGTCGGGTCGAGACCGAATTTCTTGCACACCAGCCGAATCGCCGTGTCAGTTCCCGATCCGAAGCGGCTGATACAACTTTCTTGCCTTTGAGATCGGCCCACTTGGTAATGCCCTTGGCAGTGACCAAACTATATGGAAGCGTATTAACGGCGGCGGCGACGATGATCGAGTCCGCCCTTTGCGTACGCGACGCTATGGTGGTCGGGCCGGAATTGATCGCGAACTTGACTTCGCCCGTTCGTGCGACCTGCGCAAGGGTGGAACCCGCCTCGAAGAGCACGACCCGAGTGTCGAGGTCATGTTTTTTTCAAAGCCCGGCATCCTGCGTGACGTACGCGTAAATCAAGTTAACGGCCGGGCCAGCGACACCTGCCAACAACGGGGTATTCGCTTGCGCCCAAAAAGGACAGCCTAATACGAACGCCAAAAGCATTAGTGTGTAGAAAAATATTCGCTCCGTCTGCTTCACCTGTTCTCCATCATTTCGGCCCTCAAAGTTTTGCCCAACGATTTACATGCCGGGCGTGCCGTAATCGTCGCATGTAAAATTTCCGATCATGCTAGCGCAGATAAGCGCCATCTGTAAGCCAATCGGAAACAAGGAGCATTTGCTTTAACGACCCCTGGGAAATGGCTCTGTGGCGCGCAAAGTCCAGGCGCTGTCGTGTTTGGTAAAGCCGATCTTGGGATAGTACTCGACCGCCTTCGGGGCGGCGAGCAGCACGAGCATCGAGCGCGGCCCCATTTCCTGCCGGTTTCTTTGAATCAGATCTATACCGATGCCGCGTCTTTGGTGCGAAGCGCGCACGGCGAGATCCGCCAGATAGCCGACATAACTGAAATCAGTGAGCGTGCGCGCGATGCCGACCAATAATTCTCCGTCCCAAGCCGTGATCACGAGATTGGCGTGGCGCAGCATGTCCGACATGATGCGCCGGTCATCGACCGGCCGTCGCTCGCCGAGGCCGGATGCGTTGTACAGCTCGATCACTTGATCGAGGTTCAAGTCGTTGCCGAAGCGAAAGTCTATTGTCGACATTCGTGCTCCTTACCCATCACTCTGATTGTTTGAGGTGGTGCAAAGGATGAATGGGCAACAGTATGCCGTGCCCCTACTGCACCATGACAGCCTCGCCCCGGTTAACCACGACCTCACGGATCTTGGCCGGCAAGTTGAACGGCGCGTCCATGTCGAAGCCGTTGGGATTTTCCGGCGTGCGCGAAAAAAAAGCGACAAGCTCCTGGATGATCGGCCTGGGCAACGAAACGCCGAGAATTTCGGCGGAGATGAGTTGAAACCGGCCTTTGCCATCCTGGGCGCGAAACACCCCGCGCGCCGTCACCGGCACTTGGCCGGAAATATAGTTTAACGGATCGAGAATGCCACCGGAACTCCGGTGACGCTTGAATTCATCGATGTCGACGAAAACGCGGCCGGAGAGCTGGCCGTCGCCGCCGATGACGATCTGCGGATTGCCCAGACCCCGGGGAATTTTATCTTTTCCGTTGAAGGCCAGATAGGAATTGACTTCGAGCTCGGACATGGTTGTTCTCTTCGGCCGGACCGGGTCCGAAGAAGCATTCTTCGCTATTTCCTCAATCTTGCGTTCCAGGCGATCGCCCTGCTCGCGAGTGGGCTGCGCCGCGACCGTGCTTGAAACCGCCAAGCTTAATGCTAGAAGTCCCAATAGGACTCGGCGTCCAAGCCTGGTACGATTCATACCATTAACACGATAGAGTTTGCCGCGAACTGCTTCAAGCTCGCCGCGATCTTCGCATCGAGAGCGCAAGACAGATGCCCATTCCATGATGAAAAAGCGTCTTGCAAATGGCGCTGCTCCATAGTTAATTGACGCTTATTCGAGGCAAAAGTTAGGAGCGATACATGGCTGATAGTATGAAACCCCGCAGCGGGGTGATCACCGATGGGCCGGACCGCGCGCCGTCACGCGCAATGCTGAAGGCGGTGGGCTTTTCCGACGACGATTTGCGCGGTCCGATCGTCGGCGTCGCCAACACTTGGATCGAAATCGGTCCGTGCAACTATCATTTGCGCCGGTTGGCGGCGAAAGTGAAGGAAGGTATTCGCGCCGCGGGCGGCACGCCGATGGAATTCAACACCGTATCGATCTCCGACGGTATCAGCATGGGCGCCGAAGGGATGAAATGCTCGCTGATCAGCCGTGAAGTGATCGCCGATTCCATCGAGCTGGTGGCGCGCGGCAATCATTTCGACGCGCTGGTTTGTTTGTCCGGCTGCGATAAGACCAATCCCGGCGTCGTCATGGCGTTGGCGCGCCTCGATATTCCCGGCCTGGCGCTTTACGGCGGCTCCATCGCGCCGGGGCATTTGGGCGATAAAGACCTGACGATTCAAGATGTGTTCGAAGCCGTGGGTGCTTTCGCGAGCGGCAAGATCAACGCGGAACAATTCATGGCCGTCGAAAACGCCGCTTGCCCGGGCGCGGGCGCGTGCGGCGGACAATTCACCGCCAACACCATGTCCACGGTGCTGGAATTTCTCGGCATCTCGCCGATGGGCAGCAACGGCATTCCCGCCACCGTCGCTGAAAAAGACGATGCAGCGTTCAACGCGGGGAAAATGGTGATGGAATTATTGCGCCGCGATTTGCGGCCGTCACAAATTCTCACGCGCAAGTCCATCGAGAACGCCATCGCGTCGGTGGCGGCCACCGGCGGTTCGACCAATGCGGTGCTGCATCTACTCGCCATCGCGCGCGAAGCGGGCATCGAGTTGACCATCGACGACTTCGATCGGATCAGCGAGCGCACGCCGCTGATCGCCGATCTCAAGCCGGGCGGTCGCTTTGTCGCCAACGACTTGTATAAGGCCGGCGGCATTCAATTAGTCGCTAAACGATTGGTTGAGGCCGGCCTCATTCACGGCGATGCGATCACCGTTACCGGCAAGACGATCGCCGAGGCGGCGCAGATGACCAAGGAGACGGCGGGACAAGAGGTGGTGCGGCCGATGGCCAATCCGCTCAAGCCAACCGGCGGATTGGTAATTCTAAAAGGCAATTTGGCGCCGGAGGGCTGCGTGGTCAAAGTCGCGGGCCATGAGCGCATGATCCACCGCGGGCCGGCGCGCGTCTTCGATCGCGAAGAGGATGCCTTTAAAGCGGTGCAAGCGGGTGGGATCAAAAACAACGATGTCGTGGTGATTCGCTATGAAGGACCCGTGGGCGGACCGGGCATGCGCGAGATGCTTGGCGTTACCGCAGCGCTGGTCGGGGCGGGATTGGGCGATTCAGTCGCTTTGCTCACCGATGGCCGTTTCTCGGGAGCGACGCACGGACTGATGGCCGGCCATGTCGCTCCTGAAGCGGCGCACGGCGGTCCGATCGCCGCGGTGCGCGACGGCGATACGATCGTTTTCGACATACAGGCGCGGCGCTTGGATGTCGAGATTTCCGAGCAAGAGCTAAAGGCGCGGCTCAGTCAGTGGACGGCGCCTGTGCCGCGCTACAAAACCGGCGTAATGGCAAAGTATGCCAAGCTCGTGTCGTCAGCGTCGGAGGGCGCGGTAACGAGATAGTTAGCCGAGCTTGAGCCGGCGGTAAGAAAGTTCGTTCAAAGGTCCAATTGTTCAAAGTTAAAGAGGGGAGGCGAAGAGCCTCCCCTCTTTGTTTTTCGGCTAAGACTCGGAGCGTGCTGAAGTGATTTGTCTCCACTTGAACCCAACATCTGTCATTCCAGCGAAAGCCGGAATCCAGGAGGGGGAGGAGCCTGGATTCCCGTGTTCACGGGAATGACGATGGAGAAGAAGGCGGCTGCCAGCAATCTTTACTCTCACTGCATCGCTTTCGGGTAATCCTTTTGATGGTTTGACAGCTCACTGCGGGGTTCGATAGTGTTCCCACCAATTAGATTTGGTTCAATCGTACACAACGAGTAAAGGAGAACATTGCCATGAGCCTCGATTACGTCAGCAACCAAGAAATCATCCAGGCGGCGCGCCGCAATTTACCGCAGGATGTTTGGGATTATCTAACCGGTGGGGCGGAGTCGGAAACCACCATGCGGCGCAATCGCTTGGGCTTCGATTGCTTGGCACTCAGGCCGCGGGTGCTGGTGGACGTTTCAAAGATCGACACCTCGGCGACGTTTCTCGGGCAGAAACTACGCATACCCGTGATGATGGCGCCCATCGGTTCGTTGCAAACGATCACTCCCGAGGGAGGAGTCGCCGTGGCGAAGGCTGCCGCGGAGTTCGGCACCATGAACTTCGTTAGCTCGGTGACGCAACCCAGTCTGGAAGAAATTGCCGCGAGCACGAACCACCCGAAGATCTTTCAGCTCTACATTCGCGGCGGTTTGGACTGGTGTGCGGAAATCATCGGCCGCGTGAAAAAGGCCGGTTATCTCGCCCTCTGTCTCACCGTCGATACCGCGCACTACAGCCGGCGCGAGCGACCATTGCTCAATCGCTGGCAACCACCGAGCAGACGTTCCGAGACGAATCGGCACTTTCAGGGTATGCTTACCTGGGAAACGATGGATGCGATCCAAAAAATCGCCGGCTTGCCGTTCATTCTAAAAGGCGTCGCGACCGCGGAAGATACCAAATTGGCCGTGGAGCATGGAGTCGACGTAATCTACGTTTCCAATCACGGCGGGCGGCAGTTGGATCACGGCCGGGGCACCATCGATAGTCTTCCTGAGATCGTCGAGGCCGCCGGTGGCAAAGCGGACATCGTGCTCGACGGCGGGGTGACGCGCGGAACCGACATCGTAAAAGCGCTGGCGCTCGGTTGTAAGGCGGTGACGATCGGCAAGCTACAAGGCTGGGGTCTGGGCGCGGGTGGCAAAGATGGATTGGTACGCGTGCTGGAATTGCTCGAAGAAGAACTAACCATCGACATGGCGCTATTAGGCGTTACGCGGGTTGATCAGATTACTCCCAGCTACGTTTGCAAAGGCCAGCCAGTGACCTTTGCGCACGAGATGAGCGCGTTCACACATATAACGGGCGGGCAGTTGCGCTGATTCGGCCAGTGCGGGCGCTCTTTTTAACTTCGGAAAAGGATTATCATCGCGCATGGGCGATTCCACCTACCTTTCGGCTCGGATCGCCAGAGCAAACCACGCAAAACTAACTCAGGACGATGATCGCGTGGCGATCGAAGAGCCGTTGGAGATTCGCATCGGCAAATCACCGATCGCGGTGACGATGCGCACGCCGGGTCACGATGCCGAGCTGGCGGCCGGATTTCTTTTGACCGAAGGCGTGATTCGACGGACTGCGGATATCGTTTCGATCTCCGAACCCACTCGCCGGCGGCAAAATGTCATCTCGCTAAAATTGCGTGCGGGGATTCGCTTCAACCGCGACCGGCTCAACCGTTACTTCCACACTAGCTCGAGCTGTGGTTTGTGCGGCAAGACGACGCTCGAGTCGATCCACGTGCACACCAAGCCCGTCTCAAGTGAGTTAAAATGTTCGCTTCGATTGCTTTACACTCTACCTGCCAAGCTCCGAGAGGAACAGGAAACCTTCGACGAAACCGGCGGCTTGCATGCCGCGGCGCTCTTCGGCGCCGATGGCGAGTTGGTATTGGTTCGTGAAGACGTGGGGCGGCACAATGCCGTCGATAAAGTCATCGGCGCGGCTTTGCTGCAAAGAAAGTTGCCGCTCGATCGGCGAGTTTTGCTTGTCAGCGGCAGGGCAAGCTTCGAAATTATGCAGAAGGCGCTGGTTGCGCGGATCCCGCTCGTCGCCGCCGTGTCGGCGCCTTCTAGCTTAGCCGTCGCCTTGGCGCGAAAGTTCAAGATGACGCTGGTTGGTTTTTTGCGGGGCGAGAATTGCAACATCTACGCCGGCGCGGAGCGTATCGACGCGTAGGCGCCTACGCAAATCTAGCGTCGGTCACGGATTGTACGGATTATCCAGCGCGGCTTGTTTCATCTGGGCGTGTAGATCGACCATCGTCAGGGCGCAATATTCCATCGAATAGCCGGTGCGAAATTCGACGCTGTTTTGAAGCGCGCGGGTCAGCACGGTGCGATTGAAGGCGCCGTGGCCCATGGCTTCTTCGCCGCCTTCGCCGAGTTTGTGCGTGTCCATATCCGCCTCTTCGTGAGTCGAGAAATAGACCGCGTCCTGCTTGCTGAAACCGTAGTGCGTCGTCAAAGCGGTGAACCATTGGCCCGACCATTGAGACAGCGACTCTTCGAAAACATGCAGACCCCACAGCTCGACAATGGAGCCGTCGATAAATATTTTGTGGCAAAAATCGTTGATTCCTCGCGCGGCCGGCAGGTAAGGATCCTCCAAGACTTCTTTTTTATTCAACCCCATCTTTTCAGCGGTTTGAAGCAGTACCAAAACATGACCGGGAGCGCGCGGGGAGATCAGTTCGTCGGCGATCTTGGCGCAGAAGGGACCGAGGAGGTCGAAGTTGCGGACAAAAAATGGCAGATGGGTGTAATAAGACACAGCGTTGAGCGCGTTCACCTCCAGGGAAAATCGCCCCCAATTCTTGAAAAATTGACGCATCACCGGCAGCGGCAACTTACCTTCCCTGAGTTGCGTCATGAAGGCGCCCTTGTAGATCTTTTCGTGGGCGTACTTATAAAGCGTCGAGTAAAGATAGTCGACGTAGGCTTTGGCTTCCTGTTCGGTTAATTTTTCCCCGGCTTGTGGTTCCTTCGGCTTGCTCACGGTCGACCTCCAAATGGTCTTCGCCCTTTTTGTTGGCGTTATCACCGCGATTTATTCAAGTCAAGTTAGCGGAACGATTTGGAATTGCCATCCGCTCGCGCTAAGATTGCCGCATGGCGACAAAATCAAGCAAGGAGTTGGAAATTTTCCCCAATCCTCGGCCAGAGCGCGATTACGAAATCAACATGGAATGCCCCGAATTCACCTGCGTGTGCCCGCGCACCGGTCAGCCGGATTTTGCCACCATCCGAATCAATTACGTTCCCGATAAACACTGTGTCGAGCTCAAGTCATTGAAGCTTTATCTGTGGTCCTATCGCGATGAAGGCGCTTTTCACGAAGCGGTCGTCAACAAGATTCTTGACGATCTCGTTGGAGCTTGCCGCCCGAGAAAAATGACCGTTGTCGGCGACTTCAACATGCGCGGCGGCATTCATACCACAGTGACGGCCACGTATTCTCAATCCTAATCTCTCAAAAATACGCAGCCGCCGTTGGCGGTCGTTCGTCGACCGAAACAATGTCTCGTTGTGAATAAGTTGTGTAAAAGTTGTTGCTTCGTCTGTGGAAAAGTTTGTGCGGATCGTGATTCTCATTTTGCACTGTTGTTGGTGAAATATTTTTCCGCCAGATGGCAAAAATTATTTTTTGTCGAGAGCAAAATTTTCTTGCATTTTGGTGTCTATCGGATACATTCTCGGCACTCTCAGATTTGCTCAAGTGAACATGTCTAACTTATCTACTATTTACTCTCGGATTCGCAATCAACACGATGGCCGCGTTGGAAGATAACCTTCGCAAAGTCCCGCCGCAGAATCTCGAGGCCGAATCGTCGGTCCTGGGCGGAATTCTGCTGGACAACGACGCGGTCAATCAAGTATTGGAGTTGTTGCGGCCCGAGGATTTTTACCGCGAGTCGCACCGCAAGATCTTTCGCGCGATGATCGAAATCACCGATCGCAGCGATCCGGTGGATCTGATTACGCTGAGCGAGTTTCTCAAAAGCAAAAACGAACTGGAAGCGGTCGGCGGCACGGCGTATTTGGCGTCATTGGCCGACTTCGTGCCTACTGCCGCCAATATCTCGCACTACGCCCGCATCGTGCGCGAGAAAGCGATTCTGCGCAGCCTGATTTCGACGGCGACCGAGATCGCCACGCGCGGTTACGAGGAACAGGGCAACGTCGACGAGTTTCTCGACGCTGCGGAAAAAGTCATCTTCGATATTTCCGAGAAAAAGATCAAAGCCTCCTTTGTCGCCGTCGGCGACATGATTACTGACACGCTGAAGACGATCGACAAGCTCTATCAACGCAAGGAGATGGTCACCGGTGTGCCCACCGGCTACGAGGATCTCGACAAACTCACAGCGGGACTGCAACCATCGGAACTAATCATCGTTGCCGGTCGTCCAGGCATGGGAAAGACCGCGTTCGCGCTGAATATCGCTGCGAATGCCGCGTATTCCGGCGTCGGCGCGGCGGTGTTTTCTTTGGAAATGGCGAAGGAGCAGTTGGTACTCCGCGTGCTTTGTTCCGAAGCCCGCGTCAACAGCTCCAAGGTGCGTTCGGGATATTTAGGCGAGAGGGATTTCCCGCAACTCGCTAAAGCCGCCGGTCGCCTGCATGAAGCGCCGATCTATATTGACGACACCCCAGCCATCTCCGTGCTTGAACTGCGCGCCAAGGCGCGCCGCCTGGTTCGTGATCGCTCGAAGAAGGTCGGGCTGATCGTCGTGGACTATCTTCAGCTCATGCGCGGCATGGGCAACGCGAGCAACCGCGAACAAGAGATTTCAGAAATCTCTCGCTCTTTAAAGGCGCTCGCCAAAGAACTGAGTATTCCCGTTATGGCGCTTTCCCAGCTGAATCGGCGCGTCGAAGACCGCGGTGATCGCCGGCCGCAGATGTCGGATCTCCGTGAATCGGGCGCCATCGAACAAGACGCCGACGTGATAATGTTCATTTACCGTGATGAAGTTTACAACAAGAACGCAGATGAGAAGGGCAAAGCCGAAGTTATCATCGCCAAACAACGTAACGGCCCGACGGATACGATCACGCTGACTTTCATCGGTGAATACACCCGCTTCGAAAACTACACGGAACGGGCCGATTTCAGTTTCGACGAGGCGGACGAAGCGTAGACAGACCGGCACGACGCCAAATCCGAATTCGAACACGCCGCACCTATCGGGTCATTGCATAGGCACAGCCGTGATTTTCACTACTGGATACGAACCTAACATGCGCATATCTGTGTCTTAGCTCCAATATTATTCGGTCATTAGTAAAAGTCATGCTCGTGCGCGCAACGGAGCGAGGTTGATGCGAGCGAAACTCAAACAGCTCTCGGCCCTAATCTCGCTGTGGGCGCTGCTCTCATGCTTAGACCGCGTCGCTCACGCCCGCGAGTCGATTGCGCCGTCGCCTTTGCTTTTGGCCAACGAGATCGGACCGCAGATTGACCCGGCCAAGTATCTGGTGAGCGAGAAATATGACGGCGTGCGGGCACTTTGGGACGGCAAAACGCTGCGCTTCCGCAGCGGCCGCGCGGTCAATGCGCCGGCATGGTTTATTGCAAAGCTGCCCGCGCCGGCGCTCGACGGCGAGCTTTGGTTGGCTCGCGGCCGCTTTGAAGTGCTCTCCGGCATCGTGCGCAAGACTGAGCCACAAGACGACGAATGGCGCCAGATCAAGTACATGATCTTCGAGCTGCCGGACGCGCGGGGCACTTTCGCCGAGCGCGTGCGGCGTATCCGGGAAATCGTTGCAAGTACGCAGTGGCCGGAGCTGGTGGCGGTAGAGCATTTTCGTGTGGCCGACCGCGCCGCGCTCAAACGCAAGCTGGATGAAGTGGTGCGTGGCGGTGGCGAAGGGCTCATGCTGCATTTAGCGGACGCCGCCTACGTGACCGGTCGCAGCGACGTATTGCTCAAGCTCAAGGCGTTGCAAGACACCGAGGCGGTGATGATCGAGCATATGCCCGGCAAGGGCAAATACAAAGGCATGCTCGGCGCGCTGCGCGTGCAAACGCCCGGCGGTAAAAAATTTTTGATCGGCACCGGGTTCACCGACGCAGCACGCAAGAATCCGCCGCCGGTGGGGACGACGATCACTTACACTTATCGCGGCCTAACCAACACGGGCTTGCCGCGGTTTGCGAGCTATTTGCGGGTAAGGGAGAATTTTTAATTGCGGGAATTTGGGCTTACTGCCGCATCATCGATCCGTTTTCGTACCAATCGCCGTGTAGCGACCAGCCTTCACAATTTAGACCATTCCGTCCAGCTCCACTGATGGCCGCAGCCGGGACAGCGCCCGCGTGTATTGAAAGTGTTCCAGCAGCTTCCACAGCCGTCATTGAAAATTTCGGGATAATTGCACGGCGGACAAAACCAGCGATGCGACGGTTTCGGTTGCCATTTGCACAAGGGACAGCGGATGCAGCTGAAATCGGGAAGATTCGCCTCTCGCTGGTTCTGCTTCCCGATTGTCTTAAATGGCTTTGGATCGTTTTTAAAAAGCAGGAACAAGCCTGCCATCGGGTGACAGTGAGACAAAGACTGGTTTTCCATCAGCATCCTTTTATTTCTGCCGACACACTATGGGACGTAGTCGTCGAAATAGCGGTGCTCGGGACCGGTCTTGAAGCTGGTCGTCATCTCGTTCTCGCCGGAGTCCGGGTTCGGTTAAATTACGAGGTGATCGGCGAGAATTCGTTTCGTTTTCGCAGCGACGTCGTCGGCGCCCAAAATATCGCTGATGATCGCCGCCGAATCGGCGCCGGCTTGCCAGACTTGCCGGACGTTCTGTTCGTTGATGCCGCCGATGGCGACGACGGGAATTTTCACAGCGGCGCGGATTTGCTGGAGCATCTCGACGCCGCGAGCGGTGTAGCCGGTGGTTTTGGTCGTCGTGCCAAACATGGGGCCGAAGCCGATATAGTCGGCGCCGTTTTGTTCCGCCTCCTTGGCTTGGTCAATAGCGTGAGTGGAGATGCCAATGATTTTGTCGCCCATGAGTTTTCGTCCCACGGCGAGCGGCAGGTCATCTTGTCCGAGATGAACGCCGTCCGCGTCGCAGGCCAACGCGATGTCAATACGATCGTTGACAATTAACTTGCAACCACGCGATCGCGTCTCGGCACGCGCGCGTTGCGCGAGCTCAAGAAATTCACTCGGCGCCATGGTTTTCACGCGTAGCTGAAGAATAGCGACACCGGCTGCGAGCAACTCGCGCAGTACCGTTTCGCAGGATCGGCCTCTGGTTTGCTCCGGATCGAGGATGGCGTAGAGCGGCGGCAAGACAAGCGGAGACATGAAAATTTAGGAAGGTTCTTTCTTGAGCTCGATGCGCAGATCGGTAATCTTTTTGCGCAAGGTATTTCGATTGATGCCGAGAATCTGCGCGGCGCGAATCTGATTGCCCTTGGTTTTCTTGAGCGTCAGCTCGATCAACGGCCGCTCGACCCTTTCGATGACCAGCGAATAGAGGTTGTCCACGTCGACGCCTTCGGTTCGCCGAAAGTAGTCTTCCAGCTTGTGCCGAATGATCTCTTCCAATGAGAGTTGGTCGACTTCCAGCGTCGTGGAGGCCGGCTTGTTTTGCAACGTAAAATCTTTGGGAAACAGGATCGGTCCTGAGGAGAGCACGGCGGCGCGGATTAAAGTATTTTCGAGCTCGCGCACGTTGCCCGGCCAGGTATGCTCTTCGAGAAGTTTCTGAGCCTCGGGCGAAACCCCGGAGATCTGAATGCCCATCTCGCGGTTGATCTTGTCGATGAAGTAGCCGATCAGTAGCGGAATATCGCCGCGCCGTTCGCGTAGCGGAGGCAGATAAATGGGGATCACTTTGAGGCGAAAATAGAGATCTTCGCGAAATCGTTTTTCTTTGACCGATTTATCCAGATCTTGGTTGGTTGCGGCCACGATGCGCACGTCGGCTTTCAAAACGTCGCGTCCGCCGACGCGGCTGTACTCATGATCCTGCAATACTCGCAATAATTTCGTCTGCAGGTCGAGTGGAATATCGCCGACTTCGTCCAAGAAAAGCGTGCCGGCCTCGGCCAGTTCGAATTTGCCGAGGCGGCGGTCGAGAGCGCCGGTGAAGGCGCCTTTTTCATGACCGAACAATTCGCTTTCGAGCAAATCGCGCGGAATGGCGGCGCAATTGATCGCCACGAAGGGCTGATTCCAACGCGGCGAATTGTAGTGGATGGTTTTCGCCACCAGCTCTTTTCCAGTGCCGCTCTCGCCGAGGATCAAGATGGTTGCCAGGGTATCGACCACCTGGCCGATGGTTTTGTAGACCACTTGCATGCTCGGGCTAGTGCCGATGATGTTGACGCCCGGCTCGAAACGTTTTTTAACCTCTTCCTTCAGCTCGCGGAAGTCACGGGTCATCTTGCGGCTGTCCATGGCCCGCTTGACCAGCACGAGGACTTCATCGAGATCGAAGGGTTTGGTGATGTAATCGAAGGCGCCGTTTTTCATTGCGCCGATCGCGTTGCGCATGGTGTTCTGCGCCGTCATCAGAATCATCGCCGTGTCGATGCCGCCCTCTTTGATTTCTTTGAGCAGTTCCAAACCGTCGACGTCGGGAAGCTTGATATCCATCAGAGAAACGTCGAAGTGACTTTCCGTAAGAAGCCGCCGCGCGGTCGCGCCGTTGGCCGCGATCTGCACCCAGTAGCCTTCGGTTTCGAGCGCTTTTTGCAGGACAAATCGCAACGACTCTTCGTCTTCAGTGATGAGAATTTTTCCTTGATCCATTTTAGTTTGAGTCCGCCACCACCAATGAAACCTTGAAGGTGCTTCCCTTTCCCTCGGTGCTCTCGACCCGGATCGTGCCGCCGTGTTCCTTGATAATGCGATAGCAGGTAGCCAATCCGAGCCCGGTGCCGTTAATTTTAGTAGTAAAGAATGGCGAAAAAATATGCGCCAGATCCTCCTCACGGATGCCGCCGCCTTCGTCGGCAAGGTCCACCCAAATGAATCGATTGGGCCCGACGCCTTGCTCGTGAATGTGATAGTCGGTTTCCACTCTGGTAGTAACGGTCAGAGCGCCGCTGCGTTCCATCGCCTGAAAGGCGTTCTTTACCAGATTGAGAAATACTTGAGTGAGCTGCGCCCGATCTCCCCGAATCGACGGCAGACTGGGATCGAACCGTTTCCTAATGTTGATCTCCCTACTGCCAACCGTCTGGCTCTCGAGTAACAAGACATCTTCCAAGACCTCGTGGATGTTGACAGGCGCGAGGGAGAGTTGAGCCGGACGCGAAAGGTCCAAGAGTTGTTCGATGAGTTGGTCGACCCGATCCACTTCGCGGATCATGATGTCGGTGAACTCGCGCAAGGTGGAATTGCCGTCGCCCGAGCGGCGCAAGAGCTGTGCAGCGCCTTTGATACCGCCGAGTGGGTTTCTGATTTCGTGCGCCAAGCCGGCGGCCAACGTGCCCATCAGAGCGAGCCGGTCGGCGCGCTTGAGATCTTCTTCCAGTTCCCTGCGATGTTTGATGTCGCGCAAAAGCAAGATGGTGCCGACGAAATGACCGTGGCGATCTTCGAGCGGCGACGCTGTGACGCTGACGGGAATCTTCTTGGCCCAGCGAGTGACGAAATCACCCTCGCCCCGGGCACTCTTTTGGCGTGGCGGATGGGCTCTGCGGATCAGGTCGATGAGCCATAATTCTCGCTTAAAAATTTGCTCGAACGGCTGTCCGGCTGCCGCCGCGGATGAAATTTCGGTAAGTACCTCCGCCGCTTCATTGAAAAAAGTGATCCTTCCGTCCGGGTCCACTGCAACAACGCCATCGTCAAGGTTGGTGAGAATCTGCTCCCAGGATATTTGCGGCGATCGTCGTTTGGATGGGTTTAGTGCTTTCATGGCCGATATTTGAATTGCCCAAAATCATAGCAGATAGCAGCCGTGGCGCAACAATGCGTCGAATCGCGGGCCTTGCATTGGTATCATGCCCTATGGTAAAAAAATTTCACACTTTAAGAGTTTTTACTCGAAGTGGGCGATGCCCGCTTTTTTTGTTTTTAGGGACCTAAAGGATGGATCCAACCATCGCCCGCATATGGGAGCTCGTTGCGCCTTTGACACAAACGGAAGGGATTGAGATCGTCGATATCGAACTTAGGCACGACGGCAGCCGCAACGGCCGAGTGTTACGGCTGTATCTCGACAAAGAGGGTGGCCCCACGATGGATGATTTGAGCCGTGCGAGCCGCGAGGTGAGCGATCTACTCGATACCCACGATGTCGTGGACGGAGCCTACACGTTGGAGGTCTCTTCTCCCGGAATCAATCGCCCGCTCAAACGGCCGGAGCATTTCGCGCGATTTGTCGGCAAAAGAGTTCGTGTGCGCACCCGTGAGGTGGTCAACGGCAGAAGGTCGTTCTTGGGCCAACTGCTCGAGGTTTCGGCTGACAAGATTTCTTTGAATCAAGATGGAACGCGTTGCGAGATTCCGTTTGCTCTGATTGAAAAGTCGAATTACGAGCACGATTGGAGTGCCTGACATGCAGCAGGACTTAAACCGAGTCATCGAACAGGTGAGCAAGGAAAAGGGCATCGATAAAGCGATCCTCATCAGCGCTTTGGAAAACGCCATGATCTCGGCGGCCAAGAAGACCTTCGGCCATCAGCGCAAAATCGAAGCGCAATTTAACCCCGAGATCGGCGAGGTTGAGCTCTTTGAAGCGAAGACCGTGGTGGACCAACTGCAAGATGCAGCGACGGAAATAATGCTGAACGAAGCCAGAGAGAACCTCGATCCCGACGCCGAGGTTGGCGACGAGCTGCTGTGCAAATTGGACACCAGCATGTTTGGCCGCATCGCCGCGCAGGCCGCCAAGCAGAACATCGTCCAACGGGTGCGCGACGCCGAGCGCGAAATCATCTATAACGAATTCAAAGGCCGCGAAGGACAGTTGGTCAACGGCATCGTGCAGCGTTTTGAGAAACGCAACATCATTGTCAACCTCGGCCGAACGGACGCGATTCTCCCGGAAAAAGAGCAGGTACCGCGCGAGCGCTACCGGCAGGGCGACCGCATTCGCGCTTACATCGTGAGCGTCGAAATCACCAGCCGGGGCCCGCAAATTATTCTGTCGCGCACGCATCCGGGCATGCTGATCCAGCTCTTTGCCCAGGAAGTGCCCGAGATTTACGAGGGCATCGTCGAAGTCAAAGGTGCGGCGCGCGAGCCGGGAGGGCGCGCCAAGATCGCCGTGATCTCCCATGATGCCGATGTGGATCCGGTGGGAGCGTGCGTCGGCATGAAAGGCACGCGGGTGCAAGCCGTGGTTCAGGAATTGCGCGGCGAAAAAATCGATATCGTGCACTGGATTGCGGATCAGGCCGAATACGTTTGCCGCGCGCTTGCCCCGGCCAAGGTTTCGAAGATCATTATCGATGACGACGATCATACGATGGAAGTCATCGTGCCCGACGACCAGCTTTCGCTGGCAATCGGTAAAAAGGGGCAGAACGTGCGGCTGGCTTCTCGGCTCACCGGTTGGCGCATCGACGTGCGCGGCGAGGCTGAGTTTGACGAAGAAACGAGGCGGGCGCGCCAGTCCATCGGCGCGATTCCGAGTATCGGTGATTTTGCCGCGGAGTTGCTCTATCAGGAAGGCTTCAAGTCAGCGGAAGATATCGCGGACAGCGAATTGGGAGAAATCCAAGACGTCGAAGGCATCAGCAAAGAGAAAGCCGAGGCTTTGCATAAATCGGCAAAACTATATGTAGAAGAGAAGCGCGCGAAGGAGGCCGAGGCGGCGGCTGCGGCGGCGGCCAGCGCGGCGGCCACCGCGGCGATGAATCCCGCAGCCGAGACCGCGCCGGAGAGCGAGTCGTAACAAGAATCGACGTGTCGAAAAAAGCGCACCGCCCGCAACGAACTTGTATGGGTTGCGGCGCGCGGGATGAGCAGAGGAAATTGATTCGTCTGACAGTGACTAGCGAGGGCCAACTGAAAATCGACGACGACCAAGGGCGCGGCGGCTATTTGCATCGACAACCAGAGTGTTGGCGGGCTTTCTTGAGCCGGAAAAGCCACTACCGCGCGTTTCACGTCGAGATCAGCAGGGAGCAAAGGGAAAGACTGATCCAGCACCTTAAGGGTCGAGACCAGGAGTGAGACCAGATGGGAAAGACGAGAGTCCATCTACTGGCGAAAGAATTGGGGATCGAGACCAAGGATCTTATCGCCCAGCTTGATCGGTTGGGGATTCGCGGCCGCAAGTCGCAGAGCGCGCTTGAGGACGAAGACGTAGCGCGGGTGCGCGCGGCTCTCGCCGCTCAAGAAAAGCCCCAGGTCCATGTCGGCGAAGAGAAAATTGTCGCCGATCGCATGGTGAAGGCCGAGGACGAGGCTCATGCCGGAGTCGAAGCCCGAGAGACCATCGTCGAGCGGCGAGTTCGAGTGAACGTGATTCGCCGACGCACCAGCCGAGTTGAGGTTGCGCCGACCGACGCTGTGTCCGGCGAAGCCGAAGTTGCTAAACCATCCATAGCGGAACCTCCCCCATTCTCTGTTGAGCCGGCACCGTCGTCAGCTCCAATCGAAGATATCCCGTCACGGTTTACTGCCGAATCCAAATCTCAGGTCGAGACGCCGGCAGCGGCGGAAACGCCGGAAGAGTCGGAGCCTGCGGCAGAATCGTTGGCAGCTCAAGCGGTGGAGCCGCCGTCCACGGCACAAAAAATCGAGCCCGCACCGGAGAGACAAATTATCACTCAAGCGGCGCAACCAGTGCCAGCCGAAGCGCGCCGCGGTGCGCGTATTCTCGGCCGCATCGATCTGAAGCAAACCATGCGCGTCGAACCGGCGCCGACTCCGGTGCTGCGACGACCGCCCGCAGGGGCTCCTGCTCAGCCCGGCGCTCGCGTGGGGGAAA
>Ga0184640_10000128_pt1 | contig 17364 bp, 20 predicted proteins | sample PLM31_200_b2_FD_133161 | JGI IMG/M metagenome (GOLD analysis project Ga0184640, IMG submission 133161) | Groundwater sediment microbial communities from an aquifer in East River, Colorado, USA - PLM3-1_200_b2 | ecosystem: Environmental > Terrestrial > Soil > Riparian zone | place: USA: East...
ACCGAGGCCACTCCCTCGAGCGTAGGGCAGGGTTTGCGCGGGAGCTCATGGACGAGATCCCGGTAGGCCTTTTCCGACCGGTCGGGCCGGTCCAGCCTCAGGTGCCGGGCAATAGCCTCCACGACTGTTTTCTTGTTCGCGGGATGGTGAATATAGGCGACCCCTTCGATGATCGCCTTCGCCACGTTCTCTATAAGCTGAGGATTCGAGTTTAAAAGCTTGCGCGAAGTTACCAACCCGGAGGACTGGAAAGGGAGATTCTCCTTGCCGGTATCCAGAAGCACGCGATAGCCCTCGCTGGTGACTACCTGAGCCAGCTCCGGAGAAAGGGCCGTGGCCTCGACGCTGCCGGCGCGCAGGGCCGCCATGCGCTCGGGCACTCCGCCGACCTGGAGGAGGACGATGTTGTCACGCCTGGGATTGAGGCCGAAGTAATCCAGCGCCACGTAAGTCGCCAGAGAGGCCGAGCCTGAAGGGGTGCCGATGGCCACTTTTTTACCCTTCAGCTCTTCGGCGCTCTTGATGGAGGGCCGGGCAACGAATAGATAGTCCAACCTGTTTTGCAGGCCCAGGATCATCGTCAGGTCCCCTCCGGCAGTGACCGCGTTGGTGACGTGAGTGGCCCCTACGAGGCCGAAGGCGACCTGTCCTGCGAGCATAGCCTGGGCGGCCCGGCCGGCGATGATGAAGACGAGATCCACGTCGAGGTTGTACTTGCGGAAGAGACCCTGCTCCCTGGCGATCCATAGGGGGGTGACATTGCTGCTTACGCCGCCGTAGGCCAGGAGGAGTCGAGTCGGGGACTCGGCGGCCACCCCAAAGGCCGGAAAAATTGCAGTGAATAGGTACGCAGATAAGACGGCCACGGCAATCATGAATCTCATCGCTGCCTCCTGGTTGCTCCGAAGGGAAAGGGGACGAGCAGGCATATTCTACTGATGCCTCATGAGCTGGGCAAGCTATCTTGTTGCTACCCATGACCTAAGGCTATAAGCCGGCATCGCGGGGTTAGAGCTAATGGTTACGTTGCAGCGATATTCACGTATTCAAGCTAGACCCCACAGCTCCATTATGCGGCGTTCAACGGTGAAATACGTTCAATCTTGCTCTTTATGTTCCTTGCCGCATCCCACAGATCAACAGCACGCTGAGCGTTCAACCAAAACTCAGCGGTGTTGCCAAACAGACGAGAGAGACGCAACGCCATCTCGGGGCTCACTGCGCGCCGTCCCCGAAGCAATTCGTTCACGGTCTGGCGCGACACCCCCAGGGCCTTGGCAAAACTCGATACTGTCAGCCCGTAATCCGGCAAGAAATCCTCACGCAGCATCTCCCCCGGATGGGTGGGCCGAACCTTCCGTTCTCTTTTGTTAGGAATACTCATCTGGTACCTCGCCTCAATGATAATCCGTTAGCTCGACATCATAAGCGTCGCCGTCCACAAACCGAAAGCAAATCCGCCATTGATCGTTCACAGAAATGGAATACTGGCCCTCTCGGTCTCTTTCCAGTTTATGAAGTCGGTTGCTGGGAGGAACTTTCAAATCTTCCAGGCGCGCCGCCAAATCGAGATATTCAAGCTTCCGCAACGCCCTTTTCCAAATTTCTGAAGGAAATCGCTTCGATTTGCCTGTCTCGTACAACTCCTCCGTGTGCCTGTCGGCAAACGTCCTGATCACACGTCAAGTGTAAAGTGTCACGTGACGCCTGTCAAGATCAGATCACCTTCGCGCCATAGACTCAGCCTCCGCAACCCCGCCTGTCAAAAGGAGTTTACCGTCCCCGGAAATACGCCCAACTACCATGTCGCCTCCCCTGAAGGCAAGAATTAAATTTTTAAATGCCCGACCCCTGTGACGTATCTAAGCCAGACCCCGTGGCTCCCATGAGGGGCGGCGGCGGCGCGGACGTCATAGGATAGGCACGCGCAACGACAACTGTGGATAAGCATAGTGGATATCGTTGGTACGCGATGCCAAATCTTGGAAAATAACTCGGTGGCCCGGCGGGTTGGTCGGGAGCAGTTCCAATCTTCCTAGCGTCGCAAACAAACCGCTAATGGCGAGGCGAGAGTTCTCCATATTCGCCATGGAGAAAGCGCCTGACCGATCGTGCTTCACGCGATTATAGCAGCTATACCAGGATAGGGGCGGAGCCGACGTCGACCAGGCGGTGAACGGTCGTACGTAAGACGCCTGCGGTCGCCAAATGTGCCAGCCAACTTCGGCGGGCTCGAGCCTGAGTGTGCCTTCCAACGATTTGTAGTCGTTGATGTCCATCGACGCTGGTGACTTCGTAGCTCCCTGCTCGATGAGCTTGGCCTTGCACACACTCTCAAACTCGGTACACGCGCGGAGCAGAAGCTCGTATAGTCGATGCGAGTAGGTCCGTAGATTGTCGTCGTGTGGCTCGATGTACGCAGTGAGCGTGACGAAATCGTTCAGAAGCAGCGTGAAGGCTGATACGAAGGGGTTCGGATCCATGTTGCTTGTGGGCTGCGCATCTATTAAGTGAGCTGCTGAAATTGCAGCGGTGTATTAGGCTAAGCTTTCCACTCCGATCAAGGCAAAACTGCCAGGAATATCCCCATTTACGGAGAATTTGTCAAGGATATTAATTCCGACAAGCACTGCCGATCGGCAGCCCATCCGGATATCAACCCGCAGTGTACCCACCGTAACGACCGACTGTTACAATCGATCTGCCGGGCTGTAAACACCACGCCCCCACGGTTTAAAACGTGAGTGTAAACCATCGTGTGTTGTAGAAAAAGGTTTTCGTCGGTTATTTTGGCGCGTGGTGGTCGATGCCGATGTGGGCGTCGATGAAGCGCACGATCCTCTGCTCGTCAAATTCATTGAACTTGTCGATGCGCGACCAGGCGGTGAGGGCGATCTTGTGACTCATCTTGGGATAAGGGGCCAGGATTACAAGCTCCTGGTATCTTCGGACGATCTCAGCGAGTTGCTCTATTAGTGCCTTGCAGTCGGGCTCCGTTTGGGAGCAGTTGTATTGGACCACGACACCGCGGTCTTCCAAGTTGTGGACCTGGAGCTCCTTGGGGATGGGATTTTCGTGAATGCCCCAGCGGGCGGTGGAAGGAAGGTGAGGGCCGGAGGTGGGCGGATCGCTGTTATAAACCGTGAGCCCGATCCCGCCCGGGCCGATGTGCTGGTTTCCCATGCTGCGCACGAACTTCTCTGGTGAGCCGCTGGCCCACTTGCCGTAACTCCAATAGCCCGCCCCAGCCAGAAGCAGGATACCGACAAGATAGAACAAGAGCCTTCTGGCCCAGGCAAATATCTTTTGCCTTTCTCGCTCTTTTTGGTTGCGCTCTTTTTTGACCTGACGCTCGGCCTTGCGCCGCTCTTTTCTCGATAAGGGTTCTGGTTCGGTCATGGGGGCTCCTCGGCTAGAGCGTAGAGCTTACCGCTGGCCGGGCCAGCAGACGCTCCATCCATCCCTTGAGGTGGGGCAGCCCGTCATCTATCGCCACGCCGTAGCGCTGCCGTCGGGCCAGAAAGGGGATGAAGGTGATATCCGCCAACGAGTAGTCTCCGGCGATGTACTGCCGGCCAGCCATCTCCCGGTCCAGGGTCTTAAGATGGCCCCGGAGTTTTTCCCTTGCCTTCTCTGGCTCGCTGCCGTGCAAGACGTCATGGGCCGTCCCGTGGAGTCGCGTGTTGCAGAAGTCGATCCAGATCCTTGCCTGCGCCCGTTGCAGCAAATCTTTGGGCATGAGTGGGACCGCAGAATATTTCTCATCGAGGTATTCGTTGATGATGGCAGATTCATAGATGATCGCATCCCCATCGATCAGGACCGGCACCTTGGCGTAGGGATTCAGCTCCAAGAGCGCTTTGGGCTTGTTTTTGAGATCGACCTCGATCAGCTCGTAGGCGAGCCTTTTTTCCGCCAGGACAATCCTAGTCCTGTGGGCATAGGGTCAGGTGTGGCAGGAATAGAGCTTCATAGTAATCTCCTTAGAGGGTTTTCATCTTCTTACCACTATCTGCCCTTTTTCTCCAGCCTATCTCTCAGCCCGTCGCCTACGAAGTTTAACCCTAGCACGGTCATCATGATGGCCAGGCCAGGAAAGGCGGTTAGATGGGGCGCGACCAGAATGAACTGCCTCCCCTCATTTAGCATGGAACCCCAGGAAGGAGTCGGAGGTTGGGCCCCCAAACCCAGAAAGCTCAGGCCGCCTTCGGCGGTGATCGCCGCTGCCATTCCAAAGGTCGCCTGGATCAGGAGCGGGGGTAGGAGGTTCGGCAGCATGTGGAGCAGGATGATTCGGGGCGGGCTGCCCCCCAGGGCGCGGGCCGCGTGGATGAAATCTCTTTCTCTCAGGGCCAGGATCTCTCCCCGGACCAGCCGGGCATAGCCGGTCCAGCCGATCAGGCAGAGGGACAGGACGACGTGCTTCAGGCTCGGCCCCAGAACCGCGGTGAAGGCTATGGCCAGAAGGATGCCTGGAAATGCCATCAGGACATCGACCAGGCGCATCAAAAGCTGATCGACCCAGCCGCCGAAGTATCCTGAGAGGGAGCCGATCAGGAGGCCGATCGCGAGAGAGAGCGCTACGGTGCTGATCCCCACCATAAGGGAGACGCGAGAACCGTAGAGAACGCGGCTCAGGAGATCGCGGCCCAGCTTGTCTGTGCCCAGGGGGTGCTCCCGGGTGGGGGAGAGGAGGTCCTGATCGAGCCTTTGCTCTGTCGGGCTGTAGGGCGCAATGATGGGCGCCAGCAGTGCCGTAGCGCAGAGCGCCAGGAGAATGGTCAGGCCGATGAAAAGAAAAGCTCTATCTCCCATGGCGGATCCTGGGATCGACCAGACTATAGAGAATGTCCGTGGCGAGATTCACCACCAGGTAGGAGGCGGCGATGAACAGGACGCAGCCTTGAGCCAGCGGGTAGTCGCGCGTCTGGATGGCCTGGATCGTGAGCCGGCCGATTCCAGGCCAGGCGAAGATGGTCTCGGTAATGATGGAGCCGGCCAGGAGGTGGCCGAGCTGGAGCCCTACGATGGTCACGACTGGGAGGAGGGAGCTGCGCAGGGCATGTTTCAGCCAGACCGTTCTCTCGCTTAGCCCTTTGGCGCGCGCGGTGCGGATGTAATCCTCGTGCGCGACCTCGAGGAGGCTTGAGCGGATCATTCGGGTCAGAATCGCAGCCATGGCTGTGCCCAGAGTCAGCGCCGGCAGGATCAGATGGCTGAGCCCTTCCCGGCCAGAGACCGGAAGCCAGCCCAGTTTTATGGCGAAGATGATGATGAGGAGAGGTCCGAGCCAGAAGTTGGGCATGGCGAGGCCGATCAGTGAAAAGAGGAGAGAGATCCGATCGAGCCAGGAGTGTTTTTTGATCGCTGCGATGATCCCCAGGGGGAAGGATATCAAAAGGGCGACCGCCAGGGCCGCCAGGGTTAGCTCCAGCGTCGCCGGAAAGCGGGCGCGGATCAAATCCGTGACCCGGTCCTGCTCGTAGAGCGAGCGGCCCAGATCTCCTGAGGCCACTCCCTTGAGGAAAGAGAGGTATTGAGTCCAGAGCGGCAGGTCGAGTCCCAGCTCCCTGCGCAGGGCCTCTTTGTCGGCGCTGCTCGCGCTCTCTCCCAGCATCAGCTCCACCGGATCTCCAGGGACGAAGTGGATGAGGAAAAAGACCAGGGTCAGGGCCCCGAGGAGCGTGGGCAGAAAGAGGAGGAGGCGGTGGAGGAGATAGCGCATCACGCCGGTGGCGGGGGGGGAAAAAGAGAGACGCCTTTGAGCGAGATCAGATCGCCGTCAGGATAGGGGATGAAGCCTCGGATCGTGGGCTTCATCACCACGACATTTTTGATCCACCACAAGGGGATGTAAGGCAGCTCCAGCGCCAGGAGCCTTTGGACTCCGCGGTAGACGCGCCGGCGCTCTTCCAGGTTGAGAGCTCTCCTTCCTTGCTCCAGCAATCGGTCGGTTTCCCGGTTGCGATAGCGCCCCCGGTTGTCGCCGTAGGGAGGGATGCTGCTCGAGTGGAATAGGGTAAAATAGATATCCGGATCGGTTATGCCGACCCAGGAGAGCGAGTAGAGATGGAAGTTCCCCTTTTTGATATCGCTGTAGAAAGTGCCCCACTCATAGGTGCGCACCTCGAGCTCGATTCCCACCCGCTGGAGCTGCTCCTTGAAGGCCTCGGCAATCCTGCGACGCAGATCGAGCGTCGTCGTCTTATAAGAGAGCCGGAAGCGGGGTTGAGGACCTTCTCCGTCTGGATCATAGAGGCCAGCCTTGTCGAGCAGCCTCTTGGCCTCCTCGGGATTATAACTCCAGCGCTGGACTGAAGGCTCATAGGCCCAGTGGAGAGGTGAGAGCAGGCCGGTAGCAGGGGTGGCAAGCCCTTTCCAGAGATGGCGGATCACGGCCTCCCGATCTATGGCATGGGCTATGGCCTGGCGCACCTCCCGGCGCTTCAGGATAGGGTGGTCGAGGTTCATGCCGATATATTGAAAGGTCGTCCCCTGGGAGACCGAGATCGAGGCGTCGGTATTTTTCTTGAGCCAGGGGAGCATATCAGGCTCGATGTCGTTCTGGAGAAAATCCACCGTCCCTTTTTTGAATTCCAGGGCCCGGACAATAGCGTCAGGAATGATCTTGAAGACGAGGCCGGAGACCGAAGGCCTGCCTTCCCAATAGGAGGGGTTGGCCTTAAGGACGACTTGCTCTCCAGCCCTGAACTCTTCCAGGGAGAAAGGGCCTGTGCCCGCCGGAGCGCTCTTTCCCCTCTCTCCATCAGGGGGAGAGCCGGCAGGGACAATCCCGATCATGGAACTCTCCAAGAAGGGGGCGTGAGGCGCGCTCAGGCGGAAGCGAAGCTGGTAGGGTCCTATCTGATCTACCGCCTTCACGATCTGAAGCAGACCCCTTTTAGGCGAGCGGTTTTTCGGCTCCAGGATAGACTCGTAGGTAAACTTGACGTCCGCGGCCGTGAGAGGCCTGCCGTCATGGAAGGCAACGCCTCTTCTGAGGTGGAACAGATAGGTGCGCTCATCCACCATCTCCCAGCGTTCGGCCAGCTCCGGCTGGTAGCGCGAGCTCTCATCGACGCGCACGAGCGAGTTGAAGATCAACGCCCCGATGCGGGCCGAGTTGGCGTCGGTGGCGTAGCGCGGATCTAAATGGGTTGGATGGCTCTCAAGACCGACGACCAGATAACCGGTTGGTCGCTCGGGCCGGGAGGAGGGAAGACAGCCGAGTGCGAGCAGCCAGGGCAGGAAAAAAATCAGTTTTCCCCTTCGCATTTTTCGCCAAGATAGCTCTTTTGCGCCGCCGAGTCAATTTTTTCCTGGTTCTCTAATGAACCCGGATGCAATTCAAGCGCCGTTTCAATCTGGTCCTATGGTAAAGAGATTCCGTCCTCCTGTATCGACTATTCCCTCTCTTTGATCTCGCCCGAGGGAGAAAGGGTGGTCGGTTACGATAACCATTGGCCCAAAGGTCATCATCGTCATGTCTTAGCTGAAGAGGGTCCATACACTTACAGCGGCATCGACGACTTAATTGCCGACTTTAAGGCTGACGTTTTAAGGGTTAGGAGGAAGAGGTCATGAAGGTTAAAAAGATCAAGATCGGCATCCGCAGCACCGATGAAGTGCTGAGAGCAGCAGCCGAAACTATGAAAAGCGTGGCGGAGGACAAAAAGGTCAGGCCGAAAGGCCATCGCCTTTTCTTCACCAGTCCAGAGGCCCTGCGGTGTTTTCTCACCCCCAAGAAGCTGGAGCTTATCCGGCTTATTCGGAAAGAACGTCCAGCTTCCATCAATGAACTTGCCACCCTGGCTCGTCGTGACTTCAAAAGAGTATACGCAGATCTCATGGGTCTAGTAGACGCAGGCCTAGTGGAGCTGGCCACGCACGACGGCCGGAAGAAAGCTCCACGAGTGGCCGATGAGCTGCGGTTGGAGATCGTGGTCTAGCGGTAAGAGCCTTATGGGGAAAAAGGAATGCTGATGCCACCAGGCGATTGATACCAGAGGTCTCCTCGCCGTCAGTAATTGGACTTATCCCCCTTTTCCCCTGGGTTTCCCTAGCCGGGCTTTTGTATTCATGGTTCTTAAACTCAGAAGATTGGCAGGTTGAGCCAAGAGCAGACTTGCCCCCTTTGTCTCTGTTGACGGCAATCCAAGATAGTGAGTGACCCATGATGATTTCTTCTTTGTGCCTTAACCCCCAAGCTGAGGAGCGCAAAGCGACTCCTCAAGCCGGTGGTTAGCGTTTGTTGGCTTTAGAGTCTCTGTTTCCACGTGTCAGGATGGCGGCGCTGATGTAGGACCGCAATAACAACCGGGCGGGCTGCAACAACGAAATAAATCGCGTAGGGAAACTGCTGAAGAAGTGCTCGCCGGACACCGCTTCCAATCTCCGGAAACTGAAGCGGATTCTGCGCGATGCGTTCCACAAGAGTGTCAAACCGCAACGTGAACTCGCTTCCCAATCCCGGCCGTCGACTCTCGTACCACAGCGCCGCCTCTCGAATGTCCGCCTCCGCTCCTGGACGGACAATGACTTCGGCCATCTGCTAATCTCGGCCGCGTTTCCGCTCAGCCAAGTCTCGCAACAACTGGTCGCGAACCTGCGGCCAAGCCTTTCCCTCATGTGGAGCGGCGTGGTATTCCGCCAAGCGCTCATCGAGGATGCGGCGGTGCCAATCCGGGACCGGCACCCTTGAGGCATCGGCAACAACGTAGTCCCAAAGGTCCTGGACGTACTGGACTTTCTCGTCGGCTGTTAGGTCTTCGAAGCCGGGAGGGGGGATCGAAACCGTCTTAGCCATAATCGAAGTTTACTCCAGACACAGAATCCATACAAGCACGCGAACAACGATAACGTTTGAAGCTGAGCGCGAGGCGAGGCAAACCCAGTGAAGGTCTATTCGGTAATACCCTTTGGAAACTCACTCTCAGTTTCATTAGGCCAAGCAGCTCGCCGATGCGCTCAAGCTAGAAGTTAGACGTTCCCGACATCATCACGTCGTAATTTTGCGACTTCTTCTGCCATTTCCTTAGGCAACGGGTCGAAAAAGTGCGACGCTCGTTCATACACTCGACGAGCACGGTCTGGCTCTTTTTCAAGATCTTCCTGAAAGCGCCTTACCGCAGAATCAAGAGCGTTATAGAGTTCGGACACGTGGACTGCCACATCCGTTTTGGAATTTAACACTTTGATTGCCTCATCGAGGTCCTCCGCTTTCGCATTACCCCAGGCATATGAAATCCGCCGAACTCTACCGTTTTTGAAAAGGTCAGAGTCGGGACTGTAAGTGTGGACCAAGCCACACCGGGCAGCATACAATTCAAGGGAAGTAAACTTGAAATTACCCATTGGCAACAGATAAGTATCAACCCATCCAGTAAATCTTTTTTGGACTGATGCTTTTGGATCGCCAGTATCAAGCCAGCCTAGAGCGTCGACTGTGCAGTACATCAAAATCAATCCAGGTAGAATTAACTTGTTTTCGATGCACAAATCGATTGCCTTAAGTAAGTTGCTAAGATTCGCTCTTAAGGTATTTGCATTCATGTTAGTAGACGTCTAACCATTGAGTATACTGACCAGTGTATTACGGTACTTAATGCTTCTCACCGTGTGCAAATTCTACAACCGTTCCGAGCACCTGTCAATTTTATCTCGGCCTCGCCGCTTCGCCATGCACCGGTCAGTGTATGACCGTTAACCCATTTGACCAGAAAAGATGTCAGGGACCTTTTTGATCCGCAACCTCAAAGGCAAGGATTTGATTGATATTCTCCTACAACCTCAATCTGAATCCTGACAACATAAAGAATTCTAAGACGGGTTTAAGGGGCGTCCTTAGGTCCCGATGGGTCCAGCCGATAAAAAGAAAAAGCCGAGTGGTTTAAGCCGAGGCGGAACAGCCTTCTATGGTGCCTCCTAAAAAGAGGCTTGCTCGAGGACGGCAAGAAGTAAGATTCTTCTCTAAAAAGGGTCTATGAATCAAAGGTCGTTATTCGCGATGGACCGTCGAAGGTTACCTTCGTCTGGTTAAGAACCTCACGTCCAACCAGCCGTTCACGTTCTGCGAAAGGCTCGACAATGGCATTGTAGACTCTACCATTGACCTCCACTTTTGCTCCGTAGAATGTTACTCGACGCCTCATGCCGCCGAAAGGATGGGAAATGCCTGAGTAGTAAGGAAAGAGGAAAAGGTCAAGATCCTGGCAATCGCCCTCCGGTAGGCAAGTCACATCAGCGCCTGTGTCTGGGATAGCATCAGCCACCGTTTTGCTCTTGGTCTGTGGGAAGTTGTGCAATATTGCCGTGATGCGCGGAATGGGGGTTGGAGAATAGGAATCGTCGTAAGGAAAGGAGATCCGCCGCTGCCGAATCACAATCTTGTCCTCTTCGCCTATTTTATTAGTATAGGCGTACCCATCTTCGGCTAATGCCTGCTCCATAATGGACAGCGGGTTATCACCGACCGCCACGACACGCCCTTTATGCACGGCAACCCATTTGCCTGGATACTTTGCAAGCAACTCATCCTGCATCGCCCAGTAGTCTTGGCGGTCCTTCTCAAAACCTTGCTCAACGGCCTGTCTTGGATGACTCTTCATAGATCTTGAGAGTACATCAGAGGCAGAAAAAAGTAAAAGGGCAAGCCTCCTTCAAAAGAGATCCCACGAGCCTTGCGGCTCTTTGAAGACCTCTGCCCGCAGATCACAGAAGGTCCCTTGATGCGGTATCTGGAGGCACTGCTCTCGAAGTGGACCTGAGTCGAGCTATCCTAATTTTTAGGAACGGACCATAAGAACGGGACGAATCTTTTTTTGGCTTCTACCAGCCCCGAGATTAGATTGCAATTCTCCTACAGCTCAATCTGAATCCTGACAACATAGAGAATTCTAAAATAGGGATGGCAAATGGCGGGGTTCAAAGTAGCATCCTGGCCTCCCGGCTTCCCGGCCAGGCTAAAGGGTGAGGAGGCTGGGAGGCCTGTAACGGGGGCTGGAATTTGGGTGGCCGAGGGGGTAGGTTATAATGGCTGTAATTTATGGATGTCTTTTTGCTTAAGATTACCGCGGTCATCTATCTTTTGGCGACCGGGAGCTTTATCCTCTACCTGGTCCTGCCGAAGGATTCTCTCTCCCGCCTTTCTCCGCTTCTTCTCCTGAGCGGCTTTTTGGTCCACACCTCGGCCCTTGGGATTCATTTTTTTTACACCGGTTATCCCGCGGTGGCGCAATTCCGCGAGGCCTTCTCCTTCTATGGCTGGCTTATGGTGGGCCTCTATCTTTTGGTCCAGCTTAAGTATCGCCTGACCGTTCTGGGATGCTTCATCGCCCCGCTCGCTTTTCTCATCTCCCTTGCCGCCTTTGCCTTCGGCACCGGCAGCGGAGAGATCCCTCCCCAACTGAAGACTTATTGGCTTCCCCTTCATGTCTCCCTGGCCTTCCTGGGCAATGCCTTCTTCGCCCTGGCCTTTGGGGTGAGCCTCATCTACCTGCTCCAGGAATACCAGCTTAAGAACAAGAAGATCACCGTGCTCCATAAACGCGTTCCGTCCTTGGAGACTCTGGATCGACTCAATTATATCTTTTTGGTGTGGGGCTTTCCCCTGATGACGTCAGGTATCCTTACGGGTAGCCTTTGGGCTCAGGTCCAGTGGGGACATTACTGGTCCTGGGAGCCGCGCCAGATCTCTTCAACAATAACCTGGCTCCTTTACGGCGCTTTGCTCCACGGCCGGATCACCGCTGGCTGGCGCGGGAAGAGAGCGGCCCTCTGGACCATCGTGGGCTTCGCCGTCCTCCTGAGTTACTTTCTCTTGGGGGAGGCTGTTTTTCAAGGCCGGCATGGGGGCAGGTTCGAATAGTCATGGATAAAGAGGTCATCATCGTGGGCCTCAACCACCGCACCGCCCCGGTGGAGGTGCGCGAGAGGGCGGCCTTCGCCAGCGCGAGCCTCAAGGACTCTCTCGGGCGTCTCCTGTCTCTGCCCGCAGTGAAGGAGGGCGTGATCCTTTCCACCTGCAATCGGGTAGAGGTGGTCGCGGCAGCCGGCGACCGGCAGGCGGCGCTCCAGGAAATTGAGGGGTTCCTGACGGCGCAGGAATCCCTTTCCGGCTCCGGGGGACTGGCAGACCATCTCTACATCTACTCGGGAGATGCGGCTGTGCGCCATCTCTTTCGCGTCGCCGCCAGCCTCGATTCCATGGTGGTGGGCGAGCCCCAAATCCTCGGGCAGCTCAAAGACTACTATCTCGCGGCGCAGGAGGCCGGCGCGGTGGGGACGATTCTGCACCGGCTCTTCCATCGCTCCTTTTCTGTCGCCAAGAGGGTCAGGACCGAGACCGGGATCGCGAGCCGGGCGGTCTCCGTGAGCTCGGTGGCCGTGGATCTGGCAAGGCGGATCTTCGATCTTCTCGAAGATAAGACCGTCATGCTCATCGGCGCCGGGGAGATCGGTGAGCTGGTAGTCCGTCATCTCAAGCGCCAGGGTCTCACCAACCTGATGGTGACCAACCGCACCTTTGGACGCGCCGTGGAATTGGCGGCAGAGTTTCAGGGCAGTCCCATCCGCTTCGAGGACTATCCCCGCTATCTCAAGTTGGCTGATGTGGTCATCGGCTGCACCGGCTCGCCTCAGTTCCTCCTGCGGCCCGAGACCGTGGCAGAGGTCCTGAGGGAGAGGCGGCAGCAGGCCGTGTTTTTTATCGACCTCGGCGTCCCGCGCAATTTCGATCCGCGCATCCACGAGATCGACAATGTCTATCTCTATGACATCGATGATCTGGAGGCAGTGGCGCAGGAGAACCTCAAAGGGCGGGAGGGCGAGGCGCATAAGGGGGAGGAGATTGTGGAGGAGGAGGTGGCTGGCTTCCTGCGCTGGCTCGATTCTCTGGATCAGGTGCCGACCATTGTGGCCCTGAGGCAGAGATTTGAGGAGATCCGGAAGCGGGAGCTGGAGAAGTCTCTGGGCACTGCCCTCAAGCGTCTATCTGAGAAAGAGCGACAGGCCCTGGAGGATATGACCAGCGCCATCATCAACAAGATCCTCCATGTGCCGATTAGTCATTTGAAGATAACTCCTGAGGATAAGGATGAGATCCTCTACATCGAGGCGCTGAAGAGGCTGTTTGATTTGGAGGAGAAGTGAGATTGCTGGTAGAGGAAGGTGACTCATAGCGATGAATGTGATCCGCATCGGCACGCGGGGGAGCGCGCTGGCCCTGGCGCAGTCGGGTTGGGTGCGGCAGAGGTTGGAGGAAAAGTACCCCGGCGTGCGCGTGGAGACGGTCACGATCAAGACCAGCGGAGACCGCTTCCTCGCAGTCTCCGCTCAAGCGATAGGAGGGAAGGGGATCTTTGTCAAAGAGATCGAGGAGGCCCTGCTCCAGAGCGAGATCGATCTGGCGGTCCACTCCATGAAGGATCTCCCGACGGAGCTCCCTTCAGGGCTCACCGTGGCAGCCGTTCCTGAGCGTGAGGATCCACGTGATGTGCTGGTGAGCGCCGGCCATCGCTCCTTGAAGGATTTGCCCCGAGGGTCCAGGATCGGGACCGGCAGTCTTCGCAGGCGGGCGCAGATCCTGAACCATCGGCCTGACCTCTCGGTCGTGCCTATTCGCGGCAATATCGATACCAGGCTGAAAAAACTGGAGCGGGGCGAGTTCGATGGCCTGATCATGGCCCTGGCCGGCCTCAAGAGGATCGGGCAGGAGGAGCGGGTGAGCGAATGCCTTGCCCCGGAGATCTGTTTGAGCGCGGTGGCTCAGGGGGCCCTGGCCCTGGAGGCTCGATCGGGGGATCCGCTGATCGATGAGATGAGTTTTTTGCATCACCTTCCGACCGCGATGGAGGTCTTGGCGGAGAGGGAATTTCTAAGATGCCTGGGCGGCGGCTGTCAGATACCGGTGGGAGCGCGCGCCTGGGTGAATGGCGATCAGGTGCGCATCATGGGAGTGGTGGCGGATACCGATGGGCAGAGGCTGTTGAGAGGCGAGATCGCGGGCACAGGGAATGAGGCCGGGCGGTTGGGCCAAGAGCTGGCGCAGCGGCTTTTGGAACAAGGCGCTGGGGCGATCCTGGCTACTGAGCGCAGCGTCCCGAAGAGGGGGGTTTCAGGTCGTGGCTCAAAGTGAGTTGAAGGATTCTACAATCAGGCCTCTCTTGGGCCGGCGCGTGGTCATCACCCGCGCCCGCTCTCAGGCGGCTGCCTTTGCGCGCCAGATCGAAGATCTCGGAGGCAGCGTGATCGAATTTCCCACGATAAAGATCCTTCCGCCCCAGAGCTACGATCCTCTGGATAGGGCAACCGAAGCGATCGCGAGCTATCACTGGATCATCTTTACCAGCGTGAATGGGGTGAGGCACTTTTGGCTTCGCTTCCAGCACCTGAAGCGCTCTGTCCGTGAACTGAAGGGAGTCAGGGTTGCGGCCATCGGTCCGGAGACGGCAAGGGCCCTGGAGGCGATTCACCTCCGCGCTGATCTCGTGCCCCGGGAATATCGGGCCGAGGCGATCTTGGAGGCGCTGAGGCCTGGTGAGGTGCGCGGGAAACGGCTTCTCTTGCCGCGGGCGGCTGAGGCCCGGGACATCCTGCCGGAGACGCTGCGGGCATGGGGCGCGGAGGTAGATGTGGTCGAGGCCTACCGGACGGTTGCGGGCGAGGCCGATGTCGCCTCACTCCGGGCATTGTTAACGGGAAAGAAAATTGACGTGATCACGTTTACCAGCTCCAGCACCGTTCATCACTTTACTCAGCTCTTTCCCGGAGAGGGTATGGGGGAGCTTTTGGCCGGTGCTGCCGTCGCCTGCATCGGCCCGATCACGCAGAAGACGGCCGAGGAGAAGGGAGTCCGAGTGGACATCGTGCCGCGAGACTACACCATTTCCGGCTTGACCCAAGCGATTGTGGAGTATTTCAGTAAATAGCCCAGGAGGGCCCCATGCAATTTCCCGTCTACCGTCCGAGAAGGCTCAGGAGAAATGAGCGGCTGCGCGCCCTGGTGCGAGAGACCTCTCTGAGCCCCGATGATTTCATCTATCCTCTCTTTGTCGGTCCGGGAAAGGACAGCGTGAAGCCGGTCTCTTCCATGCCGGGTGTGGCTCAACTCTCGGTGGACCGCATCGTAAAAGAGTGCCAGGAAGTGGACTCTCTGGGCATCCCGGGCGTGATTCTTTTCGGCATCCCGGAACATAAAGACGCTTTGGGTTCGGAGGCCTACTCGGACAGCGGCGTGGTGCAGAAGGCGATTCGGGAGATCAAAGAGCGGGTCCCGAGCCTTTTGGTGATCACCGATGTCTGCCTCTGTGAATATACCGACCACGGACACTGCGGTGTGATCAAAGGCGGGGACGTGGATAACGACAGCACGCTGGAGATCCTGGCCAGAGAGGCGCTTTCCCATGCCAAGGCCGGGGCGGACATGGTCGCGCCCTCAGATATGATGGATGGAAGGGTCGGGGCGATCCGCAAAATTTTAGACCAGAACAGCTTTCAACAGGTGGCAATCATGGCTTATGCAGCCAAGTATGCCTCAGCCTTCTACGGCCCCTTCCGCGAGGCCGCTGAGTCTACTCCCCAATTCGGCGACCGCCGCTCCTATCAGATGGATCCAGGGAATGCCGATGAGGCCCTGAGAGAGGTCGAGCTGGACATCCGTGAGGGCGCGGATATCGTGATGGTGAAGCCTGCGCTCGCCTATCTCGACATCGTCTATCGCGTCAAGCAGAAGTTTGGCTACCCCGTGGCCGCCTACAACGTGAGCGGCGAGTACTCGATGATAAAGGCGGCGGGAAAAAACGGCTGGATCGACGAGCAGCGGATCATGATGGAGGTGCTCGTCTCTATCAAACGCGCCGGCGCCGACATGATCCTCACCTATTTTGCCAAGGACGCGGCGCGGGCGTTGGGTAGATAGAAGCTTGGACCGGTAAGAGGAGGCACGCAGGGGGAGAAGATGGCGCTGATCATCGGAGAAAAAGAGACGAGAAGACTTATCGATATGCCCCGTGCGCTTGAGGTCGTAGAGAAGATCTTCCGCGACCGGGCCGGCGGCAAGGTGCGGAGCCTGCCCCGGCGAAGACTCAAAGGGAGCGAAAAACAACTGAACGTGATGGCTGCCTGGCAGGGCGATTGGGACCTCATCTGCCTGAGGGCCTATGCCGGCCAGGCGAACACGATTACATTATACCATGGGCGGACGGGAGAGATCCGGGCTATTATCAATATGGGGTACCTGAGCAGCCTCCGCACCGGAGCCGCCAGCGGCGTGGCGGCAAAATATTTGGGTCCGCCGAAGGCTGAGGTATTGGGTCTCATCGGTCCTGGCTGGCAGGCGACTTTTCAAGTGGAAGCCATCGCACGCTCTTGTACCGTACGGCAGGTACTGGTCTTCGGGCGGAATCCCAAGAAGACAAAGGCTTTCATCCGTGAGATGAGCAAGGACCTCGCCGCCGAGTGGAAAGAAGTTTCCTCCGTTGAAGAGATTGAAGCAGAGTCGGATATCCTCGTTTTGGCCACGGATTCCACCGTTCCCATCATCAACGGCGGCCATATCAAGGACGAGGTCTTGGTCATTTCGATGGGAGCGAACCAACCGGTCAAGCACGAGGTCTCCGGCGATCTCATCCGGCGCATGGATTTTGTCGTTACGGACGACCTCCCAACGGCGCAGACCGACAGCGGCGACCTCATCGATGCCAGCAGAGCAGGAATTATTCATTGGGAGGATCTGGTCCCGTTGGAGAGAACCGTCGTCTCGGGGGCACCCCAGCCTCGCCCTAAGAAAATTTTCTTTCAGTCCAACGGCATCGCCGATGAGGACTTAGCCGTGGGCAGGTTTGTTTTGGAACAGGTCAGACGGAAGAAGGTCAGGGCAAGGAAAATCTCTGAGATTTAAAGGGTCAGAAATTATCTCTTCTTTTTCAAAATGCCTTTATCCGGTAGGAAAATAGGATTCTTGTCTAAGCCTAAACATTGGGGACACTTGGACCTGGTAACACTACCCTCCTCAGTTAGCTGAACGAGCATCGCGCCGAAGGTGTTGGGGTAAGGAGTGCTCAAAGAACGATCGCGATAGAGAGTCGGGACTGGATGGCGTTGGTGCATTTTTAAGTTGCAAAGGTCAAAATTTGACTCTAAAATCGTTTTGTCGAGGAAATATAGAATGAGCAAGAACTTAGAGGTCTATTTGAGACTGAATAAAGCGAGGTATAAGCACCAGTACGTCGTCCTTGTGGATGGAAAGTTAGTTGCAAAAGGGAGGGACATAGAGAAAATCCTGAAAAGGGTCCACAAGGCTTACCCACGTAAGGTGCCGTTTGTGGCAAAGGTGCCGGGGGATGAGGTTCTTGTTTTGTGATCCGT
>Ga0184640_10000132_pt1 | contig 17224 bp, 16 predicted proteins | sample PLM31_200_b2_FD_133161 | JGI IMG/M metagenome (GOLD analysis project Ga0184640, IMG submission 133161) | Groundwater sediment microbial communities from an aquifer in East River, Colorado, USA - PLM3-1_200_b2 | ecosystem: Environmental > Terrestrial > Soil > Riparian zone | place: USA: East...
GAACGATAGTCCCGAGGGCCGGCGGGTATGCCTGTACGACAGCGAGCCCCTTCATTGTTACATCGAGGTCTCCAAGGCCAGGGGCAAGAAATGCGAGCGCTGCTGGAAGTACTCCGAGGACGTAGGGAAAGACTCCGCTCACCCCACGGTCTGTGCGCGCTGCTCCAGGGTCTTGAGAGAGGGGGCCGCATCGTGAGCGCCAAAGTAAGATTCATCGGCGCCCTGGTCTCTCTGATCGTCTTTCTGGACCAGGCCTCCAAGTGGATCGTCGATCGGACGATGCCGCTGCACCACTCGATCCCGGTGGTCGAGGACCTCTTCAACCTGACCTACATCCGCAATACCGGGGCAGCCTTCGGCATCCTGGCGGGAAGCGCCGCGCTCTTTCGCCGTCCCTTTCTGATCCTCTTTTCGCTCGTGGCGATCGGTTTCATCGTGACGCTGCTCCGGCGCCTGCCGGAAAAGGAGAAGGGGCTCATGACCGCCCTGAGCTTCATCCTGGGCGGGGCCCTGGGCAATCTCATCGACCGCCTCCTCTACGGAGAGGTGATCGACTTTCTCGACTTTTACTGGCGCCAGTTTCACTGGCCGGCCTTCAACTTCGCCGATAGCTTCATCACCGTCGGCGTCTTTTTGACCCTCTATTCTCTGGTGCGGTCTGGGGGCCAGGACCCATTTGCCGCGGGCACGCGGGATAGCTGAATCGCTGCCGTCTTTCTCCCTTTCCGATCCATAAGCTTGGGCTGCCCGATGAATTTTTTGATAGTCAATGACGAGTAGAGAGGGAGACAAAGGGGGACGGCAGGCGTGCTTGACAACTGGGTGTGTGGGGGCGATAGATGGCAGAGGGACTTTGAGGAAAGGAGCTATCCATGGAGCGAAGGTATTACCAGGATGTGCGTGAGCATCTCAAGGCTTTAGAAGAGCGGGGAAGACTGCTTCGGATCAAGCGGGAGATCAACAAGGATACCGAGTTGATGCCCCTGGTCCGCTGGCAATTCCGCGGCCTGCCGGAAGCGGAGCGCAAGGCTTTTCTCTTTGAGAACGTGGTGGATGTTAAGGGAAAACGCTACAGCATGCCGATGTCGGTTGGCACCCTGGCCGCCAATACCGAGATTTACGCCATCGGGCTTAGGTGTGAGCCCGATGAGATCCCCGAGCGCTGGACCAAGGCCCAGTTGAATCCGATCCCTCCGGTGAAAGTCAAGACCGGACCGGTCCATGAAATGGTCTGGCAGGGAAAGGATCTCCTCAACGGCCATGGGCTGGATATGCTCCCGGTGCCGATCTCGACGCCGGGTTTTGACAACGCGCCCTATCTGACATCGGCCAACTGGGTCTCCAAAGATCCAGAGACCGGGATCTACAACATCGGCAACTACCGCGGGCAGATCAAGGCCCCGAACCGAACCGGAGGGCTCTTTACCAACCAGCATATGGGGCAGCACTGGAGGAAGTGCATGGCCAAGGGGAAAGCCCTTGAGGCGGCCATCGTCATCGGGGTGATCCCCAGCGTGGCCTATGCAGCCACGGCCAAGCTCCCCTACGATTTCGATGAATACCGGCTGGCCGGCGGCCTGGCTGGAGAACCGATAGAGCTGGTCAAGTGCGTTACCGTCGATCTGGAGGTTCCGGCGACCGCAGAGTTGGTCATTGAAGGGATCGTCCCCACGGATTTTGTCGAGCCGGAAGGGCCGTTTGGGGAATATCCCGGCTACATGGGCCATCGGGGACTTGCCCCCTACATGGAGGTGACCTGCATCACGCACCGCCGGGATGCCATCTACACCGCCCTCATGAGCCAGTTTCCTCCGAGCGAGTCGAGCAAGATCAAGCATACCGGGACAGAAAAGGTGATCTATAAATTTTTGCGCTACGACGCCGGCAACCCCGGCGTGCTCGATGTGGCCATCCATGACGAGGTGAGCGGCAGCGGCCAGGCCTATTGCGTCATCAAGATGAAGAGGACCAACGCGGGCGATGCCTGGCGGGCGCTCAATGCCACGGCCGGGTATGCCGGAAGCTACGCCAAGGTCTGCATCGCCGTGGATGAGGATATCGACATCCGCGATCCGGCGATGATCAATTGGGCGCTCTGCTTCAGCGTCATCCCCGACAAAGACATCATGATCGTCAAAGGAAAATCGCCGGGACTCGATCCCTCCGCTTATCCCCCCGGGATGCCGGCCCACGAGAGCCGGGCGGCATCCACATCGGCGCTGCTGATCGATGCCACCCGGCCGTGGCCCTATCCACCGGTCTCCCTACCCAGAAAGGATCTCATGGAGCGGGCCAAGGCGATCTGGGAGGAGCTGGGATTGCCGGCGCTCAAGCCGCGCATGCCGTGGTATGGCTATAGCCTCGGGGCCTGGACCGAAGAAGATGAGGAGGAGGCGGAGATCGCTCTCAAAGGGGATCACTTCGTCACCGGAGAAAAGGCCAAGGGCCGGCGCGTCAAGCCGTAGCATCAGGTTCAAAGTTCAAGGGATGAAGGGTTCAAGGGTTAAAAGAGGCCGGGGAGCCACCGCTTCACGCTGGCGGTGTACTCTACGTAGGGCGTGCCGAAGCGCTCGGTCATGCGCCTCTCGTCTTTGAGGGCGCGCGCGTGGAACCAGCAGGCGCCGGCCCCGGTGAGGAGTCCAGCCAGGAGGGATTTGAGCGTCAATGTGAGACCGGCGAGAAAGATGATGTGGCCCAGGTACATGGGGTTGCGGGTGTAGGCATAGGGTCCAGTGGTCACCAGCCTCTCCGGAGGTATCTCCAGCCCAGGACCACCGCCGCCGCGTTTGATCCTGTAGCGGCCGCAGAGTCGGTACTGTAGATAGCCCCAGAGCATGAGTGGGAAAAAGATCGGCTGCAGATCCAGACGGCCCTGACGGAAAGAGAGCTCCCAGATGAGTGTGATCAGGGGATAGAGGACGAAAGTCCTGAAGGGAGTTTTACGGAGAAGTCTTGCCGCAACTGCGGTGATTGAGGCCATGGGAGAAAGGTCTAATCGTCGGTATAGGCGATCATCTCGATTTCCACCTCAACTCCTGGTCGCGGGAGGGCCTGGACAATGATACAGGATCGCGCCGGGAAGGGAGTCTGAAAGTAGCGGCGGTAGACTGCGTTGAGGGTTGGAACATCCGATTGCCGCACCAGAAAGGCCGTGCTCTTAATCACCTTGTCGAAGCCGGAACCGGTCGCAGCGAGCACCTCCCTGAGATTCTCGAACACCTGTTCTGCCTGCCTCTCCACCCCCTCGGCGAGCTTGCCGGTCTTGGGGTCGATGCCGATCTGACCGGAACAAAAGATCAGGTTGCCAAACTTGACGGCCTGAGACAGGGGGAAATCGGTTTTGAAAGCATTCTTGGCCGAAATCGTTTCGTGCTTCATCATGCCTCCCAAAAGGAACATCCTCGACCGCGGACCTTACCTCATCTGCCGGGATATTTCCAGTCGCCGCTTCTACCTGTAACTGAGCCGATTTCGCTATGCTGTACGATCCCACGACCATCCTTGTGGCTGCCTCCCTCCTCTTTGCCGCCTACGTCAAAGGGACCACCGGGTTGGGATTCCCATTGATAGCTACTCCCATGGTGACCCTCCTGCTCGACATCCGCACTGCCATCACCATCCTGATCATCCCCAATGTTGTCATGGATATCGCCCAGATCTTCAGGGGGAGCTTTCCAACGGCTATCCTTCGGCGCTTTGCCTGGCTGCTCTCGTTGACTGTCGTCGGCGTCTTCTTGGGCACCAAAGTCCTGGTTATGCTCCCGGTCTGGGCTCTCAACCTCAGTCTGGGAATCATGGTCCTAGCCTTTGTCGCCTCCAACCTCTTTCGCTTCGACCTGCAAATCCCTCCTCAGACGGAGGGGATCCTTTCTCCGATGGTCGGAATCGTCAGCGGTTTCTTAAACGGGATGACCAATGCCGCAGGCCCGGCTCTGGCCATCTACCTTTACGGTCTTCGGCTGCCGAAAGCGGAGTTCGTCAGATCGATCGCGACCATCTTCATGGTGACCAAGCTGAGCCAGCTCATCGCGGTCTCGACTTGGAATCTCTTCACCCCCTCGACGCTGCGTCTCTCGTTCGAGGTCACGCTCTTTATCCTGCTGGGATTTTACGCCGGCCTTAAGACTCAAGACCGCGTCAACCAGCAGACCTTCAACCGCGGCCTGCTGGCCCTGCTCTCTGTGATCGGCGTTGCCCTGATCGTGCGCTCTCTTTGAACCACCACCTGCGCGAGACGATCTCTAAGGGGCGCAACCTCGAAAGCCGATTGCAACGGATCGAAGATCGGCTGGGGATAAACTGACGGGCCAGATTCCATTCAAGCGTCGATCAATCTAATGGGTGCCCTATTTTACGCGAAACTAGCTGCGACTGGGTCACCCGATCCGCTCACATCTTTGATTCCGCATCATCGCCCGGACTGGCTTTCCCCGGCCGGGCGTTTTACGAGGACGGTGAAGGGGAATGACCCCAACCTTTTGCCCTTCGAGGCAGGTCTGATTCAAACCTGGCTCGGCCTGTGAGCTCTTGGCAGACGGCCGAGGCTCGGCTTGACGGCGGTATCGTCATTTGTCATGATATTCGACGATGAGCTCGACAGACGCCCAGGGTCCCAGCCGCCCTTATATCGAACGGGTCCTTGATCTCCCGCGGCTGCTCTCGACACGATCATATTTCCTGTTCGGCCCGCGCCAAACCGGCAAGAGCTTTCTCATCGCCCACAGCTTGACCGGGGTCCGGCTCTATGACCTGCTTGAAAGTTCCACCTATATTTCGCTCAGCCAGAACCCCAGCCGGATCGCCGAGGAGCTTACCGCTCTGGACCGCACTGTGGTCATTGACGAGATCCAGCGCCTGCCCGAACTTCTCAACGAGGTACACCGCCTGATCGAAAAACGCCGCATCCGTTTTCTTCTCACGGGCTCCAGCGCCCGCAAGCTCCGCCGTGGAGGAGTGAACCTGCTGGGCGGGCGCGCCCGAACAAAGTATCTCCACCCACTTACCTATGGGGAGCTGGGCGCGCGCTTCGACATCTACCGCGCTCTGGAACGAGGACTGTTGCCGGCGATTTACTTTTCGGACGACCCTAGGGCGGACCTAGAAGCCTATGCGGGGTCGTATCTGCAGCAGGAGATCGTCGCCGAAGGCGCTATGCGCAACGTACCGGCCTTCAGCCGTTTTCTGCGAGTGGCCGCGTTGTGTAACGGCACCATCGTCAACTTCACCAACGTTGCCAATGACGCCCAAGTAGCCCGGACAACTGTCTATGAATATTTCGAGATCTTGAAAGACACTCTTATTCTCCATGAGCTGCCTGCTTGGCGCAGGTCCAGGAAGAGAAAGCCGTTAGTTTCGTCCAAATACTATTTCTTCGATGTCGGGGTTGTTGCAGCACTCCAGCGCCGGACTTTTCACCCCGGTACGCCGGAATTCGGCGAGGCGTTAGAGACTTATCTCATGCACGAGTTGGTCAGCTACAGAGACTACGTGTCCGAGGAGCCGTTGAGTTACTGGCGCTCCACCTCCGGGTTCGAGGTTGATTTTGTCGTCGGCGATCACACGGCTGTCGAGGTCAAGGCCAAAGAGAATGTATCTCAAACGGATCTTAAGTCGCTGCGCGCGCTGGCGGAAGAGCAGAAGCTGAAACGGTATTTATGTGTGAGCCTTGACAAACGGCGACGCCAGGTTGAGGGGATCACTGTCCTCCCGGTGCGGGAGTTCCTGGAGACTCTATGGGGCGGAGGGTACGCTTAGGGGGTCTTGGTGATTTTCGCAGCGATCCGCCGGCTGATGTCCCCGCCGGAGCCCAAGAAACGAAAGATCGGCTTTATCGTCAAAGAAAGGGCGGCAAAATACGGCGAGCCCATTCAGTCATTGACTCGATGGGGTGTCTCGTGCATTGATTCGTATGGCGGTGAGAAGAGCATGAGCCCATCGATAAGCTGGTCGACCGCCGATATCCTCGCCACAGTGCGCCGCTACTGGGGATTCTCCGAGCTGCGTCCGCTCCAAGAGCAAGCGATTCGGGCGGGCCTCGAGCGGCGCGACTCGCTCGTCGTTATGCCGACGGGAGGCGGCAAGTCGTTGTGCTACCAGGTGCCTGCCGAGCTGGCGCAGCGGACGGACGTCGTGGTCTCGCCGCTCATCTCGCTGATGAAGGATCAAGTCGATGGGCTGCGTGAATGCGGCTATCCGGCGGGAGCCCTATACAGCGGCATGCCTCTCGATGCCGTCCGCAAGACCGAAGCTGAGATTGCCGCCGGCCGCTGCCGGCTGGTGTTCGTGGCGCCGGAGCGCCTGCTGACGCCGCGCTTCCTTGGGCTCATCGAGCGGCTGCAGGTGCGCGCATTCGCTGTCGATGAAGCCCACTGCATCAGCCACTGGGGTCACGATTTCCGGCCGGAATACCGCCAGCTCGCGGAACTCAAGATCCGCTTTCCGCAGGCCAGCGTGCACGCGTACACGGCGACGGCCACGGAGCGTGTGCGCGCCGACATCGCCGAGCAGCTGCGTCTTAAGAACCCGGCGGTGCTCGTCGGCACGTTCGACCGTCCCAATCTGGTGTACCGCATCGTTCCCCGCGTCGATGTCCAGACGCAGGTGCTGGAAGTGCTGCGGCGCCACCCCGGCGAGGCGGCGATCGTCTATTGCATCAGCCGCAAGGACACCGAAGCAATGGCGGAGGCGCTGCAGGCGAATCGGCTGCGCGCGGCCTTCTACCACGCCGGCATGGAGGCGGACGAACGCCGCAGGACACAAGACGCGTTTGCCGCGGAGGAGATCGACGTGGTGGTAGCGACGGTGGCGTTCGGCATGGGCATCGACCGCAGCGACGTGCGCTCGGTCATCCACGCCGCTATGCCTAAATCGATCGAGCACTACCAGCAGGAGACCGGCCGCGCCGGGCGCGATGGGCTGGAGGCAGAATGCGTGCTTCTGTACTCGGTCGCCGACGTCATCCGCTGGAAATCATTGATCGAGAAGAGCGCGGCCGAATCCAGTGCCGCCACAGAGATAATCGCCGCCGCGCGCGAGCTGCTCGAACCCATGCGCCGCCTGTGCACCGGGACGCACTGCCGGCACCGCAAACTGTCCGAATACTTCGGGCAGGAATACTCCAGGCCGAACTGCGAGGCCTGCGATCTCTGTTTGAACGAGGTCGAGGGCCTCGCGGATGCGACCGTCACGGCGCAGAAGATCCTGTCGTGCGTGGCGCGCGCGGGCGAGCGCTTCGGCGCCGAGCACATCGTGGACGTGATGTTGGGCGCCGACACCGAACGCGTGCGGCGCTGGCGCCACGAGCAGCTCACCACCTACGGCTTGATGAAGGGCACGAACCGCAAGGCGCTCACCAACATGCTCTACCAGCTCCTTGATGACGGCCTGCTTGACCGTACCGCCGAGGAGCGCCCGGTTCTGCGGCTCAACGATGCCTCATGGGCGGTGCTGCGCGGCCAACGCACCGTGCGGCTCCTGCAGCCAAAGACGGAGGTCAGCAAGACCCGCTTTGACCAAGAGTCGTGGGAGGGCGTCGACCGCGGTTTGTTCGAGAGCCTTCGGACTTTACGGCGGGAAATAGCCGACGAGCGGGGCGTGCCCGCTTACGTGCTGTTCAGCGATGCCACGCTGCGCGACCTGGCACGCGTCCGGCCGGGATCGGCGGCCGCGTTTCTCGACGTGCGCGGCGTCGGGGAGCGGAAACTGGCCGACTTCGGACAGCGCTTCCTCGGACTCATCGCGACCTACTGTCGTGCCAACGTCCTGCCGCTGGACGCGGCCATCGGCGGCCGACCGTGCCGGGAGCGCATCCGCAAGCCGAAGGACACGAAAGAGACGGCCTTTGAGCTGTTTGCCAAGGGGTCCAGCGTGGAACAGGTCGCGGCGACCATAGGCCGCGCCCCCGGCACGACGTGGGGCTACCTCGCAGAGTTCGTCGAGACACGCCGCCCGCGGCGATTGGATCCGTGGATCGACCAAAAGACATACCGCGCTGTTGCCGACGCCGTAAAGGACCTTGGCGGCGCATACCTGAAACCTATCTTCGAGCACCTTGGCGGCAAGGTGCCCTACGGAGAGATCCGTCTGGTCGTCACGCACCTCAACGCTGCCCGTAACGCGCGTACCGCGAAGGCGCGATGGGTAAACAACGGGAGATAAGCGGCTCACACCTGTCAGGTTCGCCATAAAAGCCAATTACAAAGTCCAAGATCCGACCCCTCCTGCAACTTCGTAGGCGGAGAAGGCGTGGGGGGTGTAGGCGTTTACCCCGTGTTTCACACCTCGCCCGGTGGTGACATACTGCAGGGATAGTTCAAAGGCAGTTCGGACGTCTGCGATGAGATAGCCCGAAATACCTAGCATTGCCTCAGAAGGACGCATAACGTCGCAAATCAACCGCGCCGCTTTTTGGCGTCGGTTGGATTTGCTTGGTTATGTTGCGTTATTCGTGCCGATTGCCGTTGCTGGCGCATGAGTTTTAGAACTTTTATGTAAATATCCGAGTGATAAAGAACGGTCAATTGAAGCAGAGCCAAAAACCAAATTAAGGCGCTATCCTTTCCGGTCTTAAATAGCACCAACATCTGGATCACTAGCGTCCCAATAGCCGCAAAAAAAGCAAGCATTCGCGCGCTCTCGTAAATACGTATGCGCTTGTCGAGTTTATCAGGATTATCCGATAGTGATAGAAACCAACCATCAATCCAATCGTTTACATTCATTCCCATGTTTCACCTTCTTGTTAGCAACATAACTATGAATCTCTTGTTCCGTGTAGTACCGCCTTACTTCCGTATAGCACGTTTTGGATACGTGCCCATGTGACGATTTCTATAATGGTTACGCTGAATTGTAAAGGGTCGCTCACTTGCGGATAACGACAAAGGCCGAAACATACTTCCGCATATGTCGTCTTGCCGACTTAGGAGCCCATGCCTAGGCCCAGACTATCAGCTGGGCTCTGCACACCCCTACCGCCCCGATTTAGCACGTGGGTGTAGATCATTGTCGTGCTGACGTCCTTGTGTCCCAGCAGCTCTTGTAGGTTGTGGGGTCAGACCTTTCACTCTATACAATCTTCCTTTGGGAATGTCGTTCTTTTGCCGGCGACCTCCGGTTCTCTTAACGTAAGGATTGGATTGATTTCTCCTCCAACCCAATCCTGGGGGAGCCAGCGTTGTAGGTCCAGACAAAAAGAGTCGAGCCTTTCTGGTCGTAGCATTTTTCTCATTTCAGGATTTACCCTCCTTCGCAGAAAGCCACGGGTGTAAACCCGTGGGGCTCCACTTTCTAGCGGCGTTGGGGCAGGAAGGTAAAACGTCGTGGCCAAAAAGAGTGCGAGGGGTCACGTCTTTTGATTTTCAGGCTTGCTCTTCAGATCTCTCAAGATTTGCTCCATCCTTAGTCCCGGCGTACCCGCCAGCGTGTCTTTCTGTTAGGCGCAGCTAATGATGACTTCCTTGCTCTATCGTATTGACACGTAAATATAGTTCGGCTAGTATTTTTCTGTGAGGTTTATTTTTGCTCGGGAGCGAGTTGGCAGGATCCATTTCAGGAAACGACATCCGGAAGTTACGGTGCGGGAAGTTAAGGAGGTCTTTGAGTTCAGGATGGCGGTCCAACCGAGCTATGGGGGCGCATGGAAAGGCATCGGGCATACCCGCTCCAGGAGGTTCTTGGTCGTTATCTTCAAGCGGGGAAGAGACAAAGGCACTGTTTTCATTCTCACGGCTTATCCGGCAAGAAGAAAGCATGTTGAGGTCTATTTAAGGACCACAGGAGGACGCCCATGAGGAGGAAATGCAAGAAGTGCGGTTCAGAGCTGTATCAGGCAGAGGATCTAAAGTGGTTCTGCCTTTTCTGCCTGGCGAAGGAAATAGAGGAGCGCGACCGGGAAGACGAGGTCAGGGGAGCGTGGAAGGTCCTGGATCCAAAAACAAAGCCCGTGACATTGCGATTGAGCGAGGTTGATCTCGCCAAGGCGAAGGCGAAAGCCAGGAAGCTGGGCAAACCCTACCAGACGCTCCTAAAACAGGTCATCCACGAGGCATTGTCGCGTCCGTAAGATATTCTGGGCCCAGGAAATTTTTCTATAAACGCGAGGTCTTGATCTATCTCTTGCCTGAGATTGGATTCAATTCTCCTCCAACCCAATCCCGTGGGAGCCAGTGTTGTAGGCCCAGACAAAAAGAGTCGAGTTTTTTCTAGCCGTACACTGCGGAGCAGACAAAGAGGCAGGGGGAAAAGGCGATCAGGTTTTAGGATGCTGGGCTGCGGTTGGGAAGATGAGCGATTTGACGACCACAGGGACAGAGCCTGAGGAGGGAATGAAAGCGCCGATGTCGATGTAATCGAGCTCCTGGAGCGCGATGCCATCGATGGAGATGACCGGGTTGGCCAGTCCCATCTCTTCTTTGAAGTGAAGGCCCAGGATGCCGCCGATGTCCCCATCGTTGACTAAGATGAGCGGATGGCCCTGGGCCAGGAAGGACCCCAGCCCTCCCAGCAGTCCCTGGCCGAAGGCCTGGAGCCGGGCGAATGTCGCCGAGCCCTGCCAGTAAACCGCGATAGCCACAGGCTGCTCGGCATGCGTGAGATCGAGCCGCGCCAGCGCCTCCTGGACAGCTTTTTTGATTGCGGCCCGGTCGATCTCCTCGCCCTGAAGCGGAAACTCCGGCGCCACCACAGGGACATTGCGCACCGGCACCACCTCCAGGGGCATGATGAATATCGTATTGCCGCTCACCTGAATCGTGTATTGCGAGGCGCCGATCACCGTCGCCCGAATTCGCTGAACCGGTTGCCTGACCGTGAGCCCCAGCTCTTTGACCTTGCGCCTGATCTCCTCCGCCAGGAGCTCGCCCAGATCGCCGAAGCCGCGGGTCTCGCGGCCGTAGATGTATTCGGAGACGCCACCGGAAAATGTGAGGGCTTCGATCTTACCCCGGTGCGACAGGGGCGGCAGACGCAAGAGCGTCTGGGTCTGCGGAGGAGGTGGCCCTAGGCTGATGATTTCGAAGAGTCGCTCTGCCATCTGGGACGCCATCGAGCGCAGCTTTCCCTGATCGAGCCTTTGGCCCAGCCTGAGCTCCACCCCGGCCGCCGCGGCGTGCCGCCAGCCGGCCTCCTCAACCCGGGTCACCACGCCGGCATCATCGAGTACCACCAAGCGGGCACCGATATCCGCGGCAGTCACCCGCTGGACCCTGCCTTGAACGCAGAGGGCAATCTTGCTCGTACCACCGCCGATGTCGATATTCAGAATGGCCCCATCGGAACCGGCGGAACACGCCGCCGCGCCCGACCCTTGGGCGGCCATCGTGGCCTCCAGGGCGTCTCCGGCGCTGACTGCGACGAAGCGCCCGGCCTCCTGGGCGAAGAGCTCGCCAATGGCGCGCGCATTCTGGCGCCGCAGCGCCACGCCGGTCAGGATCAGCGCGCCGGTATCGATCTCCTCCCGCTTGAGCCCGGCCCTCTGGTATTGCCGGCGGATAAACTCTCCTAAGGCCGCGGCGTCGATCGTCGAGTCGTTCACATAAGGGGTGAGCAGGATCTCAGACTCGCTGAGCACGACGCGCCGGGCGACGACATAGCGGGTGTTTTGCTGTCTCAGCTCGAGGCGGGAGAAGACGAGATGAGAGGTGGACGAGCCGATGTCGATGCCCACGCTGGTGAGTCGGATCTCCTCCTCTTCGACGATATCGCGGCCCGCGCTGGTGAAGCCGGGGCCTTGGGGTGGTAGGGTCATGGGCCTTTTCGGAGGAAAGACCCTAGCGGTAGAGCGCGTCGTCCATCCTGGAGACGATGCCCTCGCGCTTCAGCGTGGCCTCGTACTCCCGGCGAATATAGGGATCCTCATCGCGGTAGGGGATGGCGGTCCCGCCCTCGTGGATTTCGATGGCGCCGTAGTCGATGGCCGCCTCGCCCGGCCGTCCGCGCTCGCGGCCCGGCGCATTGGGTCCGAACCAAGCCGTCAGGCGCAGCGGCTCCTGGCTCACGCCGAAGTGGGCGTGGAACCAATTGCCGCCCATGGGCGCGGCGCTGACCATGCCCACCGGTTCATAGTCCTGCCGTCGCACCTGATCGGCGTGGCCGTCCTTCCAGGGCGTTTGTCCGAGGTCGCTGGGCCAGGTGTAGGTATAGCCCTTGCCCGCGAGGCAGATGAGCACCGCCGCCGAGCCGTGGGCATGGGCCTTGGAGTAGCGGCCAGACTGATGCTCGCCGATCCATAAATAGAAATGGTTGCCGGTCATGTGCGGCTCGATGCGCCGGTAGCCGGGCGAGCGCCGGTTGTCCAGGGGAAGCTCGCACTGGATGATGTCCGGGATGATATTGGTCCGGCGCATCGCCAGCCCGCGCACCGGATCCGGCTCGATCTCTTCCTTGGGCTTGTAGTAGTCGTCGGTGGGCTCGAAGCGATCCTTGAAGTTGTAAGGGCAGTTAAAGACGAAGTCGGTGTTGGCGAAGAGGTTCATGGCATTGGGCGCGGTGGTCCCGGCCAGGAGGAGCGCCGGGCTGGACGTGGCGTTCACGATCCGGTGCCAGGCGTTGAGCGGGATGGAGAAGAGAGAGCCCCTCTGCCACTCAAAAGTGAGCTTCTTGCTGTTTCCCTCAGCCCAGACCTCGGTCGTCCCCCTCCCTTCGACCACCAGATAATTCTCTTCATAGAGGTGGCGCTCGACGTTCAGCGCGCCGGCCCCGGCCACCTCGACGAGATAGCAGCCCCAGAGACCCTCTGTGCCCAGGAGCTGGATAAAGGTCCCTTTACCGCCCATCCGCCTCCAGGGCTTGAGGGGTAGATCCTGCACCCTCCTTACTCCAATCTCCCGGTAGATGGGGATCGCCTCACCCTCCATGAAGATGTCGTAGGGGCTCTTGGGCCGGGGAAACTTGCCATAACCCGCCTTTTGCCTTTCACCTGCTGGCTCCTGCCATTTGGCTTTGGTTTTTTCCCCCATAATGCCTCCTATTTTTAGGATCCAGTCACAGCGGTCTATAGTCAATGATGTAGCTGATGAGAGGCTTCGGTGTCAACTTGGAGCCGAGCCAGCCCATCCACCGGGCCATTAACCCCAGATGGTGTGGGCGGTCTGGACCACCAGCTCCAGCTTGGGAGCTGAGGGTCGGGCCTGATTATGGACTTATTTCGTTAGCGAACCGCCAGTCGACGAATCCTCCGGACACCTAAGCCAAGCATATTTGCTCAATTGCGCAAATCCGCAACAATCACCCCGAACGCGAGGCGGAGTCGATGAATTCCGATGGGGCTCTCAGGATCTACGGGACTTCACGGGGATGCTTCACGGCGGATCTCCACTCCAGCCAAGAGAATTCAAAGACATGCTGATGTCAGTTCATGGAACAAATGTCCAGGTGATTCCGCGCGGGGAAGAATTATGGGACGGACTTTCGGGCTACTATCGAGCATCGGTTACGGAGTTTTTCAATACAGGCCAGTCTCAACCCACAGCTCAAGGCGAAGCTTTCTTCAGCAGTCTGGGAAATTAGTGGCCTGCCCAATTCCAATTTTAAGCGGTGAGTAGAGTAGGGGGTCAAGTCCGCTCTTGGCTCTTAACAGTTATCTTGAACGTTGACTATTGGTGTTCTTAGACGGAAAAAGGGTCGGGAGTCTTTTCTGATCCATATCCTCTTCCGCTGGAGAGAAGGGCGTCACCGGAGGAGCCGAAGGAATGGGTCGAGCAGCTTGTAAGGTCAAAAGATGGACTCCTTTGTTTCCTGAAAGGGTTTGTCCAGGAAAGCAGCGTGTCTGGAGCCGAAGATTGCGGCTCAAGGGTCTATCGGTATATGAGCCTCAAAAATGTTGAAGATTTTGTGGCTCCGGAAATTGTTGAACAACGAATTAAGCAAATCAATCTTGACGGGCTTACAGAGAAAGAAAAAGCGGCCATCCGTGCCTTCCAAAGATCTCTCAAGAGACGAAAGGAGGGTAAACCGGATGATGACTGGGGTCGCGATGAGGAGGAGAATTAACTGCTTGACTTCAGGATAAGGCCAAGGGAACTTAGGTGACTTCCACCGTCACCTCGAAGAATGGCAAGCCAAGCCGGCTTACTGAAAAGCGCTGGACGCACACAATTGAAGGACACTGCGGAGATGCAACGGCGACCCGGAGGTGGTAAGATCAGTCGAGGGCATTGGGCCCAATTTTAGATAAGGGAGAAACGGCTCTCTACGTGGGAGGTAGTAGTGACAGAACCTAGAGGGAGACCAATGATCAAGAACATCGCCATACCTAAAGACACAATCGCCGACTTTTGCCGCCGGCACCGTATCCGCAGGCTTGCCTTGTTCGGGTCGGTCTTAAGGGATGATTTTGGTCCAGAAAGCGACGTAGACGTGCTGGTGGAGTTTGAACCGGATACCAATGTGGGTTTTTTCAAGCTCTACGACTTGGAACAAGAATTGTCGCAGATCTTAGGCGGACGCAAGGTTGAAATAAATACGCCTAGGTCCCTGAGCAAGTATTTCCGCGACACGGTCGACGCGGAAGCAGAGACTCTCTATGTCCAAGCGTGATCCGCTTGTCCGTCTGCGTCATATGCTGGATTACTCCAGAGAAGCCGTTGAAATGGCTAAAGGTAAGACTGCCGACGAACTAAGCAAAAACCGCCAGTTAAACTTGGCACTCACTCATCTGGTTGAACTCATTGGCGAGGCTGCCAGCCAAATCCCACGTAACGTTCAGGCCCGCTATCGTGCGATTCCATGGCCAAAGATCGTCAGCATGCGTAACAGGCTCATTCATGGCTATGATTTTGTGGACTACGACATCCTGTGGGACACCATCAACAGCGACCTGCCACCACTCATCGCGGCGCTGGAGGAGATAATCCCGCCAGCAAAGAACTGATGCCCGCACACGATATCATCGACAACAGTAACGAAGGTCATTTTTCGGAAGACGGGAAAAGGGTCTTTTCTGATCCATATCCTCTTCCGCTGGAGGGGATGGGCATCACCTGAAGAGCCAAAGACCTAGCAGGTTGCTGAAAAAGTCCCTTTTGTGAGTCTTTTTTTGAAAATTCGAAAACGTAAGTAGGCGATTTTACACATATTGAAGTATAACAAAGAGGGCTCAAAAACAGTTTTTCCGCAGCCTGCTAGGTCGAGAAGCTTGTAGGCTCACGAGAAGGGGGTGTTTTGCTTCCTGAAAGGCCTTGTCCAACAAGGCATGGCCTCTGGTGCCAAAGATTATGCCGCAAGGGTCTATCGGTATATGAGCCTCAAAAACGTTGAAGCCTTTGCCTCGCCCGAAACTCTGGAACAAAGAGTGAAAAAACTGTCCGTTGATGAGCTTGCGGAAGAGGAAAAAGCGGCCATCCGTGCCTTCCAAAGATCTCTCAAGAGACGAAAGGAGGGTAAACCGGATGATGACTGGGGTCGTGGTGACGACGAGGACTGAAGGAAAGCTGAGTCGGACAGGTTAGAGCCCATGGTCCCCCAGGACGAAGCGTGAAGACGCTCTAGCATCGAAAGTCGTTTGTGGAAGTACTAAGATTTTCTATGACCAGAAAGGGGGGGCTATGAAAAGCCTTGAGGAGCGAATAAGAAACCTGCCACCGGCGCTAAAAAAAGAGGTCGAGGAATTCGTGGCCTCCCTCCTAAGAAAGCGGCGGAAGAAGTCGCGTGGAAAACTGAAAATGGGTTGGGCAGGAGCGCTCAGGGACTTGCGGGGCAAGTACACCTCTGTCGAACTCCAGCATAAGATTTCGGAGTGGCGGATTGGTGAGAGATGAGGTTACTCATCGATACCAATGTCTTCCTCGAAATCATCCTGGAGCAAGAGAAGGCAGACGATGCCAAAATGGCCTCATGGTTCTAAGCACTAAACCCCTCGCTCTTTGCAAGCCAGCCCGGGGGTTGGTTTGACCTCTCTAAGAACGAATCTGCATAGCTTGGAGTGCCCGGCCAAAGAAGAACAGTCTGACGAGTGCAACCCTAGGATTACCCCTCAATCGCCTTTTTCCACTTCTTGCGCACCTTCTCCTTGAGTTCCGGGCTGGACTCGGCCACCGGCGGGAAGTCCTTCATCCACTCAAAGGGCCGGCAGGCATCGATGATAGCGCGGGAGTTGAAGCCTTTCTTGCCGGGCTGGATGCGCGGGTCGAGCGGGCCGCTCCAACAGCGACGCAGGATATCGATGGACTCCACCGGATCGGAACGGGTAGACAGCGCCCAGAGGACATCAAACGTGTTGGTGGGATCGATGTCCTCGTCGACCACGATCACGTAGCGGCCCAGGTAAGCGCCCGCATGAACCTGGGAGGCTGCCAGGACTGCCTGCTTTGCGTGACCTGGGTAACGCTGTTTAATGGAGATGATATTGAGCAGCCTCCCTCCACCTGCCTCGTGGCACCAGACACCTCTGACATCTGGAATTCCAGCCTTCTCCACTTGATCCCAGATGAGCGCGGACTTTACGAAGCACTTCGCCAGAGAATAGTCTGAGGGTGGCCTTCCCGGCCGGGCGCAGCAGAGGATGGGATTGTCGCGATGATAGATGTATTCCACGCGCACCACCGGCTCCGGACGGATGGAGCTGGCATAATAGCCCGTCCACTCGCCGAACGGACCCTCCTTCAGAACATCGCCGGGCTCAATGAACCCTTCAATGACGATTTCCGCATGGGCAGGTAAGGGCAACCCTGTCGCTTTACCTAAAATGACCTCAACGGGCTCTCCTTTAAGACCACCGGTGTAATCGAATTCGGACACACCGTAGTCAATCTCGTTTCCGGAAACCATGAAGAGGACGGGATCCTGACCTACAGAGATCATAACCGGGCACCTTTTCCCCTGATCGAAGTATTTCTGGATCTGAATGCGGCCGTGCTTGCCGGGCGAGATATAGAGCCCCATGCTCTTCTCATCATGGACCATGCCCCGATAAGTGCCGAAATTGACCCATCCCTCTTCCGGATCCTTGGTAATGACGAGACAGGCAGTGCCCATGTAGCGCCCGCCGTCCAACTCATGCATGAATGGCACCGGAAACTTGAGCAGATTGATATCTTTTCCTGAAAGGACGTTCTCCAGGATAGGCCCGCTCTTTACCACCTTGTGAGGAATAGGTTTGTGCGCGGCAAGTTTTTGGCGGAAGGCCCGAACCAGATCGAGTCCGGCAAGATCGAGCGGCAGGCCCAGGTTAAGCGCCATCCTCTTGAAAGAGGCATTTTGCGCGAAGAGGGCTCGATAGCCCTTGGGA
>Ga0184640_10000134_pt1 | contig 17131 bp, 15 predicted proteins | sample PLM31_200_b2_FD_133161 | JGI IMG/M metagenome (GOLD analysis project Ga0184640, IMG submission 133161) | Groundwater sediment microbial communities from an aquifer in East River, Colorado, USA - PLM3-1_200_b2 | ecosystem: Environmental > Terrestrial > Soil > Riparian zone | place: USA: East...
ATCAGATTACGTAGTTTTATTTTGAATTTTACGTAATTAAACGTAATGCCGTTTGTTTACTCCTGTCACCAAATGAGTCAAATTGTGTATAATAAATGCGCGGCTGATAGGGTCGCCAAGACTTTTCACAATCAGGCAAACTCACACGTGAAATTCATCGCTCTCGCCGGCTCACTGGAGAGGCGACATGTCGATGTGATCATCACGGAAGATAAGTAGGTCGTCGGGAGGAATTCCGTCAAGATTTCCACGCTCGATCCCATAGACTTCGCTGGAATAGGCCGTTAGCAATTTTCGAGTCCATTTCCGATGCAAAGTCCCGGACCACACACGATCGTCAACATCTCTAGTCATTTTGCGTTGGTCGATCGTCAGGCGCTTTCTCTCCCGTTCTTCCGGTTATTCCCGGGTAGTAAAAAATCGCACACTAGTGCGGCCGTGCCGGTGAATCACGTCTTTCATAATCCGCTGGCGCGGTTCCGGCCACGGTTGTTTTCGCCCCAGCGCTGCGCGTGCCTCAAGGGTCTGCGCAATCTTCGCGGCAGGATCCTCGCGGATTAATATCGGCGAGGAGAATTGACTCTTGCCGGCGCGAGACAGCAATGAAAGTTCTATTAATCGAAGACCACGAGGGTTTCGCCGTCATCGTCGGAGAAATGCTCCGCACGCTGGATGAAGAAACCATCTCATTTGAATGGGCCAGTCGCCTTGACCAAGGCATCGAGTGTGTGACCCGATCGTTGCCGGACATTATCCTCCTCGACCTCGCACTGCCGGACAGCTGCGGCCTCGACACCCTCATTCGGATACAGCAACACGCGCGGGCGACGCCGATCATCGTGCTCACCGGCACCGACGATAAGCAACTCGCGATGGACGCGATTAGCCGCGGCGCGCAAGACTATTTACTGAAGAGTGAGATCGACCGTCGCGGTTTTGTCCGCGCCATCCGTTACGCCATCGAGCGCAAAAAAAACGAGTTGCGGCTCGAATACCACCGGCGCAAGCAAGGCGCGCTGCACGAAATCAACCTCGCCATAACATCCACGCTCGATCTGCAGTCGGTGCTCCAAGCACTTGTCGAAAAGGTCGGCAAACTCTTGCCCAAACTTGCGGTTACGTTCTGGATACCCGTCAACGACCTGGGCGAATGGGAAGCAGTTGCCTGTTGGAACTTGGATGAGAATTATTGGCGACCGTTTTGGAAGGGTTCTGCATCCGGCCTGGTCAAAGCAGTCGTCGGCGCCGGACAGCCTGTCATCATCGAGGATGTCGCCAACGATCCGCGCGTCAGCAATCCCGAAATGATCCTTCACAACAAACTGGTTTCCCATCTAGGCGTGCCCTTGCGCTTTAAAAATGAGCTGCTCGGCGTGATTAATTTCTTCTCACGAGAAGCCAGGCAGTTCGATAGTGAAGAAGTGGAGTTCTTGACCACGCTTGCGGGGCAGTTAGCCGTGGCCATTTACAATTCGCGATCCTATGAGCGCGCTCAGGCGCAAGCGGCCAGCCTCGAGAGCGCCTATCGAGAGATCAGCACTACCCAACGCAAATATGCGCAACTTATCGAAACCATCAACGCCATCGTCTGGGAAGCGGACCCGGTGACATGGCAATTCACCTTCGTGAGCAAGGTGGCTGAAGAGATTTTGGGCTATCCCCTCGAACGCTGGCTGCATACACCGGATTTCTGGGCTAATCAGCTGCTTCACCCCGATGACCGTAAGGCGGCTATCAGTCGCTGCCTCAATGAAATCGCTCTAGGAAATGATCATGAGCTTGAATACCGTGCCGTTGCGGCCGATGGCAGAGCCGTTTGGCTGCGCGATACCGTCCGAGTCATTAAAGACGAGAATGGCAGGCCGAATCGGCTGCGCGGCGTGATGGTGGACATTACCAAGTCGAAGGAAGCAGAAGAGAAGCAGCAAAAGCATTACCGTGAGATCCAAAGTCTCCAAGAGGTTGGCCAAAAGGTCTTGGACTCAGGAGACGTTCGCGACGCCATTGAAAAAATCCTCGACATGGCCATCGCGTTGGGCGGTTACGACATCGGCAACATCCGTCTTCTCAACCCCGAGGAAGGTCGTGACCATGTGATCCTGCGCGGCTATCAAGATCGGGAAGCTATTAATAGGATGCTGCGCCACCGATTTGCCCGGCCTCGAGATGAGAACTGGCGAAACCTTGTTCATGTGATCGCTACCAGGGAGACGCATGTCTTCGAGGACATGAAAAACTGCGACGGATTTACCTCCGCTAAGCGCGAAGGCGTTCAGTCTCTCATTTGTGTCCCCATAACAATTGACGACGACGTTCTCGGCGTCATGCAGCTGGGCAACCGCCGGCTGACACGGTTTGAGCCCAATCAACTGAAGCTGTTGGAAACTCTCGGCAGTCAAATCGGCATCGTCATACAAAAAGCCAAGCTATACGAGGAAATTCGCGCGCATCTGACGCATATCCAATCGATGCGTCAGATCGAACAAGCCATGGTGTCGACGCTTAGCCTGGACGACGTGTTGCGGGTATTGCTGGATCAGATCGAATTTCTGTTTCGCTTCAGGGTCGTCATTGCCGTGCGGTTGCTGCGCACGAACAGCTCGGAGTACGACACCATCGTGTGTCGGAACATCGACGCGCAAACTTGGACCCATGAGCACGAACGACATTTGTCCGCCGACGAAAGCGGCCCGGCACGGGAAGTATTGAATAGCTCCACTCCTCTCAAGATTCTTCGGCTCGAAGAGGATTCTCGCGTGCGTCACCGAGAGTTCAATCGCCGAGAGGGGCTGATTTCGTATCTCGGAATCCCCCTGATAGTTGCGGATCAGGTGATCGGCGTTCTCGAAGTAATGACGACAATGGAGCACGAGTTTAGCGAACAGCAAACCGATTACCTAGTTTCGCTCGCCTCACACGCCGCGATTGCCATTCAAAACGCCCGCCTCTACTCCGAGCTCGGTAAAAAGTCTCAGGAGCTCTCCGCGCTGCTTGCCGTAACCGCCGCTGCCAGCCAATCGTTGGAGATGGAACGAATCCTCCAACAGGTGATGCGAAAAATATCCGAGATCTTCGGTTTCGATGCGATGAGAGTGTGCCTCTTCGACGACCAAAAAGAGATACTGCATGCTCGGGCGACCTATGAAACACACCCCGATTTTTCAACCCCTTCCCGGAACTTCAAGAAAGGCCAAGGAATAACCGGCACAGTGGGTGCGACCGGAGAGGCCATCGTCATCAGCGACGTCGAGACTGATCCCCGGTATGAGATGCTGAGTCAGACAAAAACCGCGTTGAAGCTCGGACATAAGCTCCTTGCGGGCTTTCCGATCAAATACAAAGAAGAAACTCTGGGTGTCATCACCTGTATAGGCCGGCACTCCCGCCAGCTCGCCGTCGATGAAATTCAATTGATCGCATCGATGTCGAGCCAGATCGCCATCGCCATCCATAACGCCCGGCTTTACGCGGAGGTGGAAAAGCAGTCCAAGGAGCTTTCGGCGCTCTTTGACGTCACCGCCACCGCCAGCCAATCACTAGAGACGGACCGAGTGCTCGGAGAGGCGGCACAGAAAATTACCGAAATCTTCGGCTTCGACGCGACGCGAACCTTCCTGTTCGATGACCAAGGAGAAGAGCTTCATGCCTTGGCCTCATTCGCTTCCCATCCGGAATTCGCAGAAGGCCCGCGCAGCTTCAAAAAAGGGCAAGGGATAACGGGCACAGTGGGCGTAACCGGTCAGGCGATTATCATTGGCGATGTCCAATCCGCCCCGGATTTTCAGGCGCTACGCCGAACTGAGGACGTATCTAAGGTAAGACACCCCCCGCACAATTTTCTTGCCGCCTTTCCGATTAAGTACAAGGAAGACACCCTCGGCGTCATTCTCTGCGTGGGCCGATCCGCGCGTCAGCTCACGGTCCACGAAATCCTTCTGATCACTGCCATGACTAGACAGATCGCCATCGCAGTCCACAATGCCCGGCTCTATGCCGAAGTGGAAAAGCAGTCTAGAGAGCTTTCGGCGCTTTTCGATGTTACTGCGACGGCGAGCCAATCCCTGGAGACAAAACAAATCCTCCGCCAAGTCGCTCAAAAGATCAACGAGATATTTAATTTCGACGCAACGAGGGTGTTCCTTTTCGACGAAGGCAAACAGGAGCTCCGCGCCGAGGCCACCCACGAGAGACATGCTGACTTTGCCAGCGACGCCCGCCGCTTCAAGCGAGGACAAGGGATTACCGGTCAAGTCGGCAGCAGCGGCGAAGCCATCATCATCGGCAACATCGACACCGATCCCAGATATCTCGCGTTGAGCTACACCAAGACGGCGGTCAATACCCAGCAAAAATTTCTCGCCGGTTTCCCGATCAAATATAAAGAAGAAACCCTGGGCGTAATCACCTGCGTCGGACGCCAGCCGCGCGAGCTCGCCACCCACGAAATTCAATTGATCACATCCATGTCGAACCAGATCGCGGTCGCGTTGGAAAACGCCCGCTACTATGAGCAGACCAAAAAACAAGCGGCGCAGTTGAGGAATTACGCCAATCGCCAGGAAGCCGTGCTGGAACAGGAACGCACTCGGATCTCGCGCGAGATCCACGATGAGCTGGGTCAGGCACTGACGGCACTGAAACTCGACCTTTCGCTGCTGGGTACGAAGCTTGACGGAAATGATTCTGAGCTCATCGGCAAAATCGGTGATCTATCGTCCGCCTTGGATGGGGCCATTCAATCCGTGAGAAAAATCGCCACGCAACTCAGACCGGATGTTCTCGACAAGCTCGGATTAATTGCGGCCATTGAATGGCAGCTCCAGGAGTTTCGCAGGCGAACCGGCATCAGATACATATTCGCTACAGAGATAACTGACCTGCGTTTGAACGACGAGCATTCGACAACCCTCTTTCGCATCTTGCAGGAGGCGCTAACCAATGTAGCCCGCCACGCCCGGGCTAACCGGGTAAAGGTGTCATTTGAACTGCGAAACAACGAAGTCGTTTTGCGAGTCGAAGACGATGGCGTTGGAGTGGACGCAGAAAACCTCAGCGATCCGAACTCGCTTGGACTTTTGGGAATGCGAGAGCGCGCGCTCTCTCTGAGCGGCCATGTCGCCGTTCGTCGAAATCAACCCAAAGGGACAACGGTCACCGCGATCTTGCCTTATCAGTGTTCGGCCGAAAAAGTTGACATCAGCGGGAGCCGCGCATCATGATCCATGTCGTTATCGCGGACGATCATCCGGTCGTCCGCCAGGGACTCACACGAATTCTTGCCGAAGAAGCCGATATGACGTTGACCGCAGAGGCGGCGACGGGACAGGAGCTCATGGACAAGCTCCAGGAGGGCAATTGCGATGTCGTGCTTCTAGATATCAGCATGCCGGGCAGAGGCGGACTCGATATTTTGACTGAGTTGCGCCGCCAATACGCGAAAATCCCCATTCTCGTTTTAAGCGTTTATCCCGAGGACCAATTTGGGCCTCGAGTATTAAGATTGGGAGCAGCCGGCTACATGAACAAAGAAGCCGCCTGCGACCAACTCGTCGGTGCCATTAGGAAAGTTTGCGCCGGCGGCAAGTATGTGAGTCCAAGATTGGCGGAAAGGATTGCAACGGATCTGGCCGCCAACACACAATTGCCGGCACACGAAACGCTTTCCCATCGGGAGTATCAAGTAATGCGCCTCATCGCCTCAGGCAAGGCCGTGACCCAGATCGCCCGCGAACTTTCTTTAAGTAAGAAAACCATCAGCACTCACCGCGCTCGGCTGCTCGAAAAGATGCGCCTCAAAACCAACGCGGAGCTGACCTTTTACGCCATTCAAAATGATTTGATCGATTCCTTCCCCACCAAAAAAGCCTGACGCGCGTGAACGTCAGTTCGTCATTGTAGGACAAACGCTGACACAAGATTCAGGATTCTTTCCCTTTACTCCGATCCCGTTAAATCGTACAAAATTAATCTGATTGAGGATTTTGAACGTGGCGAAGGAGCAAGCAATATTTGCATAGTCGCGCTTCGACAGAACTCCTAGGCCTTTGCCAAAGTTCTAGTCAGACCGCTTTGCTACGCGAGCCCCAAACTTCCGTCTATTTTGTCGGCGAACACACGCTCATTCAAAGAATCCAATCGTTGGTACAGCGCGTCGCGGCGACCGACGCAACCATTTTGATTAGCGGAGAAAGTGGAACGGGCAAGGAAGTGGTGGCCCGGATCATCCACAATTTGAGTTCGCGCAGGGATCGGCCCTTCGTACCGATCAACTGCGCCGCGATTCCGCATGATTTATTGGAGAGCGAGCTGTTCGGTCACGCCCGTGGCGCTTTTACGGGCGCCCACACGACTCGCGCGGGGATGTTCCATCTGGCCGACGGCGGCTCGGTCTTTCTTGATGAGATCGGCGAGATCCCGCTCTCGCTTCAGCCCAAGCTTCTACGCGTGCTGCAAAACGGTGAAGTCAGGCCAGTCGGTTCAGATCGCCCGGTGGCGGTCAACGTTCGGGTTATCGCTGCCACAAATAAGGACTTGGCGCAGGAACTGGAAGCGGGGACGTTTCGCGAGGATTTGTTTTATCGCCTGCAGGTGATCCCAATTCATCTTCCGCCTCTGCGTTCGCGACGCTCGGATGTGCCGCTGCTCATCAACCACTTTCTCGAAAAGGCCAATCGCAAGTACCGTGCGTCGGCGAAAATTTCACCCGAAGCGTGCGTCTACATGTGGGAATACGATTGGCCGGGAAACGTTCGAGAGCTGGAAAACGTCGTGGAGCGGCTGGTGGTCTTATGTGAGAACGGCGAGATCGGTCTCGCCGACCTGCCTCCCAACATTTACAGTTTTGTCTCCGAGAAAAAGATTCCCCAGCCAACGTTGATCAATAAGGAATTGGACTTCCGCCTGGCGCTCCGGCAATTCGAGCAGCGCCTAATCGATGAAGCGCTGCGACTTGCCGATGGCAATAAGGCGATGGCGGCTAGAATGCTAAAACTCAAGCGTACCACTTTGGTCGCCAAGCTGCGCAGCCGTGACACGAAAGGATGGGCGTCAACATGATCGAAGCACGATCATCGGTTAAAGTTTCTCCCCCTTTCACCATCTTGATCATCGACGATAATCGGGATTTCGTCGAATTCCTCAACTTCTTACTTTCACATGATGGCTTCAATGTACGTTGGGCTTACAACGGACCGGATGGACTGGACTGTGTGCGGCATCATCCTGTCGATCTCGTCATCCTCGACGTGATGATGCCAAAAATGGATGGTTTGACGGTTTGCCGCGAGCTTAAACGGAGCCATCCAGCACTGCCTGTAGTCCTACTCACCGCCAAAGACGACATGGCTACGAGAACGGCCGCCATGGAGCTCGGAGTAAGCGAGTTTCTAGCTAAGCCGCTAAATATCGACGATTTACTGACCCGTTTACGAACGCAATGCCAAATTTGCCAGTGGGACAAGAATTTGGTCGGTGTCATTGGCGACCATGATCTAGCGAAACAGCCCTGACTTTCCGCTCCGCATAAACCGTATTCGCCGCCGTCGGCAGGCCTGCTCGATTTTGCCGACCTCGCCGCCCGCGCGGGCTCGCCCCGGGGCTTCCAGGTTTTTAGTTGCTCAATTTTAGCGAGTTTGATAGGAAACCTTTTCCAGTTTCAGTGATTCGAGCGGCTCTCGTCGTGACCGACCAACTTAGTACCAGCATCATCTTCGGGTACGCAGGCTCCGTTTCCTGTGTTCTAACATTGATTTCGAGTGAGTTGGAAAACTCTTCGGCGCGGCGGACAGCGTTGAGATTTTGGCGAGATGAAACACAATGTTCCCCCTCTTAATCAGATGGAACCTGTGGCGCAAAAATCCATCAAGCACTTCAAGAGTCTGTCACGAAGACTTTTGATGACCCAAGAAAACGAGAAACGCCTGCTGGTTCGGCGATTACATGATGAGCTCAGCCAGACCATTACAGGCCTTAGACTCACCCTCGGCGCCGTCGCCGCGCAAGCCGACGACAAAATCAAGGAGCATTTGGTCGCCTCAGTCGCCGTACTCGATGCCCTCGTCGAAACGACGCGGAATTTATCCATGGAGCTTAGACCGCCGATGCTGGATGACTTGGGTTTGTTATCCGCGCTATCGTGGTACTGTCAGCACTACTTCGCCAAGACCGGAGTGGTGGTGGAGTTCGTCCATGACGGGATCGATGGCCGGCTCCCGCCGGACGTTGAAACTTCGGCGTATCGCATCGTGCAGCAAGCGCTCGACAACGTGGCGCGTCATGCCGGCAGCCATGATGTCGTGGTGTGCGTTTCGGCAAATCGGAAAAATCTGCACATCGAGGTGAGTGATCAGGGAAAAGGGTTTGATGCGGATCTGGTTCTCCGGCTGCACCCTAGCTCAGGCCTGTCCGAAATGAGCGAACGGGCGGCCCTCTTAAACGGCCGTCTCGAGGTTAATTCAATCGTCGGGCGTGGCACCTCGATCGTTGCCGAGCTGCCCTTGAACCAGCCTCAAGATACGCTGTCAGAATAAAACATTCGCTTAAGCAGCCGTGCGCGCGATCAGACGCTCCGAACCATCGCCGAGATAACCGCTCACGATGTTCGCGCGACAAGGCACCAGCAATCTTATGACACCGAGCAACCCAACCGAAGCTAACAAAAAGCCGGTCAAAAAAATCACCATCGTACTTGCCGACGATCATAGCGTGGTGCGCCAAGGCCTTCGCGTATTGTTGGAAAGGGAGCCCGATTTCGAGATTGTCGGCGAAGCATCGAACGGGTTGGAGACGCTGCGCTCGGTGGAAAAGTTAAAGCCCGACGTGTTGATCGTCGATCTCGCCATGCCGCAGCTGAACGGATTGGAAGTTGCCCGAGAGATCACCCGACAGCGACAGCGAACTCGCGTGCTCCTTTTGTCGGCATATTCCAATGAGCAGTACGTGTTCAATGGCTTTAAGAGCGGCGCATTGGGATACGTGCTCAAAAGCTCGGCCGTTGACGAACTCGTACGAGCCATTCGCCAGGTCCATCTGGGCATGCGCTATTTGCCGCCGCCTTACTCGGAAGCGGCCATCGATGCCTTTATCGAGAAAATCAAGATTTCAGATAAGAACGGCTGTGCCCTGCTTACGCGTCGCGAGCGTCAAATCTTGCAAATGGTCGCGGAGAGCGCATCCAATGCAGAGATCGGCTCCCGTCTGTTCATCAGCACACGAACGGTGGAAGTTCACCGCTCTAACTTGATGCATAAGCTATCGCTAAGGAACAGCGCCGATCTAATCCGCTACGCACTGGAGAATTTGCCCCTCGGCGGCGAAATTGGCCGGAAAATATAATATCTGCCCTCCGCCACGCAAACATAAGCTCGCCCTTAAGCCACTGGCACCGATCTGTTTCGTAGATGCGGCTGCTATGCAGCTGACAATCATTCAACCTTCGGTTGATTCAATAAGATTTGCGCTCTCTAGCGCCCCCGTGCGCCACTTGAGCGATGAGTTCTGAAGTCCCTCTGTCAACGCCGTTTACAGTTGTAAACCGCAGTTACTTCGATCTAAGTAGCCAATTTTTTAGAGAATTAGCGTGAACGCCAAGCTTGTCCGTCAACTGAGTTGACACAGGGTTGGATTTTCCTGCTGACACTAGACAGAAATCCCTGATAATCCGCCCTGAAATCTTCTCGCGTCAATGGCATTTAACTTGCTCATCTAGCGAACAATTCTTGCAATCTCCGCAAGAACGGTCCGGCAAGCTCCAATTCCCATTTGTGCCTAGAGAGCAAGGTATCGGGGATATGCGACCCATCAGAATCTTACTCAGCGACGATAAAGCCATGGTGCGCCAGGCCATTCGGGTTTTGCTTGAAACAGAGTTGGATTTTTTGGTTGTCGGCGAGGCGTCAGACCCGATGGACACTTTAGATCTTGTTAGAAAATTTTCTCCGCGCGTCGCACTGCTCGACTTGGCGATGCCAGGACTGAACGGTTTCGAGCTGCTCCGGGATCTTCATCGCTACTCCCCACTGACTCGCCTACTCGTTCTGTCATCAGGTTACGGCAAGCAAAGTGTGGTGGACGCACTGAAGCGTAACGTGGCCGGGTTCGTATTTAAGAGTGCCAGTTATGTGACTCTGGCAAGTGCCATACGTATCGTTGCCGATGGTGGAATATATATACCGGTTACGTTGTCCAAGTCGGATATGAAGAATGGGACGAATCGAAAGGATGAACGCTTCCAGGGAACCGGGGAGACCTTGACCTTGCGGCAGCACGAAGTCCTACAACTTGTAGCCCGAGGCTTCACCAATCGGGAAATCGGCTTTCGACTATCCATTAGCCCCCGGACCGTAGAAGTTCATCGAGCTAAGCTGATGCAAAAGCTCGCACTCCGGGACCGGGCGGATCTTATTCGTTTTGCCTTCAGAAGCACGCCGTTTGCGGGTAATGAGCTAGCGGCGGAAAGCGCCACTCTTGAGTAAGTTCAAAATTGGCCACTGCATGTCTCGGGCGGCTCGTCGCCGACGGCGCGTCAGCGCGAACCCACGCCCGTCAGCGTTTTCTCCGGATCGTCAATCCATCACGGACGGGAAATTGCTCGCTGCCACGCTTGGTTTAGAGACTTCGCGGGATTGATTGGCTCGAAAGCCAAAGTTGCTTCGATAGCGATCGGTCGGGTTTCGGTTTCATGGCTGCATTTTACCTTCGACTCGCCGCCGGAATTCCAACGGAGCTGCGCCGGTCCAGATCTGATCGAACCCTCGTCATTAGGATAAGTTGTGATGTTGGTGATACGGATAAAAAAATGGTCGGGGCGAGCGGATTTGAACCGCTGACCACACGCACCCCAAGCGTGTGCGCTACCAGGCTGCGCTACGCCCCGACAACATCGTAAAGTAGGCGGAATGTAACATTGCCATGGGGTTAAATCAATTTGACTGAGCGCTGATCGAAGAGACTTAGCGGTGGTGCCGTAGCACGACGAAGTGATCGAAAAATCCTAGGAGAGCAATCGGCGCAGGGATTCCAAATCCTTCTTGAGTTTTACCAAAGCGCTTTTGTATTTCTGTTCCGCGAGCGGCAGCTTGAGTTGATCTTTTTCTTCTTTCTTGGTCTCTTTCAATTTCTTTCGCGCGCCTTCGATGGTGAAGCCTTCGGTATAGAGCAGCCGTTTGATCTCGAGCAGAAGCTCGACGTCGCGTTTTTTATAGAGCCGATGTTTCGAAGGCGCTTTCGACGGCTTGAGCACTTCAAATTCGGTTTCCCAATAGCGCAACACGTAAGGCTCGACGCCGACGATCTCGCTGACCTCGCCGATCTTGAAGTAAATCTTTTCCGGCAGTCGGGAAGGCATCGCCCGCGCCTACTCCGATGCGGAAGACGTCGGCGGCCGAGTGTTCTCTGCCGATCCCATATTGTTCAAACTCTTCTTCATGATTTGGCTGGCCTTGAAGGTCAAAACCTTCCGCCCGACGATGATAATCTCATCGCCGGTTTGGGGGTTTCTTCCTTTGCGCGGCCGCTTGGTATTGACGACGAAATTGCCGAAGCCGGAGACTTTGACTTTTTCGCCGCGCTCCAGGCAGCCTTTGATGATGTCAAATGTCGCCTCGACGACGTCGGTGGCGTCCTTTTTTGAAAAGCCGACTTTCTCATAGATTCGCGTGATGATTTCCGCTTTGGTCATGGTTTACACCTCTTCCTCGAACTCGTTGTCAGCATTGTCAGCTGCGCCGCTCGGCACCAAAAGTCTTTCCCAGCCGATCCACCAGACTTTGGTGCAGCTCATTGATTTCGCCATCCGTCAGGGTTCTGTCTTCGGCGCGATAAGAAACCTTGTATGCCAAACTCTTCTTTCCTTCGGGAATCGGGGCGCCAAGGTACTGGTCAAAAACTTCAACACGTTCGATCAAAGCTTCTCCCAGGTTATGAATCCAACTGACGATTTGTTGCGCGGCAAAGTCGCGATCGACCACGATCGCGACGTCCCGCTCGACGGCCGGAAAACGCGGCAGCGCATATGTCTTTATTTGCCGCGGAGCATACTCAAGCACTTTTTCGAAGTCAAGTTCGAATAGGAAAACCGCCGGCACGGCCAGCCGATCGCACAGGTCCGGGTGGAGCTGACCCAGATAGCCCAACTTTGTTTCGCCATGGCGCAATATCGCCGACCTGCCGGGATGCAAACTTTCACTCGCAGCGCTCGACCAGGTCACTGACACGCGCACGCGGAACAGATCCAAAATCGCCTCGACGACCCCTTTGCATTCAAGAAATCCGATCGGCGACTCGTCGCCAAGACGCAGGCCGCAACGTCGCCGCGGGCCATAAAGCAATGCGGCGAGACACTGCCGTTCCTCGATCTCGCCGTCTTTGGTCAAACCAAAGCTCTTGCCGAGATGATACGCGCAAAAGCTCCCTGCTTTGTGCGCCAGGTTGAGGCGCAAGTCATCGAGCAGCCCGGGCAGCAGACTCCGGCGCATTTCCGCGCTTTCCTTCGCCAGCGGATTGAGCAGCGTCACCGTTGATGGAGCGCCGTCCCAAAGGCCGCTAAATGAGCGGTTGAGCGATTGAGTGGTAAACGGCAGATTGATGACCTCGGCCAGACCTTCTCCGGCCAGCAGGCAACGGATTTTTCTTTCCCATCCCAAGCTAAAGTTATTTGTTTCACCGCAAGGCCTGAGCGCCGGCAGGGTAGTCGGAATCCGATCGTAACCGTGCAAGCGCGCCAACTCCTCGATCAAGTCGGCTTCGCGCGTGATGTCCGGTCGGCTGGTCGGCACAACCACTTTGACATTGCCGCTTTTGCCTTGCGGTTCGGTCTTCATGCCGAGGGAGCGGAGCAATGGCACAACCCGTTTTTGATATAAGCGCACACCGAGAAGTTTTTCGATGCGAGCCTCGCGCAGCAAAATCGTCGGTGTTTTCGGTTTGGCGGGAAATCGATCGAGGACGCCGTTCAGTGGTTTGGCACCGGCAATTTCGCCGAGCAAATAAACAGCCCGATTCAAAGCCGGAATTGTCCCTAGCGGGTCGACGCCACGCTCGAAGCGATGCGACGCCTCGCTGTGCAGTGCGAGGCGTTTTGCCGTGCGGCGGATCGCCGTCGGCGCGAAATTGGCGCTCTCGAGCAAGAGCGAGCGAGTCGACGGCGTCACTTCGGAATTCATCCCGCCCATCACGCCGGCTAGCGCCACCGGAGTATCGCCGTCGCAGATCAAAAGATCGCCGGCGGTCAGCATTCTTTCCACGCCGTCGAGCGTGGTAAATGCTTTGATAGGTCCCGCGGGCTTTACTATAATTTTTTTGGCCACCAGCCGGTCGAGGTCGAATGCATGAAGCGGCTGGCCGGTTTCGAGCATGACATAGTTGGTAATGTCGACGACGTTGTTGATCGAGCGAATGCCGCAGGACTCGAGCCGATAACGCAGCCACGCCGGCGCCGGGGCGATTTTCACATCGTCGACAATGCGGGTCGAATAACGCGGGCACAAACGTCGGTCTTCGATACTAAGGCCGATTCGTTTGTTGATGCTTGGATCGTTTTTAGATGGCCTCGCCGGCAAGGTTTTCAGCTTGCCGCGCGCAAGCGCCGCGACTTCTCGAGCAATCCCAGCGATACCGAGGCAATCGCCGCGGTTCGGCGTGACGCCGACCTCGAACAGCCAATCTTCGCGGTTCGTCTCCGGCTCGCGCAGAGCCGTGAGAGACTCCACTTCTAGACCGGCCATGGTCAGCATTTCGGCGAGCCTTTGCGGCGAAGCGTCGAAGGCGACAAATTCTTTCAGCCAATTGAAAGTAAATTTCATCGTTTTCGGGTGAAGGAAGATTGGCGTGATGGAGTAATGGAGTAATGGAGTAATGCATTTCTTACCCAACACTCCAATACACCAGTACTCCAGTACTCCATTTCTCCCCTCTAGCGAAACTGCCGCAGAAACCTCAGATCATTTTGAAAGAACAATCGGATATCGTCGATGCCGTATTTCAGCATGGCGATCCGCTCGACGCCCATGCCGAAGGCAAAGCCGGAGACTTTTTCCGGATCGTAGCCGACGAATTTAAAGACCGCCGGATCGATCATGCCCGCGCCGAGAATTTCCAGCCAACCGGTGGCCTTGCAGACCCGGCACGTCTGGCCCGCCTTATGGGCTCCGCTGCCGCCGCAGATCACACATTGAATATCGATCTCCGCGCTAGGCTCGGTAAAAGGAAAGAAGCTCGGGCGAAATCTGACGCCGGCGTCGCGCTGAAAAATTTGCCGCAAAAAATGAGTCAGTACGCCTTTTAGATCCGAAAAGGCGATGTTCTGGTCGACCATAAAACCCTCGACCTGGTGAAACATCGGCGAATGCGTCGCGTCGTCGTCGTGTCGATAGACCGCTCCCGGGACGATGATTTGCAGCGGCGGCTTGCGGCCTTCCATGGTACGGATTTGCACCGGCGAGGTATGGGTTCTAAGCACCCGGTCATCCGATACGAAGAAAGTATCTTGCATGTCCCGCGCCGGGTGGTCTTTCGGAATATTTAGAGCTTCGAAGTTATGATAATCGTCCTCAATGTCGGGACCGCGGGCGATTTCAAAGCCCATCGCTGAAAATATGTCGATGATTTCGTCGATCACCAGCGTAATCGGGTGCGTGCTGCCCCTCGCCCAGCGCGTCCCCGGCAGCGTGACATCGATGCGTTCGCCGCTCAGGGCCTGCGCTTTGGACTCGAGCTTGACGACGCTTAGACGCTCCTCCAACCGTTCTTCGAGAAAGCGGCGCAATTGGTTGAGCCGCTCGCCGGCCTGCGGACGCTCTTCGGCGGGACGATCCTTGAGCCCGCGCAAGAGCAGAGTGACTCTGCCGCTGCGGCCCAGGGCCTCGATCCGTATCTGTTCGAGCTCCTTCTCGGAGTTAGATTGCTGGATTCGGTCCAGAACCTCTCCTCGGAGAGCTTCCAGGGAATCGTTCATTTCACCGATTGACTCCGGCGCTCAAGCGCCGAGGTGGGATTTTGCCGTCTGGGCTAACTGGCCGAACGCGGACATATCCGCAACCGCGATTTCCGCGAGAATCTTACGGTCCAACTCGATACCCGCGTGTTTGAGCCCTTTGATAAACTGACTATATGAGATACCGTTGATCTTCGCCGCCGCGCCGATGCGTGTAATCCATAATCCACGAAAGGTTCTTTTCTTGATCCGCCGGTCGCGATAAGCGAACGTCAGAGCGCGCTCGACGGTTTCGCGCGCGGAACGATACAACCGGCCTCGGCCACCGACGTAGCCTTTGGCAAGCTTCATTATTTTCTTGCGTCTCTGTCTCGATTTACTTCCACCTTTAGCTCTGGGCACGTGAAAAAACTCCTTCCTTGTCAGTCCTGAGTCATGAGTGCCGAGTACTGAGTAAACAGCTTTTATTTCGCTCGATTCTCAGCACTCAGAACTCAGCACTTGCTACTTGTAGGGTATCAACAGGCGAATGTTCTTACTCTCCGCCGCCGACACCATCGTCGACTGGCGCAGATGTCGCTTGCGCTTTTTGCTTTTCGTCGAAAGAATATGTTGTTTGTATCCTTTGTTGCGTTTGATTTTCCCGCTTGCAGTGATGCGAAATCTTTTCGCCGCCGATTTGTTGGTTTTTAATTTTGGCACTTTTTACCCCTCAGATTTTGACCCTATTCAACGTGTCGGTCATGATGCCTTGGGCGTCAACAGCATCGCCATGCTGCGCCCTTCCAAGCGCGGTTCGATATCGACTTTGGCAATGTCCTGCACCTGAACGACCACGCCGCTAAGCATTTGCCGACCCAACTCAGGATGGGTGATTTCCCGCCCGCGAAAAAACACCGACACTTTCACTCTTTGGCCTTTCTCAATGAATTGGCGAATATTGCGGACTTTATGTACAACGTCATGGGCATCGGTGCGAGAACCCATTTTAACTTCTTTGATTTCGACGACCGAATGTTTTTTGCCGGTGTGAGATTTCTTTTTCTGCTCGTAGCGAAACTTGCCGTAATCCATCATGCGGCAAACCGGCGGCTGGGCATCCGGCGCGACTTCGACCAGGTCGAGCTCTTGCGCTTCGACCTGCCTGAGCGCTTCATGCAGCTGCATCACTCCGAACTGCTCCCCTTTCGGACCGATCACCCGAACTTCGCGGGCGCGGATTTGATGATTGATTCTCGCTTCTCTAGCGATAAGCCACCTCCATTTTTTTCGGTTCGATTTCTATATGTCTATGCCTCTCCCATCTCATGTGCAACCTCGCCGCGCAATCTCTCGACAAACTCGGCGAGCGGCAGCGCCGGTATATTTTCGCCGCCGCGGCGGCGCGGCGCCACAGTTTGCGATTCCACTTCTTTATCACCGATCACGACGGCATAAGGGATCTTGGCCAATTGCGCTTCGCGGATCTTGTAACCGAGTTTTTCGTTTCGGCTGTCCAACTCGACCCGCCATCCCTCATCATGAAGCTGGGCAAATACGTTTTTAGCATATTCCATCTGGTTGTCGGTAACGGTCAAAATCTTGAGCTGAACGGGTGCCAGCCAGAGCGGAAAGGCTCCCGCGCAATGCTCGATGAGGATCCCCATAAACCGTTCGATGGAGCCCAACAGCGCGCGATGGATCATTACCGGCCGTTCGTCGGTGCCGGCCGACGAAGTGTAAACCAGCTCGAAGCGCTCCGGCAAAAAGAAATCGAGCTGCATGGTGGCAAGCTGCCAACCGCGCTTGAGCGCGTCCAAAACCACGAAGTCGATCTTGGGCCCGTAGAAAGCGCCGTCGCCCGGATTTACTTGGTATTCGATGGCTTCTTTCGTCAGCGCCTGGCCGAGGGCGACTTCCGCCTTGTCCCAGATGGCGGGATCGCCGATGAAGTCCTTGGGACGGGTGGAGAGCTTGACCTGCAAATCGCCGAACTGAAAGGTGCGGTACACTTCGCGCAGCATCCTAATCAAGCTGCTGATCTCGCTCTCGATCTGGTCCGGCGCGCAAAAGATATGAGCGTCGTCTTGTGAAAACGAACGCACCCGGGTAAGACCCGCCGTCACGCCGGAACGTTCGTAGCGATGCAAACGGCCGAAGTCGGCGATTCTCAGCGGCAGATCGCGATAGGAGCGCTTTTTCGCCGCGTAGACAAAAGTATGA
>Ga0184640_10000135_pt1 | contig 17126 bp, 14 predicted proteins | sample PLM31_200_b2_FD_133161 | JGI IMG/M metagenome (GOLD analysis project Ga0184640, IMG submission 133161) | Groundwater sediment microbial communities from an aquifer in East River, Colorado, USA - PLM3-1_200_b2 | ecosystem: Environmental > Terrestrial > Soil > Riparian zone | place: USA: East...
ATCCTGACGTAGCGCCCGCTATGGGCTGTCGATGACGCGATGTCTATAGTAAGACTTAACGTCATTGCCAATGTTGCCGGCAAGGTATGGGCTCCGCCTGCTCGTGATCGGCACTCTGCTCTCAACTAAACAAGCCGCAGCAAAAGGCCGGTTTGTGATGAAGGAGCCAAGCATCGCAGTTATTGTTCCGAATCGGAACGATGCGCGTTACCTGCCCCGCTGTCTTCACTCGGTCCTCGAACAGGCAACGCCGCCTGAGGAACTCATCGTCGTGGACGATGCGTCCACGGACGACAGCCTGGCAATCATCAAGTCCCTGATTCAGGGTAACCCGCGGGCGCAGCTTTTTGTGAACCCCGTAAACATAGGCACGAACCGCACAGTCAATGATTCATTGGGACGCGCACGGAGCGAGTATGTACTGCTGTTGTCGGCAAACGATTACGTGCTGCCCGGAATCTTTTCGCGCGCCAAGGCCTGCCTTGCGCGCTCGCCGGGCGTGGGCGTGTGGTCCGCGATGGCGTGGCTGGTGGACGAGGAGGACCGGCCAATCCGCCTGCATCCATCTCCGGTCGTTGCGTTGCACGACGCTTGGTTCCCGCCGGAGCGTTGTGTCAAGCTCGCGCACCGCTTCGGTAACTGGTTTACCGGCACTACACTCATCTATCACCGTGATACGTTGTTGGCGGTGGGTGGATTTGACCCTGTGTACGGTGCTCCAGCGGACCTCTTCACTGCTTTGACGGTAGCAAGCTTGCGTGGAGCCACCTATTCTCCGGAGCCGTTTGCCGCAATCCGGATTCATGCCGGCAGCTACTCCTCGCGCGATTTAAGTGACATCGCGGGACTCGATGCGAGGCTGGAGCACCTCAGAGCACGAGGCCCCCGGTTGTCGCCGCGGTTGTTCAGCGGCAAGTTTTTCGAGCGCACTGCTTCGCGTTTCCGCTTTGCGGCAATACGCGTATCGGGTGGCGGATTGATCTCGGATGTTGCCGTGAGAGAAGGAGGATGGAAAGGCGCTGCATTACGCGTTGCGGACCAATTGATTCCTGCGAGCTTGCGAAGGGTCCGCATAGCCATCGCGTTCCTGGTCCTCAGACCGTTCGATATCGTACCCACACTGGTAAACCGGCTTCTTGGCTGGATCATTGTCCGGGTACGCCTCAAGTTAAGAGGTGGGGCCTGGACCGGTGTCTTGCGCGATACAGTATGATCGGAAACCGGAATCAATCATCTTCGTCGAAACGGATATTCGAATGTCCGTAGTCCGCCGCAACGTTCTTGCCAACATCGCCGGCAGAGGGTGGGCGGCACTGATATCGCTTGCCTTCGTCCCGATCTACATCCGCTTTCTCGGCATAGAAGCCTTCGGTCTCATTGGTTTTTTCCTCTCGCTCTACGCGATCATGTCTCTGTTCGATCTGGGACTGGGGACCACACTCAATCGCGAACTGGCAAAGATGTCCTCCCAATCCAGGTCAGGCCGGGACATGCGCGATCTGCTGCGCACTTTGGAAATTGCATACTGGTTGATTGGAATCCTGATTGGACTGACTGTCGCTGCTTTGGCGCCCGCGATCGCCGCGCACTGGATCAAGGCGCAGCAGTTGTCGCAGCACACTGTGGAGCAAGCGCTGCTTCTGATGGGCATCGCGCTTGCCTGTCAATGGCCGATTGCGCTCTACACGGGAGGCTTGATGGGCTTGCAGCGCCAAGTCCTGCAGAACGCCATTTCCGCCACCATGATCACCGTGCGCAGCGCCGGCGCGGCGCTGGTGTTGTGGCAGGTATCAGCGACCATTGAAGCGTTTCTGGTGTGGCAACTCGCTTCAAGCTTGGCAGAGACCCTGATCAACGCAATTGCTCTTTGGCGATCGCTGCCGGCGGAAACCGCCCCTCCACGATTCAGGTCCCAGCTGGTCTTGGGCGTGTGGCGATTCGCAGCCGGCGTAACCGGTATTTCTGCATTGGCGGTGATACTGACTCAGCTGGACAAAGTTATCCTGAGCAACGTGCTTTCGCTGGAGATGTTCGGGTACTACTCCCTAGCGAGCAGGGTAGCGGGTGCACTTTATTACTTTATCAACCCAGTAATCGCAACATTTTTTCCTCGTTTCTCGCAATTGTTCGCGCTGGGAGACGAACAGGAACTCAGGCGGCTTTACCATCGCAGCTGCCAGTTGATGTCGGTGTTGATACTGCCGCCCGCCATCGTCCTGGTGCTGTTTTCGCGTGAATTGCTGTTCCTGTGGACACAGGACCGCTCGATCGCCGAAAACAGTTACCTGGTACTCAGCCTGCTGGTGGCAGGCAACGCCCTCAATGCGCTATTGAGTCTGCCAGGAGCGTTGCAGCTTGCTTACGGCTGGACGCGGCTGATGCTGGTCATCAACACGGCCTCCGTCTTGCTGCTTGCGCCGCTTATCTATTTCATGTCGCTGTATTATGGGGGGGTCGGCGCAGCGATAGTATGGATTCTTTTGAATACCGGCATTATGTTGGTGAACCAGAATCTGATGCACCGGCGGCTGTTGCAGGGCGAATTGTGGCGGTGGTACCGGCTGGACATCGGGCAGCCGCTGGTGGTCACGGTGGCAGTTGCCGGCGTCTGGAAATGGCTGATTCCACTTACCGAGACAGTTTGGTCTAGTTTATTGAACCTGATTCTGATTTCGGCTGTGACCCTCGCGGCCGCCATTATTGCAGCACCAGAAATTCGAATTTTGGCGATGCGCTGGCTTACGCCAGCACCGCATGCAGCAAAATGATCGTCGTACACCTTATTCTGTCCTCGCGAGCAGTGATCCGGAAATGACCAACGGTCATACGCTTGTAATCCCGACCTACAACCGCCCCGCACTCCTCAAGCGGCTGGTTCAGTATTACCACAAGCGGGCCTGGCCCATGAAGCTGCTGGTACTCGATTCGAGCAGAGCGGAAGTCGCGGAGGAAAACGCGAAGGCGCTCTCGCTGTTCGGTGAATCGGTGCGCCACGTCGTTTTTCCCGGCACCACGCCTGTGGCCGCCAAGCTCTCGCAGGGCCTCGCCCTCGTGCAAACTCCATACGCCTCGTTTTGTGGCGACGACGACCTCGTCTTTCCGGAGGGACTGCAGAGGGCCATCGCGTTTCTGCAGGATCATACCGACTACGTCTGCGCCCACGGCCTTTACCTCAACTTTCGTCAGGAGGGACATGATGTTCACCTCACGTCTGAATACGGCGGGTCGGGCAATGAAGCCACCCATCCCGGGGCTCGCATCTTCCGGCTGCTCCAGAAATACGAGTCGCTGTTTTATGCAACGTTCCGGACCTCAGACCTGCGTGAAATTTTTTTGGTGGTCCCGGTCCTGCACACATATGCCTTCCAGGAATTATTCCAATCGGTCGCGACCCTAATCGAGGGCAAGGTTCGGCGGTTCCCCAAGCTCTATGCAGCGCGGCAATCCTGTCCTCCGTCCGAACCGCAACGCGAGAAGTGGCAAACCTACTACTGGTTTGCCGACAACCCAGCCGAGGTCCTTGACGAGTACCGGGCCTACTGCGGCGAGCTCTGGAAGTTTTACGAGGCGCACGGGACGGCGCCGAGGTTGGACAAGAAGGCGTTCTTCAAAACTCTTGATCTCGCGCACACCGTTTACTTTTCCGCGGGATGCCCCCCGGAGTACTTTCATTCTGTCCTACAGCAGCACTGGCCAGAAGATCCCTACCATAAGATTGCTAACGTGAATCTTTTTGACCAACTGAGATCACCCGTGAGCCGTGATGGACCAGACATCGTGCGAATGTTAGCCGTTATGAGGCACGTGCTGCGGGCTGTCTGGTCGGCCCCCAGCCTCGCCCGTCTGAACCACAACGTTAAGAAAACCTGCCGCACTCCCTGGAAGTGTCGCCTTCATATCCCATTGTGGTGGCTGGCGACCGTTCCGGATTTTCGCAGCAGCTTTCTTGAACTTTGTCACTATCTCGACCAGTCCTGATCCCCCGATTGCCGGGAACAAATCATGCTGTTTAATTCCTATGTCTTCATCTTCGTCTTTCTGCCTGTGGTCTTGGCGGTCTTCTGTCTGATTCGGAATCGCCCCGAGCGGAGATGGGCGATTGCCTGGCTGGTGCTGGCCTCCTTTGTCTACTACGCGTGGTGGAGACCCGAGTACCTGCTCCTGCTGCTGGCCTCGATTGCCGTCAATGCGGGCTTTGGAAAAGTCCTTTGCGGAGGCCGTCTGTCGCGCCATGCTTCTCGGGCCGTGCTCGCCGTAGGCATCGCTTTAAACCTGGGCGTTCTGGCCTATTTCAAATATGCGGGATTCTTCGTCGAGAATCTCGACCACTGGTTCGGCGCCGGCTTCACTGTCCCGAAAATCCTCCTCCCGATAGGCGTCTCGTTCATCACGTTTCAGAAAATCGCCTTTCTCGTCGATGCCCACCGCGGCGAGGTGCGGAACTTTTCCTTCCTGAACTTTGCGCTCTTCGTATCATTTTTCCCGCAGCTGATTGCGGGGCCGATCGTCCACCATGCGGAAGTGATGCCCCAGTTCGCGAAGCAGCCAGCCCCCGGAGAACGCGCGGCCGATTTCGCGGTGGGGCTGAGCATATTTTGCGTGGGCCTGTTCAAGAAGGTGGTCATCGCCGACTCGTGCGCGGTCTATGCGGATGCCGGGTATGACATGCTCAAGGCCGGGCAGGCTTTGGACCCTGCCTCGGCCTGGATCGCCGTTCTGGCCTACAGCTTTCAGATCTACTACGACTTTTCAGGCTATTCGGACATGGCCGTGGGATTGGCGCGAATGTTCGGCATCCGTTTCCCGGTGAATTTTAATTCGCCCTACAAGGCTCGCGGCATCATCGATTTCTGGAGGAGGTGGCACATGACGCTCTCTCGATTCTTGCGGGATTACCTTTACATCCCCCTTGGCGGCAACCGGCACGGAGCGTTGCGCCGCTATGTGAACCTGGGAGTGGTCATGCTGCTGGGAGGATTGTGGCACGGGGCCAACTGGACCTTTGTCGTCTGGGGCGGGATGCACGGCGCCATGCTGGCGTTGAACCATGCATGGAACAATCTCCGCATTTCCAAACTTCCATCGCTGAACACGCTTCCGGCGCGGACCGCAGCCATCCTGCTGACATTTTTCGCGGTCACACTGGCTTGGGTTCCCTTCCGGGCCAATAATCTCGGGGATGCTAGGAGGATGTTGGCCGCGCTGTTCCCCATTAGACCGGGCACTCCTTCGGCTTGGGCATCGTTCCGCCAGTGCTTGCATGCACAATTCACTGACCTGCAAAATGTGTTGAACCTGGCCACCTGGTTCAAGCCCCGGGAACTTTGGCCCGTCGTGCTCCCGCCGGATTTTCTGGCCACGTTCAGGCCTGCGGGTCTCCTGTTGGCGGGCATCAGCATCGCCACCTTCCTGCTGCCCAACACCTACCAGATCTTCGCGAAGTTCGATCCCGTTCTCGGTTTGTCCGGGACGCAGTTGCAGCACCGGGCTTCGTTGAGCCGACTGGACTGGAAGGTGGCCTTGGTCCTGTCCGGGATGTTTGTTTTTTCCGTCCTGCAGCTGTCGCGGGTTTCACCGTTCCTGTATTACCAGTTCTAGAATGATCCAACCTCGGTATCTGTCTGCGTTCGTCCTCGCCACTCTCCTGTGGTGCGGCCTGTTTCTGGCGTTCACATGGATCATCGACCCTTACGGGGTCTCTCCGATGCGGGTTTCCTGGAACCGTGTCAATCAGTTCAAACCCAAGCGCCTCGACATCGACCGTTTGATCAAGCCTTACGAGGTCTGGCGTTACAAGCCGCGCACGGTGTTTTTGGGCACTTCCCGAATCCTCCAATCAATCGATCCCTCGGTTCTGGACGGAACTCCCTATGCTCCTGCCTACAACGCCTCAATACCAGCGAGCTCGCTGGGACTGAACATATCCCATCTGCGCCAGTACATCGATCTCGACCCCCAGCTCCACACGGTAGTGGTGGAATTGTTCCTCTACAACTTTCTGGGAGCAACGCAGGAGCGTGCGCCAAAAACCTTGGCGGAATACGTGCGAAACACGGCAACTTTATTTGTAAGCGCCGATACGCTGTGGGCCGCGATGCAAACGCTCGGTTTCAACCTAATAAAGCATGTCCCCACTTACGAAATCAAGGCCGGAGGTTATTTCTATTACCCGCCTGGACACGACGCGATAGGACCGTTCAAAGGCTATCCCGCCGGCATCTGGAAACTTCACGAAACCCGGACCGAAGACATGAAACTCCACGAACCAGCTTTCGATGTGGTTCGTGAGATAATTGAGATCTGCCGTGAACACAATCTGGATCTGGTATTTGTGCTGACCCCCAATCATGCGTATGACGATTACTATCTCGAATCCATCGACGCATGGGGAACGGTGCATGAATGGTTGTCGCGCGTCAGCGCGGAGGCGACGGTCTATAGCTTTTCCCAGCCCAATACCTGGGTCTACGAGCCGGTGCAGAAGAGCATGCGCTACTGGAACGACCCCTACCATTTCTCCCTTGAAATGGGGCGTGCCATGCAGCTGGCGCTTGCCGGATCGAAAGTAAGGGACGCTCCTGAGAACTTCATGGTGCGCATGACGCCCGACAGGGTTGCGGAGCATATCCGAAGTCGGAGGGAAGCAATCCGGCGCTGGGCGCAGGACAACCCGTACTTCGTCGCAAAATTCCAGGAAGAACGGAGGAAGTGGGAGATCGTCCAGGCAAGAGATAAGCGGAACAAGCACGGATCGTGAATCACGGCTTCCTTACCCCGAACATCACGCGCCCAAGGCCCGGATCATGAGCCGCTTCGTCCCGCGGCCAGGCGCATCAGAACATCCGCCAGTTTCCGCGGAATCCTGTGCTTGCGTTTCCATAGAAATCTAAGTCGTTTCCACGCGGCGTTGAGGTGAAATCATGCGCTACTTAATTTATGGACAGAGAGAACAAAATCTTTGCGAAAAGCCTCATTGATGTTGGCAAGAGAAAACCGATCGTTCTCCTGAACGATCCGATCCCAATTCGCGCAAAGTTCAAAGCTGTTGCTGAATCCGTGTTTCGCCCCCGAAATCGTTATCTGCGTTGCTCTCATATCTACCCCTAATTCAACCATGAGACGCTTAATCCCTTCTTTCACGAATCTTGGCGTAATAGTTCGAATAAATTCCATGTGATTGCGTGGAATTCGCCAGTTTCTCTGTAGTAGCACCTCACGCCGTGCGCGCGCTGCCGCCTCACGCTGGGACGGCTCCAGCCCAGCAATGTAGTTATCAAGAGTCTTCTCCATTGAAATATCGACCATCGGGTTATACCTGATCCGGAATAATTCTTCATATGCATAGTAAAAGAACTTGAATGTGTCGATATCTACATCGGCAAATTTTGGGTAAAACTTCTTAAGCAGGGAAATTGAGGCGAAATGATTGTTGTAATAGAACGGAATCCTAAGGGGATGATGTGGGAAAATATCCTCTTCATCGCCAAACTCTGAGTGAAATTCCTCGATTCGCTTACTGTTTTCAGAGCCCACCCCTCTAACAAAGCTGGCAGCATTAGAGTGTTTGGACCTCCCGCCAAATCCCAAAATCGAGTCAACATAACAGTATCGGGCATTCTCAGCAGTGGCTAAAGCTAACAGCGGGGCCGAAAAGTCAGGTGACGGCGCCCAGAAAAGCCGTCCCGTTGTGTTTATGACATGGTCGCCTAATTCCTTCGCGATACAAAAGTGGTTTCCCTCGGGAAAGTAGCGAAAATTGAACTTCGCATATGCGGCTATTATTCGGTACGAATCCAGTAGCATATGCAAATTTGAATGACCTGCGGGAAAGAGCAAGGTATTAGGAGCGCCCTCTGAGTCGTAGTCTGGATGAAAATACAATCCTATATGCCATGAAACGATGCGCGGATCAAAGGTTTCAATCGCACGATCGATGATATTCAGCCCAGACGGTGACACTAAATCATCATCACAATTAATGATAATAAAATGACCGCGTGCTTTAGACCATGCGAAATCCCAGTGCTCCGGCATAGGCATTCGTCGATCCGTGCGGAAATACCTCAGTCGTTCATCTTGACGATAACCATCGACAACCAATTTCGTCTCGGGACTTGAAAAATTGTCGGAGACGACCACTTCGATATCGTCTCTGTCTGTCGCGAGGCAAGAGCGCAGAGTATGCTGCAAGAGATAATGCCTGTCGGCGGTTGGAATGATAATTGAGAACTTGATCATTAGACTCCGGGTTGCGCGGCCTAGGACCTGACGCGCCCCTGCGCGAAGCTGCTCAGAAGATCCACCAGTTTCCGCGGAATCCTGTGCTTGCGTTTCCATATGTGCTTAAGCTGTTTTGCAAGTGGAAAACTCCTATGCAGGTTCCGCCTCAACATCCTCAGGAAGCCAGCGGCCCCTTTTTCCTGAACGGCCAGCCTTTCCAGGCTGGCCTCGCAACTCCTTTGAACTTTCCACTCATTCCTTTCGGCCGCCAATTTTCGCCTCAGCCGCAGGAATTCCGGAAATTTTTCGCACATGCGGGGGAAACTTGCTTCTATACGATTCAATATCGTCCAGGCCTGTTCCTTCAAACCTTTGCGGTAGGCGGCCCTCGCCTCCTTGACCCTCGGCCAGACAAGGAACGCGGTCTCCTTGTCGCTGTAACTATTGTCGAGGAAAAAGCGGCGAGTTGTCGCCCCGGGATGCAACCAGAGGGAGCGCTCCCACTCCCAACTCCGGACATCAATCGCCGGATCCAACGCGGGGCCTGACACACCGCCGCGTGGCGGCGCGCCTTCCAGTCCCCGTTCGAGCAGGCGCATCAACAGTTCGCGGGTCTCCGGCTCGTAAACCAGAATCTGCCGCTCATTCGCGAACGGCAGGCGCTCGGCGCCGTACTCGATCCGGTAAGCCTTGCACGAATCGCGGGTCATTTTCGTGATGAAATATGGAACCGCCGAAAAATTGGCCATGGTGGCGAAGCCGCTTGAGGTGCCGATGAACAGGTCGCTCTTGAGCATCAAGCTCAGTTCATGCCCCAGCCCCAGTCCTAGGACGCGAAGGCTCATCACGTTCGGAAGCCTTAGCAGTTCGAGCGGCTTTTCCTGCAAGCGTCCCATGACCACGAATTGCACGTCCGGGTGCTTTCCCCCGGCTTCTCTGAGAAACTCGAACCACTCCAGGAAATCCGAGTCTCGCGAGTAGGTACGCTCTCCGCCATAACCGGCATCCAGACTACGGAGCCGTATGTGAATCGCGACGATCCTCTTACCCGCGAACCTCTTTGTGACAAGGCCGATCACGTCGGGCCCGCAACCCATACTCGGGCGCAATAGCGGAATCCTCCCGTGCGCCGCCGCGAAGGCGTTGATCCTCTCGTGTGAGTGAATGTATTTGGTGAAATATTCGATCAGGGCCACCTCATCATCGCGGCTTTCCAAAACCCGCTCGTAGTCGGCCAAGTACTCCAAGATCGCCGCATCGTCCTTCGATTCCTCACGCAGTATTTCCAGCATTTCCTCGCGGTGGCGATACAGGAACACGTTCCCGGGCATCGGGTGAGTCCCGAATGCGCCGAACAGTTCATTGAAAAACAATCCACGGTTATCGGCGGTGACGAGGTCTCTCTGGTAAAGACTGGAGGGGTAGCGCTCGTCCATGCAGATGAATACGTCAACCCGTTCGCGGCCCAGTTCTTCGCAGCGGATCGCCGTTTGCACGTTCCAGGTAAGAACATCCCCCAGGGCATAGGGCATCAACTCAAAGTCGTATACCGCGCAATAACTCCGGCCGGTCATGAGTTCCTTTCCGTCAAACGGTAGAGCAACAGAAGATTATAGTTCGGATTAATCTTACGCTGTTCTTGCAGGCGGGGCGGCGAATTTCACAGGCAAGTTCGCCAGGCGGCGACTGATTGCGCTTGACACCTCCCGCACGAATGCAAGATAGACCACGGCTCCCGGCGGAACCTGAGCCGGCCTGAGGATCGGCCGGCCAAGATGCGATCGGCCGTCTCTCGCCGGATCCTCGTCGACGAAAAACTCCACGGTATCGCCCAGTTCACTAGCCAGCCAGGTCGCCGCGACCGAAGTCCCGAAGATGCCGAACTGGCTGCTGCCGGAAAATTTGCGGGCATGTCCGAGCATACTGTGCAGCCAGGCGACGTCACCCTCGATCTTGAAGATTGTCTGACGCGGGTTGTCATGCGCAGGTTCCGGCGCTTGCGGATCCGCGACGGCAAGCAACGAGATTTCCTTGTTAATCCAATCCGTGCTCACTGATTCAACCCCCAGGCCGGCGCGCGCCGCAAGATAAGCCAGAGAAAGTGGGGTGAAGTGACATAAATGATCGGCGACAACCAGATCAAATGGAATCCTGTCCACGTTGTTGACCTGTATAAAAAGCCGGCCGCCCGGGGCGGTTCTCCCTCGCAGCGTGCGCAGCATCGAAAGCGGATCTGTAAAATGCTCAAGCGAGTGAATCAGGGTGATGAGATCAAACTGCTGCGACAACTGCTCGGGCGGCACGGTAAAAAGCCGTTCAAATCGCGGGATCGCACGAAGGGCCTGTTCTTTTCGATCATCCAGGTCCAGCCCGAATAGCTTCCAGTCATCACAGGCTGCGGAAAAAGCTGCAAGCATGGCGCCGCTGCCAGCGCCGATGTCGAGCAGCGTTCCCGAGCGGGGAATAGCGCCTGACTCGAGCAAGCGCCGCGCCAGCACCTCGCAGCGGCCGCTCGCGCGGCCATTGACCGGATCGAAGACAGCCTGGTCGTTGCTCGCAGACTGGTGATACATCTCGTAGTTGCGGTAGATCTCGCCAATCTCTCGCAACCATTCCGCATCGGCAATCTTTTGCACCGTACCGCAGCGTTCGCACACAAACAGCCTGCCGCCCGGCAAGAACGGTTTGCTGTCTGATGTCACTCTCGGAAGCTGCCGGAATCCTGTTATCTCGTACAGCCGATCTGCGCTGCAGGCCTGACAACAGTGTTGAAGGGGGGACATCATATTACAAGAAAAAGCTTAAAACGCCATCAATGACGCACTTAACGAACCCCGGCTTCATGTTGGAATGCAACGGCAGGGTGAGCACTTCTCTCGTCACCTTATCAGTGATAGACATATCTCCGCAGCGGCTTCTCGAAAAATAAGAATGCTTATGGACAGGGACAAAATGTATCCCTACGTCAACACCAAGTTTTTGAAGGTGCGAAATTAAATCCTCCCGCGCGTTGTTCCGTCGACAGAGCTTTGGAGTTCGCTTCACGTAGCTATCGACAAGGTACACTTCTTGGACTGTGACGGAAGTCACAGATCACGCCGCGTTTCTGGACACTTTTGGCGGTCTGGCGGCGTGAATTTTGCATGTCCGATGCATCGGGCAAGGCTGTCGGGCGGTAAACAGGCCTATCGACTCGGCGCAAGGTGCTACAACATGAATGAATTCGCGTCGCTTCAGCATTTTCGGACGGCGTTTCGGCGGTTGCTAGAAACGGGCAAAAGTGATATAAGATCAAATTAGCTAGGTAATTGTACCCTAACCCTGACTAACTAAGCGTGGCAGATGAAGATTTATATCACTGACGACGACATGTGCACGACGCAGAAGCTGAATCTTGCGCGCGTGCAAAAGTGGGTCGAAGCAAATTCGAGCGTAGTAGTAGACACGCCGGAAGAAGCTGATCGGATCCTTTGCATGACGTGCAATGGTTGGGCTCTGCTGGAAGAGCGCTCGTACGATCGGATCAGGAAGCTTGACTCCAATTTTCACGAAAAGTTGATTGTCATGGGGTGTGTGGTCGATTCTCACCCCACCAAAGTAATGCAGCTGTTCTCTGGTCCGACAGTCCGCACTCGTAGCAACGAGCCGCTGTCGTTTTCGGGAATACAGGGGCTGTTTCCCGAATTTAAGATACCGCTCGACGACATTCCCGCGCAATCCACGTTCCGAAGACGGGAAGACTATCGCGACTACAACCTCTCGAAGAGATTCATCAACATTGCCGAGGGATGCTCGTTCAGTTGCACGTTCTGTACTCATAAACCGGGGCTGGGCCCGAGGCGAAGCAGGCCCTTGGACGACATTCTTTCGCAGATCTCCAAATGCGTGGAGGAGGGCGTCAGGATCGTCGACCTCATGGGTATGGAGACTGCGCTGTACGGTATTGAGGTCGGCTCATCTTACCCTGAGATGCTCCGCAAGATTCTTGATTTCAGCGACACCTATGAGGTTCATGTTGCTCAATTCAATCCGCATGGTATCCACTTGTACTACGACAAGCTTCTGCCGTTGCTCCAGAATACCCGCGTTTCCGACATCCAGATTCCGATTCAGTCGACATCCACGAGATTGCTGCAGATGATGAATAGAAAGAATTTTTCTGAAGAAGTTGGCACGTTTATGAGCGCCGTCCGAGCTGCTAATCGACGGGCTGTCCTTAGGACCGACCTCATCGTGGGCTGGCCTACCGAGACAGAGGAAGAAAGGCGTGCTTCACTCGACTTTGCCGGAAGGCATTTCGACGAGATCGCGGTCTATACGATTGAGCTAAGTCCCGACCTGCCGGCTTGGAAATACCAAGACCAGGCGTTCTCGAATGAGGAACTGGCCAGAATTTTGGCCGAATCGCGTGACTTTCTGAAAGCGTACAACGTGGTCGTTCATTCGGGACAGCAAGACGATAACACCATGACTTCGGCCGAGGAGAAGCGGAAGAAGCTTCGCATGCAGAAAGCTTCGGCACAGCCGATACAGATCGCAAGTACAACGGGCTAGCGAAACGCGGTCCCTGCGATTGACGTCGCCGCGTAATCTCCGTTAGCTTCACGCTTTACCTCACGCTGCGCGTACGAGCCGGAAATACGTCGAGTCGGGAAGCGAATCTCTTGAACAACTGGCCGAAGCGCGTATCAATTGACCTTGAGCATGGCATTGTGACAGTCGCGCCAGCGACTGGCGCCGAGCAAAGCCTCCCGATGGACACCCGTGAGGCGTTTGCGGCAGTTGCGGCGGCTTATCTCCGATGCGGATGGGACAACAAGTACGTCTATAGCTTCACGTGGCTGGGCCGACCGATTATCCAGCTCCCGGACGATGCTTTTCGGCTCCAGGAGTTGATCTTTGCGGTAAAGCCCGACGTAATTGTAGAGACGGGAATCGCCCACGGCGGCTCCGCGATCTTCTACGCTAGCCTGTGCAAATTGATTGGGCGAGGACGCGTGATCGGCGTGGAGATCGATTTGCGTCCACACAATCGCGTCGCCCTTGACGCTCATCCGCTCCGCTCCCTGATCTCGCTGATTGACGGTAGCTCCATCGATCCTGCGACGATCGCCAAGCTCCGGGCGGCGATAGCGCCGGACGAAACGGTCCTCGTGCTGCTAGATAGCCGGCACACCAAAGAGCATGTCCTGGCAGAGCTGCGCGCCTACGCCCCGCTCGTGACAATTGGGTCTTACATCGTGGCGATGGATGGAATCATGCGTCATCTCGTTGGCGCGCCGCGTTCTGCGCCCGATTGGGAATGGAATAATCCAGCAGCAGCGGCCCGCGAGTTCGTCTCGGCGCGAAAGGATTTCGAGTTGATCGAGCCACCTCTGCCGTTCAACGAGGGCAACATTTCCGCCCGGGTCACCTATTGTCCCGACGCGTTTCTAAGGCGCATTGCATGATTGATTTCCGAATCACATGACGGGCAAACGCGACCGCATCGAGGTGGGTGACATTGCCGCCGAGGCTAAAGCATTTGACAGTCGAATCACCGAACGTGTCGCGGCCGGATTCGTTCCGGACCTGCGCCGAGCGGTCAAGTGCGAATACTTCTACAAAAGTTTCTGGCGCGATCCCCAATTTATCCGCCTTTACGTCGGCAGGATCGTCGATGGCTATCTCGAGCTGCTATCTCGGCATTGCGGTAGCGCGCAACGTATCCTCGACGTAGGGTGCGGCGCTGGCTATGTGTCGCTTGAGCTGGCTCGGAACGGCCATCATGTGCATGCAATCGACATCTCGGCTGCCAACATCGAGGTGGCGCGACGCACATTGGCCGAGAATCCTTTTCGCGAAGGTTTCGGGTCCTTGCGGTACGAGCATCAGCCGTTTCATCTTGCTGACGGTCTATACGACGTGGTTTTGTTTTCCGTCTCGTTACACCATATGCCCGACGTGGAAGGCGTCGTGAGGCGAGCACGTAAACTTGTGCGTCCAGGCGGGCATGTTCTCTGCTGCGAGCCCTGCCACGAGCGCTTCCGAGAGCAGGACGCGGCGCAGGTCGCCTTGATACGGGCCATTCTCGCCCTTACCGGCCATTGGTACGATTCTAGCGAGATCGTGCCACACCTCGGAAGCGAACCGGCTCTGGCCGATTACGTCTCGGCGCTGCACAAGGAATATGTGCTGGAGCGGGATCCGAGCGAACCGCAGGGCCAGTCTCCGCATGATCTCGAGGCAGACGGTGCTACGATGCTCGCGACTCTCAGGCGCAACTTCAAGCAGGTCGTATATCGTCCCGGTTTTTCCTTTATCTATCGGTTGCTGGGAGGCATCCGGGGATCCGAGTCGGCGATTCGTACCTTGGCCGATTTCCTGGCTCTGTACGACCGGATCGCAGTTGAGCGCTATGGCTTGGCGCCCAACTACTTCCATTTTCTCGGGCGCAAGAAGGACTAATACAAATGCGCTAGTGAATGTTGCGAAGAATCTCAGTCGCACTATGGTTGGGTCGCATCGTGCGGCGCGTCCGTGCGAGACGACGACCGACTGCTGGTTCGGGCGCTCGATGAGATCTGGGATACCGTGCAGCACACAAGCCGCGGCTCGGCTCCCAGAGTTCCAGCGACTTTGTTACATCACACAATTAGTTGCGTTAGGTCCGATGAAACCGCAGATCATTATCCAATATCCCGGTTTCCCTCATATACTGGAGCTGCTTGAGCCGGACATAATAGCGCGATTGGATCTGGTCGACGTTCAGTTTTCGCTCGACCAGCCACCGGTCTATCTCGTCGCAGCCCCTTTCCACCGTCCAGACTGGTCGGAAACCAGGGAGTTCGCGTAACGCCCTTGAGAATTCGACCCGGTAGGATCGGAGATCACTCCCGGTTTCGCCGGTGATTTCTATGCGGCTCCCGCGAATCTGTCGCCGCACGATTTCGGCGATTTCGTTTACCCGGAGATTGTTGTCAGGCCGGCCGATATTGAAAGCGCGCCCCTTAACTGTCTCTGCCGGCGCTTCGATGGCGCAGCGGATCGCCATTGCCATGTCCGCTACATGCACCAGCGGCCGCCACGGGGTACCGTCCGAAAGTACCTTGATTATCCCTGTCATGCGGCCCCAGGCCGTGAGGTTAGCGAGCACGAGATCGAATCGCATCCGCGGGCTCACCCCGAAGGCAGTGGCGAAACGTAGAAAAACTGGCGTGAAGTCATCACCGACAAGCCTTGAGAGGTCGCGCTCGCAGGCAACTTTGGATACGGCGTAAGCTGATACGGGCCGCAACATCGCGCCTTCGTCGAGCGCCTGAAACGCGTTGCCCGCCGCGCCGTAAAGGGAACACGACGAAGCGAACACAAAGCGTCCGATACCGGCGGCGCGCGCCATGTGGGCGAGGCGAATGGAGGCAGTATGGTTGATTGCAGCGGTCAGTTCCGGCACAAGTTGGCCGAGCGGATCGTTCGAGAGGCCGGCGAGATGGACGATAGCGTCAACTCCGTCCAGGGCCTGCGGTGAAACGTCTCTAATGTCGATACTAATTTCCGCGTCCACCTCGCTCGGCCGGAGAGACGGATCTACGCAATCGCGAAAATACCCAACGTCAAGGCCGGTTACGCGATGTCCGGCCTGTTTGAGTTCCGCGACGACCGACGGCCCGACATACCCCAGATGGCCTGTAACCAGAATGTGCATGTATTTTCGCGTCTAGCTCTTATGATTAGAATTCGCTTTTCAGCTCCGAGAGCAACGGATGCGACTTATCACGGTCCGACAGGAACACTGCTTTCCGCTCGGGCCAAGGAATTTCCAGTGCCGGGTCATTCCAACGAATTCCGCGCGCGGCCGGAGCGTGGTAAGGCGCGGAAATAATGTAGAGTAGGGTCGTGTGATCCTGGAGCGTTTGAAACCCGTGTGCGCAACCTTCGGGCACATAGACCATGATGGCGCGATCGGCCGTCAGCGAAAACCATTGTGCGCGGCCATAGGTCGGGGAGGCCCGTCGCACATCGACCACGGCGTCGAAGACGGAACCAGCGACGCAGCAGACAAGCTTTGCTTCAGCGTGGGGTGGGACCTGATAATGTAGGCCGCGCACTGTGCCTCGTTTGCGATTGTAGGAAAGACTGCACTGCTCGAAATTCGAATTGAGCCCGTTGTCGGCGAATTCCCGGCGGCAGTGGATGCGGGTAAAGGAGCCGCGAGCGTCGCTGCTTGGTTCCGACTCGATGACAAGCAGTCCGCGGATGTCAGTTGCCTGGAAGCGCATAGATCCGTATCCTGTCAGTTAAGAGCGTGCTGAGCATCTGGGCCTGGGAAATCTTTAGGAGATTACTTCGACCCGCGGTATGGCAACGACGAACATTCCGCCCCAATCGCGAATATCGGCCATTTGGGAGACAATCTCGTCGCGCAGGTTCCACGGTAGGATGAGGACGTAATCGGGCTGGGTTTCGAAAATACGGTCCGGCGCGTAGATCGGGATGTGCGTGCCCGGCAGGAAGCGACCCTGCTTGTGCGGACTGCGATCCACGGTATAGGTCAGCAGGTCTTCACGAATGCCGCAGTAGTTGAGCAGCGTGTTGCCCTTGGCGGGTGCGCCGTAGCCAACAACCTGCTTGCCCTGCTCCTGGGCATCGATCAGGAAACGCAACAAGCCCCGCTTCGCGGCCCGTACACCCTCGGCAAAACCATGGTACGTGTCGAGCCGCTCGAGTCCATGCCTGTGTTCTTCCTCGATAATCCGGGCAGGCGTTGGGCTCATGCGCGAGCTGGATGCGGCTGTGTGGCATGCGTAGACGCGCAGGGACCCACCGTGTGTGGGCAACTCCTCGGCGTCGAACACGTCCAATCCGTGGCGGGCAAGTATCCCTGTTGCGGTCGACAGGGAGAAGTACGAGAGGTGCTCGTGGTAGAT
>Ga0184640_10000137_pt1 | contig 16856 bp, 17 predicted proteins | sample PLM31_200_b2_FD_133161 | JGI IMG/M metagenome (GOLD analysis project Ga0184640, IMG submission 133161) | Groundwater sediment microbial communities from an aquifer in East River, Colorado, USA - PLM3-1_200_b2 | ecosystem: Environmental > Terrestrial > Soil > Riparian zone | place: USA: East...
AACTCCGAAAAAATAAGATCCGGAGCGCGCAGCGTGTACTGCCCTTCCAGGAGCCGGAGCGCCGCTTCACCGTGGATTTCCGGTAAAAACCACTTGATCGCAACGCTGGCGTCAACGACCAAGCCGCTCATCGCGCCCGGTCTCGCTGAATGAGCTCCGAACTATCGCGAAACGTGCGGCCGGCAAACATTTTGCGGACCTGATCGACGCTCGCCCGCGGGGTCTGCCAGCAGTGTCCTTTGCGAATCCAATGCACTCGCTCTCAGAGCGCAGGCCGAACGCTCAAGCGGCACGAGCGGCAGGAGGTTCTGGAGAACTTACGCGCCCAAGCGCAGAGCTGGTCTTCAAGAAGAGATATTCAAATCCGCCAGCACTTTATGGAACGCTCCTTTGCGCAGGGGAAACGGTTCGGATTAAAACGAGCGCGCTGGCGTGGACGCTTAAGGGTGTAGATCCAAGACTATCTGATTGCCGCCGCGCAAAACATCGAGCTTCTGATCGCCCATGCTCGGCCTAAACCGAGACTGGTTTTGACGGCAAGCACTCACAGAGCCACGGGCTTTGGCATCTTTGATATCGCTTTGCAGCAATCAGCTTTCCCTCTCTAAGGCGAAATGACGGGGTTCGGATGAGATAGAATCTGGCTTTCGCGTTCCAAGTGATGTTTGGGCAACAGCCCGACAAGACCTGACCCCGGATATGACCCCGGATACGGATACACCGCCTTGAAGGTGGAAAAATGCGCAATCACCTTCTCCTGGAAAAAATCCCAATCGCCGAGGATTTTTTCTAACGGTTCCGGAACCACGACATCCGCGAACATAGGGGTTTCCTTTAACGCTTCTTGAGCAGCTTCTTATGGTAGCGCCAGAAAGAAGGTTCGCCGGAGGTAGGCGGCCCTTGAACTCTTCTCCGTGGTCCTCCGCGCCATCTCTGCTGGTACTCGTCGATGTCTCTTTGGGGAACCGGCTTGGGATCGCCGATCGCGTAGGCAAGATAGTTCATCCGGGCCAGCTCGAAGACGTTCAAGCTGACCTGGGTCGCTTCCTCGACGCTCTTTCCCGCCGTGGTCATCCCGTGGCCGAGAAGCAGGCAGGCCCTCTTGTCGCCCATCACCCGCATAAAGTCCTCGCCCAGCTCATCATCCACGATCGTGACCGCGCGCGGATAGAGCGGAATTTTCTCCAGGAGGAGTCCCAGTGCCGGAGGATTGTAGGCGGCGAAGATCGGGACAAGAGGCTTCTCGGTCGCGGTCAAGATCACCACCCAATCGGGATGGGTATGGATGACACTCATCACTTCAGGGCGCGCGCGGAAAACCGCCAGATGCATCGCGGTCTCGTGGGGAGATTGGAGACCTTTGCGCGCCTCGATGATTTTTCCGTCGAGGCCGATCGTGATGATGTCCCTCTCCGTAGCAAACTCGAGGGCCGCCTCATCCGGCCCCTTCGACTTGATCAGGATACGATCGGTTCCCGGGATTCTCGCGCTCACGTGGCCGAACGAACCCTTGGTCACTCCACGGCTTCCCAGGATCCGGCACGATAAGGCGACTTTGCTTTTCAAATCTTTGATGGTCTGCGCTTGTGTCATGGCTTATCTCCTGTTCGCGACATCGTTACTGCCGGCCTGGAGGTCTCTCGAAGGGCCAATGCGTCGATTGAGGGGTATCGAGCGTATCTTCGTTTGAAGCGTAGTACGCGCGTATTGCATCGGCCCGGAGAGAGATTTTCAGGCCGGCAAATAGTGTTCACTCCTCCTCGGCGTACTTCCATTCATATTTCTGATCGCGATAAGCCTGATCCGGCATCTGGGAAGTGATCCCCCTCTTGCCGAGCTCCGACTCGAATGTCTTTCGGATAATGGAATCTTCAGCCGTATACTCGATCTGGTCCTTGGCGCGATCCTCGACCCGCTCCGAGGTGCCCATCGGTCCCCGGGGACAGTGAAACGCCAGGTATCTCGCGGGCGCGGCCCCGACGTTAAAATGCTGGTGGAACCAGCGATTGGGCGGAACGAAGACGCTCGCCTCGTGCCAGGGAACTTGCATCTTCTCCTTACCTTCGGGCCACATGAAGGAATAGCCTTCTCCGGTCGGGATCACGATGAGAGTCCCCGGGCCGTGGCGATGGGCCTTCTTGTAGGTCCGGGATGGAAAGACCGACATGTGATTCCACAGCGGCGACTTGGGATAGCGCATCCACACGGCGTGGCCGCCGGCGCCGCGTCCTTTATAAGGAGTGAGCCGGTCCCAGGCCTTCATATCGGGGAAAAAATTCCCCACCCAAAAAGACGAGTGGACCTCGGCGCCGGGCCGGCGCACCACTTTGGCCTCGGAGTAGAAACCGTCCTTCTCCCCATAAATCAGCTCCAGGTCCACGTATGGCTCTTTGAAATAGAAGTCCGCGTCGGGGTTGAGCGACATGGCCAGCGGAAGAGAGTTGTAGTGAAGCAGACGAGCGGGGTTGCTCCCGCGCGCGTTGCTGAACTGGCGATGATAGCCGCGCGGAATGACAAAGAGGCTGTGCTTCTGCCACTCGAAAGTCTTCTTCGCTCCACCCTCGGCCCAGACGCTCGTCAGCCCTCTCCCCTCCACCACATAGACGATCTCGTCCAAGACCATGCGCCACGCGACGGTGCTCTCTCCCGGCGGGATCTCGCTCACCCGGACCTCGCTCATCCCCTCCTGTCCGGCGAGCAGCATGAAGGCGGTGTTGCACTGCCTCTCCTTCCACCATCCGACTTTGACCGTCCGCAGGTCCTCGACGTAATAGCCTCGATGAACCGGCACTCCCAAGGAGCCGATCCACTTGTCATATGCAGTTGTTTTGCTCCAAAAGGCCGCGGCGGTCTCTTCAGCCTCTTCGCTTTTCTGTTCCTCTATCGCCATTTATCCTCCTTGCTAAATTCTTCTGTGCAGGCGCTTAAAGACCATCAGCCGGCCTGGAGGTATCTCGAAGGGCCGATGCACCGAGCAGAAAACGTTGAGCGTATCTCCGTTCGAAGCGTAGCAGAGGCCCATTGCATCGGACCTGAGAGAGACTTTCAGGCCGGCTGTTACGATACTTGCGGCACATTTTACCCCACTCCTAGCCGGTAAACCTTTTTCGCGTTTTCCTCGAAGATCATCTTGCGTTCTTTATCGCCCAACCATTCGATGCTCTCGATCACGGGCTTCAAATCATCCATATATTTGCCGGTCTTCGGGTGGATGGCGGTGCCGGTGCCCGGCTTCTCCGTGCCGAACATGCAGCGGTCCACGCCCACGACCTTGAACAAAAGCTCCAATCCTTCCTTGGTGTAGAGACACGTATCGTAGTAGAGTTTCCGTATCCTCTCCTCGAACGGGTCGCCCTTCCGGGCGTAGCTCCCCGCCATGAAGCGGCCGATCTGATAGGGAATCGCGCCGCCGCCGTGGGAGAGGACGAGCTTCAGCTTGGGAAAATCCTGGAATACTCGCGAGCTCAAGAGCGACATCACCGCGATGCTCTCTTCGTTGATGAAGTGGAGCGTGTAGGAGAGGCGCGTGAGCTGGCAGCTCGCGGAGTGGACCAATCCGGGCACGTCCAGCTCCACCATTTTTTCGTAGAGCGGATACCAGAACTCGTCTCCCAGGCCGGGCGTCTCGTCGCCCGCTTTTTCGCCGGGATCCGGATTGATGAGGCAGCCGACAAAACCGTGCTCCTTGACGCAGCGCTCGAGCTCGGCCACACAGTTTTTCGGGCTGACCCCAGGCGCCTGGGGCAGGGCGCAGCATCCGCGGAAGAGCTGAGGATAAAGCTTACACTGCCGGGCGATCATGTTGTTGGTCTCCTCAATGTACCAGAGGACGATCTTCTCCGGCTTAGCCCAGTGCATCAGGGTAAAAGGCCGCGGCGAGATCAACTGGAGATCGATCTGGGCCGACTTCAGGTGCTCGAGGTGGGATAGTGGTCCAAAGGAAGGACTCGTAAGCGCTTTCACCAATTGCTCATCGCTCGCGTTGGCCCCTCCGCGCCCGTGGGCGCCGCGGCTGGCCAGGAGGCCGGCGCGATAGGCCTGGAGCTCCGGCGGTGTGCTCGTATGGCCATGAATGTCGATTAGCATTTTCCCTCCTCCATAACTTTTACTGTCTCTCCTCCCGGTAAAAACCCAAGGCCGCCATCGCCGGCCAATCCGAGATGGAAAACAAGATCGCATCTCGATCCAGCCGGTTCTCATGGCCATGCCAAAACCAGGGCGGAACGACGAAGATGTCGCCCTCCGCCCATTCCAACCTCTCTTCCCCTACGACTGTGGCGCCCTCGCCTCGAAATACATGGTAGAAAGTCGTGCTGTTGTGACGGTGCGAGTGCGTCTTTTCCTTGGGCCGAAGGAGTTGAATCTCGCAGGAAAAAGTCCGGAGAGTCGGTCCGCCGTTCACCGGATGGCTGTATCTCAGATGGACCCCGTCAAAGGGATCTCCCCCTGTTTCTTTCAAGGCCGTGAGGAGCGCCTGGGTCTCTTCCCACCCGTAGCGAAAAGGCGGCGTCGGTGGTTCATCGTCGATCCATGCGGGTCTTACATGACCCCACAGCTTCGCGGAATAATCAGCGGGCCTTTCGACCGGCTGCTGGCCTTGTTTGAATCGCTCGTTGATTTCCACGCCCAAGCTCACCAGGCCCATATCGAGGCCGTCGATCCAGATCACGGGCTCCTTTCCGCCGTTGTAGTGGTCATGCCAGCTCCAGTTCGGCGTGATGATGAGATCCCCCTCCTCCATAGGGAAGGCCTCTCCATCCACGATGAAAACCGCCCCCGGCGAGGATTTTACGACGAAGCGGGTCTCGGACTTGAGATTACGGTGCGCGCGCGTCTTTTCTCCGGGCATGAGGATCTGATAATCGAGGCTGACGGTCGTCATCTTGTCTCCCAGGCTTGGATTCTTGAAGCCGATCGTCCTCATCTCCACCATCGTCGACAGAGGCACCAGTTCTCCCGCTCTCATCAGAGTTGGATAGACCTTGGACCACTGCCACAGGTGGGGCTTGAACTCCGGCCGGCCCCCTTCTCTCATCCAGTAGGCGGTCAGATTATTTTCTTTCAGCGTTCGGTTCAGATCATCCAGCTCCATATAATAAACCCCAATAGACGTTGTTCGTGTTCGTGACTCGTGTTCGTTGCTCGCCTTCGGATTTCGTTAACGAGCACGAGAGACCAGCCACGAGCACGGCCTAATTTCCCCCCAAGTGGAAAAACTCTATCGCATTGCCGGCGAGCATCCGATGCGCCTCGCCCTCCGGCACACCCGCGAAAGTCTCCTCGATGACGCGGCGGGAATAAGGCCAGTCTCCCTGGGCGTGCGCGAAATCGTTTCCCCATAGAAGCTGCGTGACCCCGATCTCACCGCGGAGCCGCACGCCAAAAGGATCCCACATAAAGCCCCAGAGATTTTTTGTCTTGAGATATTCACTCGGGGGGCGCGCGAGCGGCTCGAGCCCCCACAGGCGTTCCGCCCAGTAGCGACTCCGCTCGTAATTGTCGTCTATCTGGGAGAGGGCGAAGGGAAGCCAGCCGATCTGAGTCTCGGCCCAATAAGCGCGGAGGCGGGGAAAACGATCGAAGACGCCCGCGAACGCCATCTGGAGCGCCACCCAAAGGCCCTCCCCGGCGAAGCGGGTCATGATGCTGATCGGATCCCTCCCAGGGCCGGCATCCTTCGGCCCTTTGCGATAGGGGAAGATAGGGCCTTCCCGCGAGAATCTCATCGCTCCGCTTCCCGTGTGTCCGGTAAGCGGCATGTTGAGATCGCAGGCCGCCTGCCAGAACCGGTCGTCTTCCGGCGTCGGGTAGCCCTTGCCGCTCGGGAACTTATAAAGACAGACGCCTTTCAAACCTACCCGATCACAGTACTCCATCTCCCGCATCGCATCGTCAAGTCCCGTGTCCGGAATGACGCCCATCGCAATCAAGCGGTCGGGCGCATGGGCGCAGTACTCTTCTCCCAGAAACTCGTTGTAAGCGTGAATGACGGCCTTGTACGCCTCATCGTCTTTGATCCCGCGCCACACGTTCATATAGACGGGGTGGGTGTACATGATCTCGGCGTCCACCCCGTCCTGGTCTTGCTCCTGCACTCGCCGCTCAGGGCTCCCGGCGCCAGGACCGTCGTAAGTAATCGGTTTCACGTCGTGCTGGTCATAGGTCGTCCCCGTGAGCTGCAGCGTCGGCGTGTAGGGCGAGCGGTTTTCCACGATGATAGCATCGTTGCCGTTCGCGAGCGTGACCCGACGCGGCGCCCGTTCCCGCCACCGGGTTGGCATGCGGCCTGTCCAACGCTCCGGCGGGATATCTAAATGCGAATCTCCCGATATCATTCGATACCTTCTGGCCATAATGGTCGCTCCTTACTTGAGGACGCTCGATAGCAAAGCGGTTATCTCCGGATCCAGATGCCAATACTTCTCCTGGCTCACCACCATGTATTTGTTCTCTTTTTTCGGTATCAGGAACTCGCGCACCGCGGATTTACTCGGCGTATCGACGCGGAGCGAAGCGATTTTCATAATTTGCTCGAACGCCGTCTGCCCGTCGCGCGAGAGCAGCCAGTTGATGAAGACGCGGGACGCGTTGGGATGGGGAGACGGATTCACCAAAAGAATGGTATTCCAACCGGAGGTGAGAGGATAGCCTTCCTTCATCTGCTGCAAATTAAGCACATCGACAGGAAGGCCCTGTTCCCTGGCCTTATCAATAACATCCAGACCGCTAAAAAGGAGAAAGGCAAATTTGCCTCGCCCTAACCAATCAACCATCTGCCTGAGATCTCGGGCCAGTGTGATTTGGGTCTCGCCAAAGAGCTTCCTGAGATAGTCCGGGCCCAGGTCCGGATTAGCGTAGACGAATTTAATGATGCCTCCCCCCGGGCCTCCACCGGCTCGAACATCCATGCTCAAGATCTTCCCCCGCCAGCGCGCATCCAGAAGATCTTTATAAGACCTCAACTCTCCAGGATCGACGAGATGGGTGTTATAGGCGGCGATCGTACCAGGAGTTAAAGCATAAGCGAGGACATATTTTGCCTCATTGTCCATAAACAAAATTTTACTATCGAACCACTTGGACTTATCAAGGACTTCAGAGAGCAACAAGGCCGAGTCCAGTCGCTGGAGAGCGCCTTGATTCCTGAGGGGGATGACCGTGCTGCCGCCGGCGCCGCTGAGCAAAATGTCCGGTATATATTTGCCCGCCCGCCGCTCCGCCATAACTCGGGCGCTAACCTCGCCCGCCCCCATAGGCAGATACTCCACGCTGATGCCGGGAAAGGCGGCTTCAAAACTCTCCTTGTACAGCCGGACTCGGTCAATTCCACCGGACCCGTAGATGACCACTCTCCCTTCCCGTCGAGCCCCGGCCACAACGCCGTCCCAGCCCGGCTTTGCCTCCGCCGAGAAACCGGGATCGGCGAAAAAACCGACGAGGAGGAAAAGCACGGCCACTTGGATCGTGGCCCGGTTTTGAGCGACCATCACCGACAAGCCTCTACAACTCATTCTTTCTAAGCGCAAGCGGCTCCTGAGCCTTCTACCCGACACTTACTTATCTTTTACCCGCTCTCTGCAACGCCTCGTTCACGAGCCTACGGCCGGGCAGGAGATCCTGGTAGTCCGCGAGGTTGGTGAAGATATAGTGACCATCCTCCTGCGGCACTCTCTCCTTCCAGTCCGTCAGATAATCCTTGGGAATGTCCCTGCGCAAAGAATTTCTATCGGTCATCTTCTGCCACGCGGTCTGGCCGTCCCGCGAGAGGAACCAGTTGATAAAGACCCGGGCCGCGTTCGGATGCGGTGCCCGATTGATCAACATGATGCTCCCCGCTCCGGAGCCCAGCATGGCGCCCTCGGCTTTGATGATCAGCTCATCCACGGGCAACCCCTGTTGCTTCGCCGTATCCAATTCACGACCCACAAAGAGCCCGAGCGGGAACTTGCCCGTTGCGACCCAATCCATCACCTGCCGGCGATTTGCGGAAAGGGTGACGTCCATCTGGCCGAAGAGCTGGGAAATGAACTTGGGACCCAGCTTGGGATTGTAGTAGAGAAAGCGCATCTGGCTGCTGGCGCCGCCAGGGAGTCTCGGATCATAAGCCACGATCTTCCCTTTCCACGCCGGGTTGAGAAGATCCCAATGCGAGCGGAATTCCTCGGGGCGGACCACTTTCTTGTTATAGACGATGAAATCCGTGGTGACGGTGCCGTCGTTTAAGAGGACGTGCTGTTCCTCCGGGTCGGCGAAGTGAAACTTTCTCCTGAACCAGAGAGACTCATCGATCACTTCGGGGAGGATCATGGCGGAGCGGATCGGGTCCAGAACCTTGGCGGGCGCTAGGAGCTGACTAGGGCTGGTGCTGCCGCCGCTGAAAACGTCGGCGAGGTATTTTCCCGCTCTCCGCTCGGCAAGAACGCGCTGGGCAAAATTGCCGGCTCCTATCGGCGAAAGCTTGAGCTGAATCTCGGGATGGGCCTTTTGGAACTCTCTAATGGCGCGCTCGTTCTCAAGCGTCGGTTCGCCAAAGACCGCGACTTCCCCTTCGGTCCGGGCAGCCTTGAGCGTCTTTTCCCATTCTGTCTTCCAATTCTCTCTTCCCTCCCCGGCCAAGAGACAGAGAGGTCCTGAAGCCCATCCCAGACCGGCCATGATAAGCCAAAGAAGGAGTCTCCCTCCCGTCATCTGGACTTCTCCCTCCCAGCTCTAAACCATCGCTTTCGATTCCTCGGGACTTCCTCCCCTTCGATCTCTTCGCGGTAAAGCCCGAACGGTTTCAGCAAAGGCCAATCGCTCATGGAAAACAGGATCGCGTCTTCATCCCCGAGATTTTCGTGGCTGTGCCATGACCAGGGGGGCACGACAAAAAAGTCCCGCTTCGCCCAGCCGAGGCTCGCCTTCCCGACGCGGCTCGCGCCTGTCCCTTGCACTACATGATAATACGTCGTGGAGGTGTGGCGATGAGCTTTGGTTTTCAATCCCGGCCTGAGGAGCTGGATGGCGCAGGAATAGGTCGGCAGCGTGGGCCCGCCGGTCCAAGGATTCACATAGTTTAAGATGAGCCCATCGCAAGAATCACCGGCAGATGATTTTAGACCGTTTAAGGTTTCCTGGGTCTGAGACCAGCCATAGCGATACGGGATTCCGGGGAGATCGGCCGGATCGTCGGATCGCTTGGAGCGGGTGAGTGAAAACAGGTGTTGGCTGTATTCCGGAGGGGACTCTTGGGGCTGCTGCGGAGTAGGGAAATCTTCGCGAAACGCGAGGCCGAGATAACCCAGGATTGAAGCGTTCAGGCCGTCGATCCATATGACCGGCTCGTCGGAGTCGTTCTCGTGATCATGCCAGCTCCAGTTAGGCGTGAGAAGCAAATCTCCCGGCTCCATGATCATCGGCTCCCCGTCTACCGTGCTCCAGGCCTTGCAATTCCCCTGGATGATAAACCGGATCGCCTCGCCCGTATGCCGGTGGGCGCGAGCCTTCTCCCCGGGTAGGACGAGCTGAAGACCCATGTTGATCGTTTTCGGCTGTCCGGTAGGGTTGACCAAGCTGATATTCCGGCGGAAGGCCTTGCTAATGTCAACGGCCTTTGCCGCTCCTTCAAGCACCTCCTCGATGTCCGCCCACTTCCAGACAAAGGGAGCGATCGACGAGAGCGGCTCATAGGACGGCTCCTCGCGCGTCCAATAACCCCTCATCCGTTTTTTCTCCATGAGGCGGTCGAGTTCTTCGAGATCCATATCTCCTCCTGGGCCAGTTAGCGCTTAAACTGAGATGCCGCCCGCTTTTTGGCTGATCTTCTGGAGCGCTTTCTCAGACGAGCCTCACGAGCTATCAGCCATCTCCTGAAAGATACCTGGCTTTCACCGGAGGATTTGCCCGCTAGAAGGCCTTCCACGCTGATGTCCTCGTCTATGTCTAACCAATGGATGCCTTGCCCCTTACCGATTAACCGCCAGTTTTTGCGCTCCGCCGGTGAGCCGTGCAACAATCTGGGAAACCAGGCGAGGGGAACAGAAATGCTCCGCCCATCGCTAAGATCGACAGTTAACGTGTCTGCTGTCACCGTCACGTTTTCAGCTCTTGGAACCTGGATTTCAAATGCGGAAATACTCATTCCAAGCCTCCACCAACCTTTTGTCATGCATGCTCATGAGCCTTTGGATGCGGGTGATTTCGGCCCGCCCGAATCCTCCGCTTCTTTGTGACCGGATAGGATCAAGCCAGAATTTTGCAACTTTGTCTTCACGCTCAACGTGAACATGCGGCGGTTCATCACGGTCAGTCGCGTAAAAGAAAACCCGATAAGGACCAACTCTCAGTACTGTTGGCATTTATCCTCATATCATATCCGAATCTGGGTCGCCTAAGCCCAACCAGCCTGCGTGCCTAATTCTTCCGCTTCCAAACCTCGCTCACAAACTTCATGATCGGGGCCGTATCTATCCGCTCATCCGGCAAGTGATACTTCGGCCCCTCAACTCTCCGAGCATACGACGGCACGTCGTCTTTCGGGATGTCAATCCTTAGTGAGTCTCTGTCGCCGAAGAGCTTCTGATAGATCATCTGCCCCTCGCGAGAGAGGAGCCAGTTGATCGCGACGCGCGCGGCATTCGGGTGCGGCGCGCGGTTCAGCAACGCGACGCTGCCACCTGCAGGGGCCAGCGGCACTCCTTCCTTAAATTGCTGGGCGCTAAACCAATCCACCGGGAGTCCTTGCTTCTTAGCTATGTCCAGCCGAGTCCGGCGTACTTCTGTGATTCCAGAAATGGCGAATTTTCCTGTCGCCAGCCAGTCGGCAATCTGACGGACATCCCGGCTGGCGGTCACGTCCATCTCGCTAAGCAGCCTGCGGATAAACTCAGGCCCAAGCTCGGGGTGGTAATAAAGAAACAGCAGTATCGCTCCAGCCCCGGAGGGAGAGGTTGGGTCCAAAAGCAGGATTTTTCCCTTCCACTTGGGATGGAGAAAGTCCCAATAAGACTTGATCTCCTTGGGATCAACGAGCTTCGTGTTGTAAGCAAAGAAGGGGAGCGGGGCAAGATTGAAGGCGAAAATATATTTTTCTTCATCATCTCTGTACAGGTGTTTGCCTTTCCACCATTTCGACTCGTCGAGCACCTCAGGTAGGATCAGCGCGGGTTTGATGGGATCCAGCGCTTTTCCCTTGTACAAAAAACTATACATCGGGGAAGGGCCGGTAATGACAACGTCTTCTAGGTACTTTCCGGCCCGCCGTTCGGTTATGATACGGGGGAGCAATTGCGCGCTGCTCCCGGGTAGGAAAACGACCTTAATTTGCGGGTACCTTTTCTGAAACTCCGCAAATACCATCTGGAGAGTCGGAGTTGCAGCCACAACGACGCGCCCTTCTTTTTTCGCCCCCTCAAGGACCTTGTCCCATTCCTGCTGCCATTGCGGTCTAGCCTCAGCGGCTGCGGTCAGACCTCCCGTAAGAGCGAGATAAAATCCGACCGCAGCCACTAAAAACAAAATGTGAACAAATCGACGCATATAGCCTCCTTTTCCCTTCTGGTTCTTCCGGCTTTAAAAGTGGGTAACACTGAACCGGTCACCCCTTCGACCCCGTTCGTCCTGAGCCCGTCGAAGGATGAACGGCACTCAGGGCAGACTCTGAGGCTCTCGAAGGGTGACCTCGGCGGGCTAACCGAGACACCTCAGCCCAATCGCCACGCATCAGTGCTTCCTTCTTCCTCCGACTCCAACCTTTGATCTGTTGCTCACAGACTAAAGCCTCTTCTCGCGTGGGGAATTCCTCTGAAAATAGCAGCCTTACTGGAAGTCTAGTCGAGGTGTACCCCTCCATTTCACCAGACTGATGTTTTGCTATGCGCTCCTCAAGATTGTCCGTATGCCCGGTGTAGTAGGAGTTATCGGCACAGTGCAGAATGTAAACCCAAAAACTCATGGTCCTGTTGCCTTTTGCTAGCTTGCTACTCTGAACTCCGTACAAGCTCGACTTCGCTGTCCGGAGCCCTTCGACATGCTCAGGGCGAACGGATTTTAGTTATTCAGAGCGAGACTCTCTACCCACTCGAAACCCCGAAGGACCAAAACCACAAGGAATTTCATTCCCCTCACGCCACTGGCAGTCCAAACGCCTCAAGCTTTTCTCTGAGTTTAGTCCGCGCTTCAGGACTCATCGTCCTTCCGGGCGCTCTGCGGGAGCCCTTGATGTCGAATCCCCTAAATCTCAGCGACTCCGCAGGAGAAATGCCCAACTGCTGGTATTGGAAGATCCTCAACTGCGCTAGCGTGGCGCCGTGAAAGTCCTCTTTCTCAACAGCGCGAACCACATCCAATCCCAGCTCGGGATAGCCGACCAGAACCACCGCGATCGATCCCTTCAAGGCGACGAGAAGTCCGGGAAAGAGATTCTCCGGCGGCGCCATCAGGGACAACTGCGGCAGAACCTTGAGATAGCCCTGGGCCTCCCTGATGCTTCCTTTTGCCAGTTTCATACCGAAGATGTTGGGTGTCCTTTCCACCAGCTTCTGCATCAGCGAAGGGCCGATGTTATAGCCGGAGTAGGCGGCATTGTTGTAAACGAAAAGCGGCAGGTTAACTTCCTTGTCCACCATGGCGAAATGCTCGACGATCTCCGCCTCGCTCCGGTCGTTGTAATAGTACGGCCCGACGAGCCCTATGGCATGGGCCCCATGCTCGCGGGCATGACGGCCTAATTCTATCGAGGTGAACGGGTCGACGGCGCCGACATGCACGATCACCGGGACTCGATCCCCGACTCTTTTGAGGACGACCTCGGCCACCTTTTTTCGCTGCTCCGGCGAACAGGCCGGCCCCTGTCCAAAAGAACCCAGGGGAAATAGGGCGTGCACCCCCACCCCCAGGTAAAAATCGACTAGCTGCTCAAGCATCGGAAGATCCAACTCCCCGTTCTCCAGGCAGGGAGTCGGGAGCGGGATGATGATCCCGCGAATACGGGACTTAAGCTTCTCGTCCATTTCAGTTCCCTCCTTGTGTAGGTAGGTTATCGTCGAGTGAGCTCGACGTCGCTTAGCCGCTTGCTTGGATGGTAGGTGTAATAAACGTCATCAAGGAAGTTGAGATAGCTATCCACGCTGGAGGCGCGCATCACCGCTTGCCGCAGATCCTCGGGCTTTACCCGGCCATCCTCAAGCGCGCGCACGGTCACATAGCGATTGCCCTGCGCATGGCCCATCACTTCATGTCCGATAGCCTCGCCGCCGGCATGAGCATCAAGGCTATCGGCCTCCGAATGGAGCCGGAAGTAGAAGGCCCCCTCTTCGCTGAGGCCATAGCGCTGGGTGAGGCTTTCAAACCAGAGCGCGCACCAGTGGCCAAACCATTCTTCCAGGACATTCCCGATGCCGAGCTCGTGGCTCACCTCGAAGCTCCACACGGTCGAGTCCAACATGGCGCGCATAGCCGGCAGCAACTTGTACTCTTGCATCTCCGCGCAGCCCAACCCTACGGCTTGCCCCAGAGCATCGAGCGTCCGCTGGTGGCCGCCGCGCCCCGGCGTCGCGAACTCGTCCGCGTACTTGTCGGCTAGAAGCTCCAGGAGGTCCGTCTTTTGACCCAGCTCGTCGCTGAAGAGGTAATACTTCTCCGGCAATGACATGTTGATCTCAAGCGCCCAGGCATAGCTGTTGAGGATCCAGCCGCGAATGCACTCTATCGGCAGCGTCCCCGCTTTCAGTTCCTGGGTAAAAGAATGGCTAAAGACACTCCGGCAGGCGAGCTTCACGGCCTCATCATAGGCGTCGTTCACGATCCGCCAGCACTCCTGCCGATTCAGTTTTCCCTGCTCGATCGGCTCTGCGATTGCCATAACCGTCTCCTTTCCGAGAAAAGCCGGCGCCGCTATTTACCGTCCAGTTTCTCCTGAAGCTCAGATCCCATAGAGGCCTCCCTTGCTACTTTTTTACTTTTGCCTTTTTACTTTTTACTTGCTGGGAGCGCCTCGGTAATAAGCTTGCGGATGGGATTCAGATCTCTATATTCCGGCAGGGCGGAAAAAATATAGTCCATCCCTTCTCTCGGCACCACGGTCTTGTCCGTCAAATTATCCTTTGGGATATCTGTCCTGAGAGAGTTCCGCTGTTCATGCCTCTGATAGGCGATCTGCCCATCGCGCGAGAGAAACCAGTTAGTAAACAGCTTGGCCGCATTCGGATGAGGCGCCCGATTGAGCAACCCTACCGCCCCGGCGCCGGCGTGCATGGCGGCCCCTTCTCTTGTGATGTGCGTTATCTCGTCGACCGGAAGGCCCTGTGCCTTAGCGGTGTCGAGCTCGCTGCCGCCGGGAAAGAGATAGAGGGGATATTTTCCTGTAGCCAGCCAGTCCATCATCTGCCTCGCATCCGGCCCGAAAGTAACGTCCATTTCGTTGAAGAGCCGATGGACAAACTTGGGGCCTAGATGAGAGCTGAAGTAGAGATAACGAATCGGACCACCGGCCCCACCGCTCCTTCTGGGGTCGTGGGCGACGATCTTTCCCTTCCATTTGGGATGGAGGAGATCCCAGGTGGACTGAAATTCTTCGCGCTTCACCAGCTTTGTGTTGTAAGCAATGAAGGAACTCGAGACCGTGCCGTCAAAGAGGAGCACATATTCGCCGTTGGGGTCGGCGAAGTAGAATCTTTTGCCGAACCAGAGGGACTCGTTGGCCACCTCCGGCAAGATCAGGGCGGGACGGATCGGGTCCAACGCCTTGGCCGGAATCAGGACCTCTACCGGCGTGGTCGTGCCGCCGATATAGAGGTCCGCGAGATATTTTCCGGCCCTACGCTCCGCCAGGAGGCGGGGGCCCAACTGGGAGCCCGTTCCCGGCACATAGATTAGCTTGATCTCGGGATAGACCTTGCGGAACTCCGCCACGGCATTTCTCAAGCCCGACGTGATCCAGGCGAAGACTACGACTTCACCCTCGCCTTTGGCCGCCTTCACGGTCTTTTCCCACTCTGCCTTCCAGTTCCCTTTGACCTCGGCGGCGAAAGCGGTCCGGAGGGGATCTTGCAGCAGGAGGCTGCCGGCAAAAACCGCGCACAAGAGAAAGATATTGTGAATGAGCTTGCCCATGGCTAAGGCCTCCTTACCGTTCTGTCGCTTTTGTTGTCAAGCCGGCTTCTCGCCTTGTCTCTTCATCTCCGCTCCGCCCGGCTCAATCCCTCGTTGATCACCTTGTAGATGGGATCCATGTCGAGCACGTCCCAACGGTCCAAAGGCAAATAAGAGACTCCCTTCAGCCGGCGACGATCCGGGATGACTACGTCCTTGGGGACGTCTTCTCTCAAAGAATTGCTGCTCGACTCGCCCGGTTTGGCCACTCCGGCACTCTGATAGATCGTCTGTCCTTCCCGAGACAGAAACCAGTTGATGAAGACCCTGGCCGCGTTGGGATGGGGAGCCTTGTTCACCAGGGTCAAAGTGCCCCCTTGCGGAGAAAGCCCCTGACCCTCCTTCATCGGCCCAAAATCATCCACTGGAAGTCCCTGCTGTTTTGCCGGGCGCGCGTCGCAGGCAAAGCAGATGGGGAACCTTCCGGTCGCCAGCCAATCGGTGCCCAGGCGCTCATCTTTAAAGAGGGCAACATCCATCTCCGCCACGAGCCGGCGAATGAAATCGGGACCAACCTCGGGGTGATGGTAAAAAAACGTGAGGGAGGCCCGCGCGCGTCCCGGGTTTCCGCGCACGTCCTGCATCGTTATTTTCCCTTTCCACTTGGGACGGAGGAAGTCCCAATAGGAGCTGAACTCTTTGGGGTTCTTCACCAGATTCGTATTGTATGAGAAGCCCCCGCTATTGGCGGTGCCCAATGCGACAAAGATGTACCGCCCTTCGGGATCCACATAACGGTGCTTTCCTCCCCACCATTTCGATTCATCGACGACTTCGGGCAGGATAAGGGCAGTCTTGACCGGGTCGAGCACCTTGGCCCGGTAGAGGGTATTGTAATTCGAATTGGCGCCGGTAATGACCAGATCCGCGAGGAACCGCCCCGCCCGGCGCTCGGCCAAAATGCGTTTTTCCACTTGGCCGCTCATTCCGGGGACGCCAAAGATCTTTATCTCGGGAAAAGCCTTTGGAAAACCCGCCGCGTTGAGGACGGCCTCCTCATTGGTGGGGCCCCACATGTAGATGTTTACCTGGCCCTCTTTCTTGGCCGCCGCGACGGTCTTCTCCCATTCGATCTGCCATGCCGCCTTCTCTTCCGCCCCATAGGCGGCGAAAGAGATCATAAATGAAAACGCAACGAACTGACTAAGGAGTTTATAAAGAAGGTGCCGTTCGCCGACCATAACTCCTCCTCTTTTCAGCGGTAATTCGCCGTGGGCATCGAGCACACGATCCCATTACGGCGCGCCGCCGCTTCATAATCTCGCCGGATCTGAGGGTCTTCGTCTTCATATTCGATCATCGTCCCGCCTTCTTTGACGCTCACGTAGCCGCCGTAGTCTTTTTCGTGGCGGGTGAGCACCGAATGGAAACCGACGACACGATCCGTGCTGCCCCACCGGAGCGCGAGCTGCTTCGCTTGAATCGGACCCGTATTGAAATGCTGGTGGAACCAGCCGGTCGGAGGGCTGCAGACGCTGCCTTCCCTCCAGGGAACCTTCACGACCCGGCTCCCGTAACCGTCCTGATAAGGATGGAGGCCCCATTCGCGCGGCCACATCAGCGTGTAGCCCTCCGAGCGAAGAATGAAGAGCACCGCTCCGCCGCCGTGATAATGGGCCTTGTGATATCTCCCGACGGGCCACTCCGCCATATGGCCTCCGAGCGCGTTTCCCGCCATGCCGAAAGAAGTGATCGAGACCCCTGCCCCCTTCTCTTCTCTCGCGTCC
>Ga0184640_10000138_pt1 | contig 16838 bp, 12 predicted proteins | sample PLM31_200_b2_FD_133161 | JGI IMG/M metagenome (GOLD analysis project Ga0184640, IMG submission 133161) | Groundwater sediment microbial communities from an aquifer in East River, Colorado, USA - PLM3-1_200_b2 | ecosystem: Environmental > Terrestrial > Soil > Riparian zone | place: USA: East...
ACTTCGAGCCGGGCGACGGCACTCCGATGCACTTCCACCAATCGCCGGAGACTTTTCTCGTCATCGACGGCAAGTGCTCGGTCAAAGGCATCAAAGGGGATGAACGGGTCATTGAGAAAAACGATATCGTCTTCCTGCCGGCAAAGGAATACTACCAGCTTACTAACACCGGAACCGGTCCGTTGGTTCTCTTCGGCAATCGCGCCGAGCCGTTCGGCGTGCGTCCGGTGAGAGCGGAAGAATCCGCCGGCGCAGAATCGGCCTAGACTGCGCTCGATGCGCCGGCGGCGCGTTCAGCGCGTCAAAAACATTCATCCCGCGTTCGCGACAGTTCGAGAACCGCTCGGTCAACATGACTCGACGATTAATGCCCCTCGATTCGCGGGTGTACTCTCTGGCAAGAAAAATCTACTACCGCACTCGCGAATCGAGGTGATTATTGAAGGCCGGCACACCAAAGGCGACGGGAGGTCTGGTATGAAGACGGCTTGTCTGATCAGTCTCACCTTTTTTCTTTACTGTGCGCCCGCCCACACAGCTGAAAAACTCAGGATCGGCTTTCCGGATCTCGCGGCGCAATTTCTCCCGCTGCCTCTGGGAGAGAAAAGAGGTTTCTTTAAAGAGGAAGGTATTCAAGGCGAGTTCATTCGCATAAGACCGGCTATTTCATCGGCGGCCCTAGTGAGCAGCGAGATCGATTATGACGCGGTCATTGGAAACGGTATCGGCGCGGCGATCCGCGGGCTTCCGGTCAGGCTCGTCGCCTGCTTCATGCCGGCCACGCCCATCGCTATCATCGCTCGGCCCGACATCAAATCGGTCCAGGATCTTAAGGGCAAGGCGATCGGGCTCAACACCTTCGGCGGCACTCTCGAATCCATCTCAAGATTGATCGTCAAACATTTCGGTCTCGATCCGGACAAGGATATAAAATTTCTCGCCACGGGCACCGCCGACTCGCGCTTTGCCGCCATGAAGCAAGGATTGACGGCCGCCACGTTGGGCTCCGCGCCGTTGGATTTTCTCGGCAAGAAGTTAGGGTTCATCGTCCTGGTGCGCTCCAACGAGCTTTTCAGTTTTCCGGCCAGCGGTCTGGTAGCAAGCGTGAAGAAGATCAAAGACGGGCGGGATGAGATCAAGCGCGTGATCAAAGCAGGTATCAAGGCCAACCGCTATATTCAACAGAATCGCGACGGAACCATTCAGGTGATGATGGAGTGGCTGAAAATCGATAAAGAGATGGCCGCCGCGACATACGAAAGCGTTTCGAAAGCATTTAATAACGACGGAAGTTTTCCCGAGAAGGGTCTCCGCCTCGCCATCGAGGAGGCTAAACGAATCGGCAAGGTGGACCGTGAAGTTTCAGTGAGTGAGGTGGCGGATCTCTCGATTCTTAGAGAAGCGCAAAAAGAACTCGGCATTAGCGAGAGATAATTTTCGCAGAGTACAGAGTTTCGCCTGGATTCCCGCTGAAAACATGCGGGAATGACGGACTTTGGTATGGGATTAGCTCTGTATGCCAAGCTGTGGGGAATTAGACGCGCAGCGACCGAAGCCGGAAATTAACAACGCGCAAAGCTTACCTTCAACTCTTACCGGTCTGGCAGTCGATCTGCACCGGCGTTCTTATTGAATAGTCCGATCACCTCAGGTTCGCGGGGGACTTCTTGGATGACTTTTTGAAGATCCTCGGGCAGCAGGGGCGTGGGCTCTTCGCCGACGAGCTTGCGGAAAGCTGCTGGAAATCCAGGATCGTTAAAAGCTTTCCGCATGGCCTCCTGCAAAACTTCTATTCGTTCTCGCGGGGTGTTTGGCGGGAGAACAATGGCCGAGCCGCCCAGGCGAATGGCGCGCTGCTGGGCCAGCACTTTTCGCTCCTTATCCGTTTTAGCAAAGGTATCGAGTTCCGGCAGATGAGCAAAGCGAGGATGGCGATTGCCCTTGGGTGTTTCGAGGACAGCGTGAAAATCGACGAGCCCTTTATCGATCCACTCCGGCGTGCGCTGCACGATGGAAGCGACCAAGCTCGCTCTGGCATCAACCTCGCCGCGCAGCAGGGCGAGATCAACCTCCGGTCCGGAATAACCGACAACAAACCTGTGGTCTTTTATGCCGAGGAAATACGCGAAATATCTTCCGACGATGTAGATATTGTGCCCGATGGACTGAGCGCCGATTCTTAAACCTGTTGCTGAGCGGAGCTTCTCGATATTTGTCAGCCCAATCTCTTTGCGCGTCGAAAAAATATGCTGCGTGGTGGCATCGGACGAGCCCAAGTAGATAAATTTGCCCAAATCGTACAGGACTCCCGACTCGCCTTGAATCGCCGCCGACAGCAGTGTCGTCCCCATGCTGCCGATGATCAACCCGTCGGGCCGGGCCGAGCGGAAAACATGGTTGGCGGCTTTTCGCCCGCCGCCGCCGGGCATGTACTCGACCACGACGGTCGGATTTCCCGGAATGTATTTCTGCAGGAATGGAACGAGCGATCTAACCCGCTGATCACTGGTACCGCCGGCGTCGCTGCTGACGATGATGGTAATCGTTTTGCCCTGATAAAAAGGGACCTGAGCATAGATGGAGACAGTGGAAATTGTCAGTAGGAACGAAGCCAGCCCCAGGCAGGGAAAGAATTTTTTCCACTTCATCGTCGGCCCTCCCACTTTGGATGATTCTGGATTGCGGCGACATAATACTCATTTCACGCGAGACAAAAAAGGGAGAAATGCGGCTCATGGGTCGGGGTTGATATTTGCGAATCGTGAACGAATCGCAAATATCACGCTTGACCCCATGTAGTTCCTTGTTTGGCCTCCGGCTATCTTCGTGCTCCACGCAAACGGCGTGGTGCGCCACAAGATCATCGGCGCCACCAACATGACCGCGCTGGAGGCGGAGATCGTCGCGTTCATACGCGGTGGCTGAAGTCGACCAATAACGTTGAGTTACTTTTAATAATTCAGGGTAGCGGTGACAGGATGCGGGGACGCGCTGGGACGCCGGTCAGGTTGGCCCAATCACTGCTTCGGCGTCACTCATTTCCCGTCTGTCAAGCCTGGCACCCTCTGTGCTGCCTTATTTTTTGGATGCGTGTAGACACGTCGTTACGGAAAGCTCTCTACCTTCCCTGCCTGACTTGGATTCTTCCAGAGAACAAGCCGCGCTCGGAGAAAATAGGAATATCGACCACTGGAGGTGCGTGAATTACTGGAGTCCGCAAACCAAGGGCGTTGTGAAGTAAAATATGGAAGTTTTAAAGGGAGCAGCGGCACGAAGCAAGAGAGACATTGAAGAGTTACTCAAATTCGGCTCGGGCCAGCAATAAGTTAATACGAATGCCTGGCACCAAACCCACAAACTTAGCACTGCTCTACTGAGTGAGGCTAGAAAAGACAATATCAAATAAACAAAGCCTGACACGAAATCCGAACACGTGACACGAAATCCGAACACGAAATCCGAACAAAAAATCAGTATGACCATCAGAAAAAGTTTGCGTCTCCTGTTCGGCCGCCAATTCTAAAGGTTTTCGTATTACTAAATTACTGACGGAAGTTGAATAACTCGGCGGGTGGCACGTTTGACCGTCTGGCACTAATCGCCGAAGTAAAAAGCTCGACCAGACGGTTTCTCTCTTGCGCACGGGTGTCATCAGAAACAACGCAGAACTGGTAACGCAGATGAAACAGGAAGATGTAGAAGTTCTCGATCCCTCCACCCATCCGAATCTCGTGAGCGTTAAGCGCCGTCGGGCCGTTTAATTGAACGGTGACGCCAACCTCCTCAATGTGAGCGTGATTCCGGGGATGAAACAACATGCCATCCAATACAGTTCCTACATCGCTATGTAGGTAGCGTGCGCGGGCTTGCTGCGGATACTGGCCATTTGCAGTATGCAGAGCGGATTTGCTTACGTATGCCGGATCGACGTGGATAATCCATATTGGGCGGAGCAAATCTGCCGGCGAGCGAATCGATGCCGAGTATTTCTCGACACTTTCGAAGACGTAATCAAACGAGATGCTCAGGGAGAAGGAGTCAAATCCCGAATTTCGCCGTATCTGTACATCGCCAGGCTCCAACTCCCACAGTTCGTGCAAAGTTTTTTCGTACAATGCGATCCAGCGGTCGTAGGGATTGGGTCGGAATGCCGTTCTCTCGATTGTTGCCCAGACGATAGATTGGCGTGCTTCAGGATTCATGCTTTTCGTTCATTGCTTTGCAGGTACTCGAGGACGCGCCGAAGACGCAAGATGCCGTTGTCTCCAGGCTCCGGCAGATCGGACAGAACACTGAGGTCCGCTTCAATCTCGGCCTTCGAGAGCGCCGCGAGGAAGTCATCCTCGAGAACGTAGAATCGCAAGAGTTGCCTGAACTGTGGCCAGTGCGGCAGGTAGCGCAACTGAGCAGAATGCTCGACAAACCACAGCATGTCGATATCGACGAAACGATCACGCAGGCGCTCAAGAATCTCAAGCTGTTCCGCCGTCCATTCCCCCTCCATGAAGACGGCGTAAACCGTCGCTTCATCCTTCTCGTTGATCTGTTCCAATAATGCCAACATCGGGTCTGCACCGCCGCCACCTCTGAGGTGGATTTCGCGACATTCGAAAATGCCGTACGACGCGGCCTTGCCGATGAGGTAATCAAGCCCAATTCTCAGGTTCTCGGAATCGCGGTAACTTATCATGATACGATCCTGGCGGTAGGTCGAGAATAGCGAGAATGCGACTTCTTCGAGTAGTCGGACGATGTTAAGTTTGTCTTCAGAGGATTCAGACGAAGACAGTTCCCTCCAGATCTTCTCCCAAGCCTCGGGCCTCCCCTTTTCGTCCTCCGGCATGCTCAAACCCATTGGGCTGATGTGATGATCTCTCGCCCAGCGGCGTACAGCAGCCAGTTCGAAAGGTTCCGGCGTTCCCCTTTCCCATGCCACCGCATCGGAAACCAGAGGGTTGATGGCGACCGGCCAGCGCGTACTTCCGGGTCCTGGAACGGAGCACAAGAATGCCCAGTTGTGATAGAGGATGTCGCGTGCTTCCTCCCTCGTGTGATCAGGTTGAGGGTGAGAAAGCACAGAGGATTCGACAAAGCCATCACGTTTAAGGACCATTAATGTGTTGGACGGAAAGCGTTCGAAGCCGAACTGCAGAAGGTCTTGGGTGACCCGATGTGCAGCTATAGCTAGAGCCGTGTCCCGCTTGTCTCCACGCTGCGTTCGGCGAAAATAGTACGCATTAAGAAGGCGCAACGCTTGGCGAGCATTTCCGCCCGCAAATTGTACCAGTAGTGGGAAAGAATCATGGTAGAGAGGCTCATAACTCCCGAGTCGCTTCTCATACATTGCAGCGATCATCTCGTCGGAAAGAGGTCCGATGAACAGTTTTTGTGAGCCAACCCAAGTACGTCCAGCATCGAAGAGATGAACGGCGTTAGCCTCATAGAGTGTTTTGTAAGCGCTCAAGAAATTCAGAATCTCGCCGAGACCCTGGTATCCTGCGCGGGAGATGAGGAACTTGTCTACTCCCTCAGCGATGATCGGCGGGCTGGCGCCGATCTTCATTTTGATCACGTCGATCAAACGGTCGCAGGCCCGCAACCCCTGAGCAGGAACTGCGCCGAAAACGGCATACACCGCTCGGACACGGCCAGCGTCGGCTACGGATGAGGGAGGAGAAAGGAGAATATTTCGAACAGAGTGCCAGTCACTCAAACGCTGGTCGTCAAAGTCCGACAAGGCAACACCAAGTCCATCGAAGGTGCAGTTTAAGGCCAAGGCCTCTTTCAGCAAGTAGCCGAACAAAACTGCAAGAAAGGCGTCGTGAGTTTCCTCCAGTGGCGTCTGGTCAAACTCCACTCGGACGATACCCTCGGGGGGTACGGAACGAAGCATCTTGTGCAGAAGCGTAGTCTTCCCACTCCCAATCTGACCGGCAAGGATTAGGGCGCGGGCCTCAGGGTCAGCAAGCCAATCGCGAAGCTTCTGGCTCTCCTCTGATCGTGCGTCTACATACAAACGGTCGAAATCCTCGGCTGAGGTTAGGGCAACGCCATCATCCAGGTTGACGCCATGTGGGCGACGTTTCACGAGGGTCGCCTCCGTTGCCTGCGCATGTTTTCTGCCGCGAGGGGCCAATTGGGAGTCCGATCAGACTTATTCCACTCGGTCCAGAAATCAATCGTGACACTTTGCGGCGCCTCTTTTGGTGCAGTGACGCGAATACGGCTTGGCAGTAACACCGCATCCCCCACAACTAGCGCCTCACCGATGTCCAGAATGGGCAGCATCTCTAGGAGAGCGTTGAGACTTTCCGGCATGAGTTTCTTGACCACATCCTGGTCGGCGCTGTTTGTCAGGCGCAGGGCGACGACGTTACTACATTGGCTGAGGATTGTGGCGTTAACATCTGATGGGCGTTGACTCACGACCACGATGGAGACGCCGTACTTCCGGCCTTCCTTGGCGACTTTTTCGAAAGATCCTATGGCGCGTTCTTCGATTGGATTACCACCATCGCGCGGCAGATAAATGTGCGCTTCATCGCAAATAAGTGCCACCGGATGGCGTATCTCTTTGGGCATCCAAAACTGGAGGTAGTAGATTAGCCGCGCGACGATACCCAGCATGATCGGCAACGCGTCCGCTGGGACTTCCGAAAAATCGATGACTTTCACCTTGGAGTGTTGGTCCGAGAAGTCAAGCAGTTGTTTCGCTAAGGTATGGAACGCTTCGTAGGTGTGAAACGACGGCGGAGATTGAAATAGAAATCCGTACCGCTTGTCTTGGAGCTTCGTCCCGATGCGTACAAGCAGTCGGCTGAACTGCCCGAAGAAATCTCCCTGCTTGAGACCGCGTGCGCCTTGAACCATTTCTGTATTCAGAGACTCGATGTTGCCGAGGACGTTTTCGAGGGAAAACGGAACAGGACTGTCTACAGTGAATGCGCTCAAGACCTCCGTCTTTTTCGCTTTCTCTAAAAAACCCCGCTTAGCCTTCTCAACCTCCCGTTGGAAAACGAGCGTCTGATTGTGCGCGGTGAACTCGCTGCGATCCACGAACATTGCCACGAGCTCGTCGGCATTCATCAACCAGTAGGGTAAGTACAACAGGTCGGTCTGTGACTCGCCCAGGTCGTCGGGTCCCGGAATTCGAAGTTGTCGAGCGTAACTGAGTTGCGCGTACTCCCCGTGCAAGTCGAGTACAATCAGGTTGGCCGATGGAAGTCGCGCGGCGCGTTCCAGGATTGTGGCGACAGTCCACGACTTTCCAGATCCAGTGCTTCCGAGCAGTGCGGCGTGGCGCTGGAAGAACTTGTCTCCATCCAGGTAAGCCGTAGCGGACGGGTCTAACGCGTAGTGGCCGAACGCAAGCGCGTGTTCCGTGTCGCCAGCTTTCACCAAGAGGCCCATGAACGTCTCCAACGCCTTCTCGCGCAGCACGAAACAAGGGGCCTTCACATCCGGAACGTTCATTAATGAGCGGGTGAAACCATGCTCGATTCGACCTTGGTCATCGGCCTTTCGCTTTACGGTGCCCACCAGCGTAATCATGACAGCATTCCCTTGAGCAAAGCCGCTACCCATTCCTTCGCCAGGTGTCGCCTCCTCCGCTTTCTCCTGAGCACTCTCAGTAGTAACGTTAGTGTACTGCACCTTGCAGACGATCCGCTCGACGAAACCAATTAGCCACTCATCAGAATTCCCCACGGGTAGCGTCGCCAATTTCCCTACACTGATGCGTTCCAAGCTATCATCTGGGACATCGAGCACGACTTTGCGAGTGTCGACGTTTTGGACGGATCCCGCGTAGCGGCTATCTTGTTCTGCGTTCTTCAGATCAAATGGGAAAAACGGCATGTTCAATCTCCTAGTATCTGCTTGGCAAATGAATCACAACTCCAGAGTTTTTCGTCCTCGATTACTAGAGGAGAGTCTGATAGCGGACAATGGATGACCGTGTGATCCATGTCAAGGTTTCCACTCGCGTCTCTACTCGCAGTGAGTATCCACACCCGCTTGCCCAGAGTACGCAATTCAGTGATTCGATTGTCGGTTAGTTCGAGTGTCAAAATTAGAAGCGGGCCGTCATTCCGCCGTACTCGATCATAGATGCCTTGGTGTAGATGCGCGTCATTAAAACCGTAGCCGATTACAAGAAACGCCGCCGCTTTGGCTTCGGCTTCCAGTGCGCAATTCGCAACCGGCACATTACTCGCGTAAGACTCGAACTTTTGTTCGCCTGGGACGGCAACGACTCGTTCAAATCCATCTGGAACCTTTTCAGCCCAGATATCACATTCCCATTGGCGACCACTCTTCGGATCTCGAATGAGGTTAATCGATCCATGGACTTTGTGCAGTTCAATCCGAGGGAGAGGCTCTCGGGTGCCGACTTTCTTGCTACTCTGGACGACATGGGACGCGCGAGTCAGGTTACCTTGTGCCTGTTGCCAGTTCCAAGTGCGGATTATTTCACCTACATGCCCCGAAGTATAACGCATCGTGTTCTTTGCACATGAATACTCAATCAGCATGTCGTAATTTGGAGTCACGATGGTCAAACGCGGATTGTAGGGCGGCAAGCGTTGTCCCAGCGCGTTCACGAGTTCTTCTCCGACCCATCGCTTACATCCTGTAAGAACGTCGTCTCGAAGTTCTCGGTCGATCCCCGCCACATAAGCGCCAGTCTCCTGTTGGATGAGAGACTTCGTCTTGGGCGGCAAGGCCACTCCCGTCAGCGCCATCTCCAGACTCTGCCCTGAATCAAGCCGGGATCGAATGTCAGGCCATCCGAGAGCGTCGTGAGGTATCTTGCTTCGGAGATGCGCCGCAAGCTCAGGCATACCAAGCCGTCTGTCCAGTTCACATGACGCTCCCGTACCGACGAACAAAAGCCATCGTCGGTTCTGACTCAGAAGTTCAATCAGTCCGTTAAGGATAGCTTTTTTCTCTTTTGGCGTGGCCTTCATCGTATCACGTGTCCCGGATTGATTCCGACGACATAATACTGGTTTATTGGAGGAGGGAAAAGAATGAAATCTTAGATCAGAACGTTTCGTGCCTGTAGTCGGTGCCTGGCATTTGATTATTCATTCAAGTCTTTTGAAGGCTGGTTCCTGGATCTCGCGGAAATCTGTCCGCACCTCTCTGCAAAATGCTTCATAGTCGGTCAGAAACCGATTGTACGTGTCTCGGAATCTTGCGTAATTCTTTTTTTGCTCTGAAGAAGCAGAAGCAATTGAACTGCTCAGGCTAAAGTCGTCCATTACTCTCTCAAACTCGGTAATTATCGCACGCAGCTCGACAACGCTGTCTACTACGCCGATTCGCGTCGGTTTAATCAGGAGGTGGTGTTTTAAATGCATATTCAGAAAAGACAGCCACTCCCCAACGACTCTATAACGCCTTAAAATTTCGGCCCGTATCTTCTGATTTTCGTCGGTGGTGGTCCGCGTTACCTCGTCGAGGACGCAGCGGAGAGAATCTAATCTGGCACTACCGACACTTAAATAAGGCCAAATGTTGCCTACCAAAACGTCCAATCTTTTTGCCAGCTCGCGGGAGGACCTTGCTTCACGCAGGGAGACGGTTTTCCATATCCAATTAAAGCAATCCCGTATGGTCCGAACCCATTTAATGAGAACATCTGGGTCTGGAACATTGAATGAAGCCATAAATGCCTTAATGCTAGTTGTTAACATAGCGGCAGGCTTTTTCTCGTGTTGGCGTCGCCTTCGCTGTTGTCTATGTCGTTCCTGAAGGGTTCTTTACGCAAGGGGGGATTCTATGCGATTCAGAGTTCTCCTGACAAGGGTTTTTTGAAGAGGTGTTTTTTGAAGAGGTTCTTTTGAAGACGTCGAGTTATTAAAATCGATCGACGTTAAGATTTACTAATCGCTCAACTGCTCGAGCCGTTTTAGAGCGAGAGCCGGTGTCAGCCGGTGCCGTCAGCCGGTGCCTCAGCCGGTGCCTGGCTTGCCTAAGTTGCTTAACTTCGAGATCGCGCCCGAACACCAAGACGATTATCGTCGCGCGTTCTTGGCGAAAGTTCAGTCGCGAACCGATTGAATATCGAGATGCGATTTCTCCTCTTCATTCAAGATGAAGCGCGCGTGGGTATTGAAATTGGCTCTACCCTTGCGTCTATCCAGCCGAATTGCCGATCATCATCGTGCCCGTATCGGAAGTTCTTAAAAATTAGTTTCGCCATCACCTCAAGCTTCACCCTCGTGCTTGCTACTGTCAACGAACGCTACAGTCGTCGCGCCCGTGTCATCGGAAAGGCTTGCGATGATTTCAGCCGGGACCGCCTGAGCTTTGATCGCGCCGGCTCGCTCGGGGTGGGGAGCGGCCCAAACACGCTTCTCAAAGCCGTCGAGGGCAAGCTCGCCATTTTTTAATATTCGGTGACGCACGGTGAAGCTGCTTCGGCCCCATTCGCCGACTTCGCTCTCGACGACGATGTCGTCGTCGAAGTGGCAAGGTATCACGAACCGCGCGCCGACCTCGACGACCGGCATGCCGACGATGCCGTATTTTTTTCTCATCGCCGATGGCGTCAAGCCGGTGCGCTCGAACAGCCATCCGGTGCTGGTGTCGAAAATGATCAAATATTGCGGATAGAAGACGATCCCGGCGGGATCGCACTGACCCCATTCAATTCGGAGCGTGCGGCGATTGATGAGCATGGTCTGTTCTATCTCTTCTTAATCGAGAAAGTATCAGGAGGAGAGTCGTCGGCTATCCCGTCCGTAACGCCACAAAGGCGCCACGGACAGGATCTGAGCTGGGCAAAATCAGAGCGAACAAGAGCTTGCGAATCTTATCAGGATTATCTCGCCTATTCTCTACTTCGCCAGGGGATCGGGTCGAAGCTGGAAATGCACGGCGATCGGCTTGGTCCCCTTGCCGCCCTCCTTCAGCCACGGCGCGCGGTCGCCGCTCGTGGTCCACAATCCGCGGCCTTTCCAGCCGGCCTTCGGATCGTCGATACGCCCGTCGAAACCTTTGGCGTAGAAACCCATCGGATAGGGTACGCGCAGCACGATCATCTTGCCGTCTTTCATGGCGATCAGGCCGTCGTTCAAATTGCCAGTGGACATCGGCACGTCCTCGCCGAGGCCGAACGTATTGTGCTGGTCGACCCAGGTGTAGTAGCTCGACTCAGCGCTGTTCTCTCCGATTCCCTTGAATCCGGGACCCGGATATTGGTGGAAGGTCCAACCCTCAGGGCAATGATCGCCGGTCGCCTTCGGACCGTTAAGCGGTCCTTTGCACTTGCGCCTATCGAAACTGCCGAGGTGACCACTCGCGAGCGATACCCAGACGACGCCCTGTTTATCGATGTCGGCGCCGCGCGCGCCGAAGCCCGGCGGCGGCACGTTGTAGATCTCGGCGAGCGCCGTGGCCGGCGGATTGGGTCCCGGGACGAGCCGGACGATGGATCCGGGGTAACCAAATGTCGAGCCCCAGATCGAGCCGTCCACCGGGCTCGGCATCACGGCGTAAAAGCTGGAAACGATGCGCTTGTCCTTGGTCGGGTCCACCGGCTGATTGGGCTCGACATAGTCGTCGCGCTTGCCGTTGCCGCTCGTGTCGAGTATTAGCGCCGTCCAGCCCTGCGACTTCCCGATGTCGCCGGTCTCGTCGAGCATCTTGGTGTTTACCCAGCCGACCACCGGCCCGCCGCCGCTGGTCCAGAGCGTGTCGTCGGCGTCGTAGCCGAACTGCAAGTGATGCGTCCCGAAGCAGGTGTCGACGAAGGTGTACTCGCGCGTCTTGGGATCGAACATCGTAAGCTGGCGGTTGGTTCGCTCCAGCGGGAAGAGCTTGGCTGACGGATGGTCGGAGCCCTTCTTGCAGAAGTCCGGATTGTTCGGACCACGCAGCGCCGCCGCGAACCACACTCGACCCTTTCGATCGAACATGGCGTTGTGGTTGTTGGACTTGTTGCTCCAGATCTTCTCCTCGCCCCAGTAAGGCGACGGTTGCATGAGTTTGTCGCTTGCCGCATGGCCCGGCCCGAGCGCCTCCGGCGTGTTTCCGTCCCGTATCGGCGCCGTCATATTCGATACGGTGTGTTTCGTTGGATCGAGGACCGGGATGATGTCGGTGCTGTACTCGCCCGATCCGAAGAGCGGGCCGTAGGCGTTGACTGTCGGGTAGCGCCGATCCGAGGCGATCAGGTCGTGAAGGTAATGCTTGTCATCAAGCCAATCCCAGGTGGTGACGACGATGTTGCGCTCAACCCCTTGCGGCCGAGCCGGTTTCGCATGGGGCAGCTCGCCTTTGGCGATGCGGTCCGTCCAATCCGCGAAGTACTTGATGGGAGCGCCGCCGAGATCCTTGATGAGCGTGTTGAACATTCTTTCGCCGGACTGCCCGGACTGGACCCGGCGGAACCACGCCTCCTCGGAATTGGCGAACTTGCCGAGCGGGAACGGAACGTTTTTCGGGAACGTGCGCGTGGAGAGCTGGCCCATCTGGTGGCAGCCCACGCACGACCGGTTCTTTATCTCGGTGAGATAGTGCTCGAGCGGAACTTTGGCGGGAACCTTGCCCTTGCCGCCGAACTCGCTCTTATCCGGCATCTTGAGCATGGAATACCAATAAATCGCCGGATAGTACTGCGCCGCGGCAGCCTCGTTCGGCGCCACCGCCGCCTTAAGGTTCACGATCTTGCCCGGGGAGGCTTTGACCTTCGGCGAATCCACCAGCCCATAGCCGCGCACCCATAGGTTGTAATTGGCTTTCGGAAGATCGGGTATGACGTAGCGTCCTTGATCGTCGGTGACCACGATCTTGGCGAACTTGGCGGGAAGGTCGCTGGTTTCGGCAATTACCCATACGCCGGCTTCGGGCCCCTTTGCGCTGCTGACCACGCCGCCGATGTCGTCGTTATCGATGCGCACGGCGGCGCTTTGTTGGCTGTTAAGCTGGTTCGGCGATCCCGTTAAGTACGTAACGACACCAATGATCGCAAAGCTTAAGCACAACACTTTTGCCCTTTTCATTTTTGCCTCCTTTTTTATTGGGCAGGAACTCTTGCCGCGTGCGACCGGAGAGTATCGAAGGATCAAGGCCTATGTCAATACAACGGCTTATTGTGTGAATCTAAACAGACCGGTCGACGGGATCAACAATATTCCTAGCGCGGCAGAACCGCAATCAATTCGGATTGACTCGCGCAAAGGCGCAAGGGCGCCAAGGCGGGAGACAGAACAAAAATGGATTTTTTACAGGAGGTAACGGAGATAACAGAAATGAATTAGAAAACTCCGTTTCCTCTGTTCTCTCCTGTTAGAAGAAGTTACTTTGCGTTCTTGGCGTCCTGGCGCGAGAATAATCCCAAGCATCTGTAACCAACCGGCACAGCCCGTCAGAAAATTTGCGCAGGCTGGGAAAACTTTCAAATAGCAATACAAAAAACACAACTTCAGCCTTTTCGATTTTCGAGGCGAAGACTAAAGTCATGCTTCCGTATATAGACTTGGCTGCAATCGCTGCGCTTCGATAACTCACCGATCAAGCGCACCAGCGGCTGAGTCACGCTTAGATATTCCTTAGGCGCGCCGGCGGCGAGCATCGCGTCGACGGCGGGATCGCCGGCGATGACGCGCAGCACCAGCTCTTCGTCCGATACTCCCGCGGCGAATTTCTTGCGGAGTTCTTGCAGCGACGGATCCCGCGGCGACCACTTCGCCCAATCCTTCGCCCGCGGGCGGCAGAGAATTTTGTTCTTGATGTTGCCATCCATCACTCGCGGAGCTTCTTTGCCCCAATGGCCCAGGGCATATTGGATCGCTTGATCCGTCACTTCCTTGTAGCGCTCGCCGGTAATGACGTTAATCGCCGCCTGGCTGCCGACAAATTGCGCCAGCGGCGTGACCATGATCGGATAGCCGAACTCGGCGCGCACTCGGCCGCATTCCTCTAAGGTCTCCTGTAATTTATTTGCCATGCCCATCGCGCACAGCTGATGGCGCAGGTTGGAGATCATCCCGCCGGGAACTTGATGGAGATATTGCGAATGATCGTATTCTCGCGGCTCGCCCATCGGATGGCCCTCTCGCTTGGCGATAAAAGTGAAATGTTTTTCCACTGGCTTGATCGCCGCTAGATCAACCACGGTCTTGTAGCCGAGCGCTTGGGCATTGGCAGCGATATTGAAAATCGACGGCTGGGAGGAGCCGTTGGCGAGCGGCGGAATCGCCGTGTGCAGAATATCGACGCCGAGCTTGATCGCTTCGAGATAGTTGAACGGCGCCAGGCCATTGTTGCAGTGGGCGTGAAACTCCAGCGGCACCTCGCCGATATTTTTCTTGATCAGAGGAATCAGCGCGCGGGTGCGCTCGGGAGTAAGCAGGCCACCGACGTCTTTGAAACAGATGCGATAGGGCTTGATTGCCGCGGCTTGGCGCGCCTTTTGCGCATAGTAATCGTCGGTGTGGCGCGGCGAGACCGAATAAATGATGTTTATAACCACGTCCATGCCGAGCCTGCGCAACTCTTCGTTCTCGATTGCTGCCGCTTCGTAATCGTTCCACGGATCGGACGAGCGTGTGAGCGTGATGCCGTGAGCGACCACGCGCTCGATCATCAGACTGCGCACCGAGCGCGGCACTTTTTCAAATCCGGAAGCCAGCCCGCCGTGATAGCGCAGCCGAGTGTAGCGAAATTTTTTCGCGCCCAGGCGCATCCAATCGAACGGGTTTTCCTTGTGCTCGCGCACGTACTTGATAAAGCCGGCGAAGCCAAAGAACTCCATGGACTCAAAGCCGCACCGATCCATCTGCTCGGCGACGGCGAGCATCGCCCCGGTTTTCATGCCCAGTGCCCAGAGACTCAATTGACCGTCGCGCAGCGTGGTATCGACGATGTGAATTTCGTTTTGGCTCGACATCAATGCCAACTCGATCTCATGACAAGGTCCTCACTTACCGTGGCGCTCTTCCAGCGTTTGTATGACGGCGAGCGCCAGTGCAACCGTCGTAACGTCGACTCGGTCGTCGAGCAGGAAATGGTCGCGGCCAAGTTCGGCAAGCGTCACCGCGTTGGGCGCGATCAGATCGGACAACAACGATAGCCCGTCGTTGGGCCCGAAGGCGGCATGCCGTTGCGACCGTGCCTTTGCGTCACGATCCTACACTGGCGGGCGCAAGATTTCCCCTTGCGCGTCGAATATTTCTAAACGATCGTCGGCGGTGCTGAGGGCATACAAGTAACGGCCATCCGCCGACAGTGCCAGCGGGCGCACCGGCTCGGTTTCAAAGTTGGTAAATCCGTCGGAGCGAATGGAAACCACTGGCGCCGGCGGAACTCCGCTGTCGGTTGAATTGAAAGTGCACGCCGAAAGCAGGAGCAGTATCAGGGGCACGAAGGCGGGAAATAAGCCGGTTCTCCAATCGGCGGTCATCTTGGTCGAGCGTTATCATAATTTTGCTCTCGCCGTCGAGCACCAGAGAAGATCGTCGCCGCTCCGCCGCGATGCCGAACGACGTTGTGATCCTCGCAGACGAAAAAGGGCCGATTCGAGTCGACAGAGTAAGGATAGAAAGAATTAGTGACGAGAAATCAGTGATGCTGCGCGGTTGCCGATTTGCCACTGTCGCCGCCTAGCTGGCGCTCAACGATGTCCTGTCGCTCTTGCCTCTGGTTGTACAGCTGCAACCAGTATTCATGGAGCTCCGCGAGTCTCCAAGTTTTCGCGATTCGGATATGAGCGGCGGTTTCGTAATCGAACGAAATCGAATCTTGCTGTTTGCACGCGCTTACAAAGCGGCCCGATTTCGCATCGATGTACTCGCCCACCATGCGGAGAATTTGCGACACCTGATTTAGATTGGGAACGCCCCCCGAATCTTCACTCCGTTTTGATTCTCCTTCGCATTGTAAGCGATGGATACCTTCAAGGGTAAACAACACTCTTAGGAAATTCGACTTAGAGTCGGCGGCGTTGTAGTGGGAGATACTTTCGGTAATGATATGCCACGCGTTTTGAAACGTAACTTTCATACCGGATTGCGTCGACCGGTTCGCAACCGCTCCCGGTGATGGCGCTCGCGGCGTACCGACAGCTAAATAGCCGTCGCCTTCCACCTGTAGCTCGAAATTCTCGACGGCGAGAGACTGCAGGCCCTGGCCAACCGCGCGAAGCGCTTCTCCGAAGGAAGTTGTCTGCGGGTGCATTTTCATCGATTTTTTTGGCGCGCTCATGAGCCCAAATTATCGCAAAAAGCATACCCGGCGGCCGGTAAACATCGAAGGAAGTCTATTGCTCTCGCTAGTACTTGCGGCAAGATTCTAGCCGAAAATGCAAGATTTTTTGCTCAGCTTTGTCCGGCATTCAGGCCAGCGGTCTTTGGCGAACGTGTTGAGCTCCTGCGGGGGCTAAGAATTGATGGTGCGCTTTACGATAGCCGCAACGCGTTCGACGTCGTCGAGGCCCACGCTCGGCTCGCAAGGGAGCTCGATGAGATCGGCCCAGATACGTTCGGCGTTCGGTAAATAATCCCAGACGAATTGGCGGTAATCGCCGAGCAGATGAATCGGCACATAGCTCCCCTGAATCTCGTAACCGGCGCCACCGAGAACCGCAATGATTTCCGCCGCCAAGTCGCGACCGCGACGGTTGGGCAAAATCCGCACAACCTGCGTCAAGCATGCCGAGCCGGCGCGGTGCCGAATCGGTTGTAATCCCTCCACGCCTTGAAGCAAATCTCGGTAGGCGCGCGCCCGAGTGCGACGCGCCGAAAGATTTTCCGCCAAGGTTTGCATCACACAACATGCGACAGCGGCGTTGAGATTCGCCATGTTTTCATTTCTATAGGGCGTACGTG
>Ga0184640_10000139_pt1 | contig 16816 bp, 17 predicted proteins | sample PLM31_200_b2_FD_133161 | JGI IMG/M metagenome (GOLD analysis project Ga0184640, IMG submission 133161) | Groundwater sediment microbial communities from an aquifer in East River, Colorado, USA - PLM3-1_200_b2 | ecosystem: Environmental > Terrestrial > Soil > Riparian zone | place: USA: East...
AAACTTTCGCTGACTCTGATGTAATTTCAGTCTAAAATTGAATCGTTTGAAAAAAGGATTGTGAGGCTGACACACGCACAGCGCCGGTCTCGACGATCTGAGCTACTAATCAGTGTAGACATCGGCGTAGGTCGAAATTGAACAAGAGCTGGTTAACCTAGGTGGCGGTAAACCATAGGGATGTTAAGCAAGCCCTCTCCAGCTGTTTTCGAGCTATGACTCCTTCACCTGGTAGACAACAACGCGGTTCCCGCCGGCCTGCTTGGCGGTGTACATGGCATTGTCAGCCGCTTGGAGTAATTCAGCAGCCGTGGAATTGTGTTCAGACGCGGGCGCAATACCGGCCGATATTGTTATCGTGTCTAGCTGTGGGCCGCCGTGCCGAATCTGCAGTTCTTTGACCAGAACGCGGATTTGTTCCACGCGTTGCTGGGTGTCCGCCAGCGATGAATCGGGCAGCACGAGGACAAACTCATCCCCGCCATAACGGCACGAGATATCGCTCTTGCGCAGCTTCTCGCGCAGCATCTGCCCCAGCTGGCGTAACAGCGAATCGCCGGCATCGTGACCGAAGCTATCATTGAATGGCTTAAAGTTATCGAGGTCGAGCATCACGATGCAAAGCGGCGAATTGGCGCGCCGCGCTCGATGCAGCTCGCGCCCTAGATTCTCTTCCAAATAGCGCCGATTGCACAGCCCGGTTAGCGGATCATGAGTAGCCTGTTGGCGCAGCTCCTCTCTTAGTTTCAAATTATACAAAGACAGCTTGATCGTTTCGCCCACAGCCACGGCCAGTTGTTGCCTCGTGATCGAACCCATATCCTTTCGCGCCGCGCCGGTGAGACACAACAGTCCGATTGCTCCGCTCTGGACTATCAAAGGCACGCACAGATCGCCTACCTGTGTTTCACGGTCAAAGTGTCGACACAGCACATCCTTCTGGGGATCGCTAACTTCATGCAATTTACCTCGCCGTAACGCCCAGCAATCGTCCAATGAAAAACTGGACTTTAGTGCTGTCTGATCGCCCCAACATACGACCGTCTCCAAATGTTGATCCGGGGCAGACAAAATGGCTAAACAACCCATCTGCCCCGCGAATAGTTCGACGGCCATGTGAGCAATCACCTGATAGGCCTCGGCCTGGCTTGTGCAGGATTGAAGCAGTTCGTTTAGGCCGATGAGCGACTTCATTTCCTCGTCACGCTTTTGCAGTTCAGCCACCGAAGCCATCAACTCGTCGTTGGCCGTCCGCATACCATCCTCGGCCCGTTTGCGGCTGGTGATATCGCGGACGTTGCATTGGATCACGCGCAAGCCATCGACGAGGTAGACATTGCTGACGAACTCGACCTGGATGTGTTGTCCGCTTTTGGTTTCCAACGGCAGATTCTCGTAACGGACGTATTCCTTTTCCTGCAAGTGGCGCATGGCGTCCTGGCTCGCGGTAATATCTTTGACCGGACCGATCTCCCAGAGCGCCTTGCCGATCAACTCGCTGAGAGAATATCCCAGCATGTCTTGCAGGTATGGATTGACGTCGGTGATCCGTCCCGCATCCGCATCCAGGAGAAGTATGCCATCCTTGGCCGTCTCGAAGAGTCGCCGGTAGCGAACTTCGGAAGCCCTCAAACTCTCTTGCTCCCCGTTGCTCCTAATGCCTTCGGTCTGAACGTCCATTGCAGGGTCCCTTCCTCGCCGCTACGCTGCTTAACGAGAGGAAACTAACTCGATGAGTAGTTTTTGTGCGCGGCGTTTTATTCATATGTCGACCGATATTGAGAAACTCCGATCATCGACCATTCTCGTAATGCTACCGGAGTTGCCGATGAGCTTTGTTCTCAAGCTTTTTAAAGACAGGCTTTCACATTGTATGGTACGCTCTTTCAGGCGCCCTTCTGTCTAATATCGGACAATTTTTAAAATACTTAAGGCTGGCCGGCACACGGGCGTAGGCGCTCCGGCTGACCGAATTTGACTAATCCAAGTTGCGGTAAACCAAGAAGATTTTACCGGCCGCGAGCGCTCATCGCAGACGCCTTCAGTTGCTCGCTTGGGGCGCAGCACATTCGAGAGCCTTGAGATGGTCACCCAGATGTTCCTGAAACCATGTATCCCTCGGCCATCGCCACTTCACATGAGGGAGATCCTCGCCACGATAACAGCAGCCATTTGTCTTACTCTGGGAGAATATGAGCTGCCAGTAGCTGAGCTTGCCCTCTTCGTCTCCAGAAACACGAGTACGCGTGAAAACCTCTTTCACCAGCGCTGCAACCCCGCTGAAGGAATCTTGCGCCAAGAGTCCAATTGGGAGCAATTGCTTTTCCAGAAAATCGACCTTCATGATTATCTCCACGTCCTTTTCGTTAACTGGTGAGGCGAGGTCTCACTCCTCTTTCCCGTTTCATCTTTGGCAAAGCACCGATCGAGGAATGCGCCAATCGGACCGCGCGCCTGCTGTCGCAATATCCCCGCGAGCTCGCCTTTATTGAGCCAGATCCCCTCACACTTTTCACAGCGTTCTAAATCGAATCCCATAAACCGGTACTGGGCAAATTTTCCTGAACACTTCGGACAACTCGCCATCTGCGCCTCCCGCCGAGCTGCTTCGACCTTCCGATGCTCGGTTTTCATATCACTAACCAGCTCATATTCTTTCACAGCAAAATAGCTATCCTCATTGGCGCGCTCGTCAAACTGCGGTTTATCTCCGGGCCGCTGCGTTTCGCTCTTCATATTTCGCTCTCCTGATTTTATTGAATCACTACAGCTCAACGCCCGATTCATCTGCCGACCAATGGCTATTCCCGCTCAGCGTTGGTCTGATTGCTTTCTTTACCGGATGGGTTCGCAGAGCGCTTTTTTTCTTTCAAGCTATCGATGCTTCGCACTTTTAGGATCGCCTGCAAGGCTGGCCTGTCGACAACTTCCTTTTCCAGCAGCAACTTGGCCAATTCCTCCAGCGCCGGGCGGTGCGCGACCAGGATATCCCGCGCTTTAGTGTGCGCCTCCGACAATATTTGCTTTAGCTCGCTATCAATGAGCCGGGCGGTTTCCTCGCTGTACTCTTTGGGACTCTGAGTGGGCACCATCAGGAACGTGGCATGCCGCGGTCCTTCGAGAGAGGTGAGGCCGAGCTTTTCACTCATGCCGAATTGGGTGATCATAGTTCTCGCAATCTCGGTGGCTCGCTGCAGATCGTTCTGCGCGCCGGTCGATATATCGCCGAAGACGATCTCCTCCGCGACTCTCCCGCCCAAAAGAACATCGATGCGCGCGAGCAGTTCGGAACGTGTCATGAGATAGCGGTCTTCAGTCGGCAGCTGCGTCGTATAACCCAGGGCGGCGATGCCCCTCGGGATAATGGAGATCTTGGAAACGGGATCGGCGCCAGGCACGAGCTCCGCCACCAGCGCGTGACCTGACTCATGGTAGGCGACGATCTTTTTCTCCTTGGGATTGATGACGTGGCTCTTCTTTTGTAATCCCGCGACTACTCTTTCGATCGCCTCGTCAAATTCCACCATCTCTATCGATTCTTTATCCTGACGCGCCGCCAGCAAAGCAGCCTCGTTGACGATGTTGGCGAGATCGGCGCCGACAAAGCCCGGCGTTTTGGCTGCCACTACGACGAGGTCGAGATCAGCCGAGAGTTTCACCTTCTTCGCATGCAATTGGAGAATTTTCGTGCGTCCCTTGATATCGGGACGATCCACCAGGATCTGCCGATCGAATCGGCCGGGACGGAGCAGCGCGGCGTCGAGGATTTCCGGCCGGTTGGTGGCGGCCATGATGATCACCCCTTGGTTCGGATCGAAGCCGTCCATCTCGGCTAGGAGCTGATTGAGTGTTTGCTCGCGCTCATCGTTGCTCGACAGCATGTTCACTCCCCGCGCCTTTCCTATAGCATCGAGCTCATCGATGAAGATGATGCTGGGAGCATGCTTGACTGCTTGCATAAACAGGTCTCTTACCCGCGCCGCGCCGACTCCGACAAACATTTCGACAAAGTCGGAACCGGACAGGCTGAAGAACGGAACGCCGGCCTCGCCCGCGACTGCGCGCGCGAGCAGGGTTTTCCCCGTCCCCGGCGGCCCCACGATCAAAACACCCTTGGGAATACGCCCGCCCAATCTTTGATACTTATCCGGATCTTTCAGAAACCCGACAACTTCAGCGACTTCTTCTTCGGCCTCATCGATGCCCGCAACATCGGCGAAGGTAACGCCGGTTTTTTTCTCGATGTAGACTTTCGCTTTACTCTTGCCGATCTGCATTAAACCGCCGCTTCCTGCTCCCATCTTCTTGGCAAAATAGCTCCACAGCAGGAAAAACAGGGCGACGGGAACCACCCAGGATAAAATGGTCGGCAGCCAATCGCTGGTTATCTGTCCCTTAAACGGTATTTTTGCTGCCTCAAGCTCGGCCGTGAGACCCGGATCCTCCACTCGCACCGTTTCAAAGGGAAAAAAGTTTTTGCCCTCAACGATTTCCGGGGAAATCTGTTTTACTTTCTCCGGCGTGAAAATTTCCTTAAATGCTGTTCCCTTCATATTGCCTTGGATGGCCGTCTCGCCAATCGCCAGATCGTTGATAAGGCCCTTATTGAGTAGAGACTTGAATTGGCTGTAACCGATGATCTCGACGTGGGAACGGCCGATGTAGTTCTGGATCACCAGAATGGAGACGAACGCCAAGATTAAGTACCCGATGGAAAACCGGCGCTGTTTCTTTTCCATGGGCAGCTTGTTTTTCTTTCTCGCCTGGTAATTGGTCCGCAGGTCGGAAAAGAATTTCCTTACCGACTCGCGCAGACCGGCTTTCGGCGCCATTTGGGCGATGCGCAGCCTCGATAAGCGCGAAGCCGGCCAATTTTCAGAGCTGCCAATCGGTATTTTCATGGCTAAGTGAGCTTTCTAATCGGAGGAGTGTGGCTCCGGTTACGGTACGAGACTGACTAATCTGCGGATGTCGGTGGTTTCTTCGAAGTGTGACGATGCCAGTGCAAACCGCTACGGTTAGACTCTTCGGTAACGGTTGACGTACTCTTCATAGAGACCTTCTTTGCCTTTGGCCTTTAAATCGCGTGAGCGGTCCGTCAGAATCTTTTTGTCTTCGACAAAGTCTTTCCTGGAAAATCCCAGATTGCCGGGATGGGTACCGGTATCCATACGAATCGCGTCGCAAGGACAGGCTTCGACGCACAGACCGCAATAGATGCAGCGTAACGTGTCTATTTCATAGCGCACCGCGTACTTCTCGATGGGATTCTCCGGATCCTCACCGGCCTCGATGTAGATACAATCGGCCGGGCACGCGGTCGCGCAAAGAAAGCAAGCCGTGCAGTTGGCGGTGTCATCCTCGCCGAGAGTTAGGCGGTGACGGCCGCGAAAGGTGTCCGGGTAAGGAGTTCTTTCCTCCGGATATTGGACCGTGACGGCGGCTTGACGGGCTTTCGCTAAACCGAAGGCATGCAGAATGTGGATGCTGAGATTACGCCAGAAGTGATAACCCGTGACTGAAAGGCCCCGCAGGATCTCGGGTACGTAAGCCCTCTCCCAAAGAGACATGTGGTCAATTCTTTTCATCGGCGTCTTTCATGGGATGAAGCGAGTGCTGATGCGGCAAGAATACTTTCGGCAGTGGTTGTCGTAGTTCCCGGATATCGAAGTTCATCCGCCGCCCATGTAGAGTTCAATTTGCTTTTCTTCCAGCCGTCGTTTCTCGGCAGCGTCCATAACGTACACGCCGTTCACCGCATCGATTTTTTCCGGTTCATAGAAATATTTGGAAAGCTCTGCGCCTTCGTCGAATTCGTACATTTTGATGGCGTCCCACGGACAGATTTTCTTATCGAGCCGATCGTCGGATTCTGTGCCGATCAGCTCAAGCTGAAATTTCTTCGGCAGCTTGTTCTCTTCGACCAGCTTTTTGGAGCCGTCGTAATATCTCCCGGCATACTCGCGGAAGATTTCGCCGGTTTCCTTGTGCCGATGGATCTTGGTTAAATCGTCGCTGAAACACATCTGGCAGCCGATGCACTTGTCGTTATCGACCCAGACTCGATAGGGCTTTAGTCCGCCGGCGGGGGTTTCTTCGTAGAGTAGATTGATGCAGTTCTCGACTGGACAATGCACTTCACACAGAGGCGAGCCTGCACAGCTACTGCAATTTTCGTCCATCACCGCAAGGAGCGCGGTGCCTTTGCGCTTCTTCTTCTCCTCAGGTTGTGCCGTCGGCTCTGGCATAATTCTCCCTATGTCGTAAACATGTAAGCGGCCTCCGAGGCGTCGGCCAACTCAGGCGCTAAAAGAAGTGCCGCAGCCGCATGTCCCTTTGACGTTAGGATTGTTAAACACGAACCCCGATTGCATCAACTCGTTTTTGTAATCGAGCTCCGTCCCGTTCAGATGAAGGATGCTCTTCGAGTCGAGCATGATGCGGGCGCCGTTTTTCTCAAAGACCTGGTCTTCCGCCTCGGCGGAATCAATAGCCATTTTGTACTCAAAGCCGGAGCAGCCGCCCTCGACAACTTTGACCCGCAGCCCATGTCCCTTTTTTGCTCCTGCGAGAAGCGCCCGGATCTTTTCCGCGGCGCGATCGGTGATAGTAATTTCTCCAACCATATCGAATGAGATCCTTGCCTAGACTGCCAACTCCCGGTCTGTGACCGGCTTGCTTTTTACCAGCCACTTCTCCTGCATGATTTTGTCCTGGATTCGCAGCAGCCCCTCTGTCAGGGCCTCGGGCCGGGGCGGACAACCGGGAACGTAAACGTCGACCGGAATGATCTTGTCGACGCCTTTACAAACCGAGTAGGCGAGCTGAAAAAGCCCGCCGCAGTTGGCACAGCTCCCCATCGAGATGACGTACTTCGGATCAGGCATCTGATCGTAGAGGAGCTTGGTCCGCTTGGCCATTTTGTAAGTCAACGTGCCGGCCACGATCATCAGATCTGACTGCCGAGGCGTTGCGCGCGGGACAGCGCCAAATCGATCGATATCGGCCCGGGGACCTCCGGTCTGCATCAATTCGATCGCGCAACAGGCCAGGCCGAACAGCATGTACCATTGTGATGAGGCTCGCCCCCAATTCAGCAGCTCGTCTACCTTTGTCGTAAACACGGTTTCGGGCAACTGGTTAATTAATGACGTAAAAACCTCCTGGTTATCTTTGTAGCCGTCGAACCGTCAGTTCCTATCGATCCACCGCATTGCGTCCTGCAGCGCAAACTCGTCAGCTTCGTATTCCGTCCAAAAAACTATGTCGAGTCGATCGTGACGCGATGGAGTACGGTTTCGCTCACTATTGGCGTCTTGACGCGTCAAAGCATATCGGGGAATCCAGCTGCTACTTTGCGCTAGCTGAAACGATTCACTGCGAATGAGACAGTTCTTGTATGAAATGCTACTTTTCATTTACCCCTCCTTTGCTTCATCCGCGATAACAATCATGTTGCATTCGCTGTATTCGCGCGGCAGGGATTTTATCCGCGTTGCGTGTTTGCACGACACGAGTCGGCTGTAACGGTTGATTCGCGATCACAAACGGCACATGCCAATTAAAAAGTTGCAGTTCAGAGTCGCTTAATTCGAAATTCTCAATGCGATACCGATGACAATCAAAGCCATAGGATGGCAATAACGAATAAAGCACTCAATCTATTTCCCCTTTTGGCCGGAGCTGACGGCCGTTTGCTTGGAGGGCTGATGCAGAAGGCTTACGTGAAGAATTTCAGGTAACCGCGGAAGGAAACCCTGCGCCTTGAGTGGCTATAGTCAGACTAGGTGATCCAAGTGATGATAGCAAGGTCAACTATGTTGATATCAAATACTGTCAAAGACGCTTTTCATCCATCTAGTCTGCGCCGCAGAAACATTCGAAAACGAGGTACCGAATTAGGCCCCTGTTAACGGTGTTACTGGAACTGTGGTCCCGATGGTTGAAGCTGTCTGCGATGACCAAACCGATCTCGATCTCCTAGTTCACGCTCCCGTGGCTTGAACTGCGACACAGGGCGGAGAATATTAGATCGCGGCAGCTTTATTTTTCGAGTTGTGAACCGTCAACGAGCGGAAACTGACTATTGTTTTCTTTTTTGCATCGTACAGTCCTAGTCGCAGCGACCTAAAACTTGTCCGCAGCGTGATGGCTTTGACCGCCTGAAAGGCCGGAATTTCATCGTAGCACCGTTGCAGGTTGTAATTGGGTATACTCGGTCGAACGTGGTGAATGTGGTGTAAACCGATGTTACCCGTGAACCACTGGAGGATTTTCGGCAGCTTGAAATACGAGCTACCTTCCAAAGCTACTTTCATCGGATCCCAAGCTTCGTGACGTACCCAGTATGCGTTCTCAAATTGATGCTGGATATAGAACAGCCACAGCCCAAGGCTGCCGCTAATTAGAATGACGGGCAACTGAATTAATACATATGTCTGAAAACCGATGGTCCAGCTCGCCGTTCCGACAACGAGCAAAAGCGCCGAGTTCGTGACAAGCACGCTTTTCCGCTCTCTCTTGCCACCGCCTTTCTTGGAAAATCGCTGGAACAGCAAGAATAGCAACAGCGGCCCTATACCGAATAAGACTAAAGGATTGCGATAGATCCGGTAGGCCAGTTTCGTTCGTCGGGGTGCTGCCAGGTATTCTTTCGTCGTCATTGTCCAGACATCGCCGACTCCCCGACGGTCCAGATCTCCAGCCGTGGCATGATGCAAATTATGGGCACGTCGCCAGTCTTCGAAGGCGGTGAAAGTCAGAATACCCGTGACGTAACCGAGGATTGTATTTGCCCGGCGCGATGCAAAGAAGGAACCATGACTGCAATCATGGAAAAGGATGAAAATGCGCACCAGGATGCCTCCTGCCAACACAGCCAGCGCCAGCGTGATCCAATAGGGAAATCCTTGTTGAACCGTGTGGATCATCGCCACCCATAGTGCAAAATAGGGAATAAATGTTCCGACGAGTTGCCAGATCGATTTGCCAAGATTCGAACGCCCATATTTGGCAGCGCTCCGATACCAACCCGGTTTGACCGTTTTAACTTCGGCGAAATCGGTGTCGGTGACTGTTACCTGTCTCATGTTGTCCACAGATAGATTCTTAATCATCTAAAGACCTTGCTTCGCCAAAAAATTTTGCGGAAATCGTGCCGAGCAACGCGCCGCGTCTGTCGATTTCACCCATTTGCAACTTCGCTCGTGACAGTAGCGCGGATCGGCGACTCAGAAGCGCAAAGTCTGGCGGGCAGCGATCTCGGATTTTTTTGGGGAGCTCACGGCATTGCTGCGCGACTAAAACAGACCGGTTTACCCATTAGCTCGATTTGAGATACAACCCCTATGTGTTTGGCTTTTCTTCCTGAAGCTCGTCACCGGGCTTTTCTTTTGTATTTCTTCGGTCCGCCAGCCGAGCTGCCTTCTTTTGCTTCTTCTCACGCCGCGCTGCTTCCTTCTGCCGTTTCTTAAATGTTTCGCTTGCCATCACCCCTCCTTCTGTTTTTGCGCCCGGCACGGTGGCGCTTCGCGCTCGCTGCTTTTCAGCTCAATGCAATTTTCCGACTAAGTGGTTCATCCTTTTTGTCGCATTTTGAGAGCCTCATCTACCTGTTCCGCGGCCGCGCTCTTCGTTTTTCCGGTAACTTCGGAAATCTCGCAAATCAGTATCTTTCTCGCCCTCTCTAGAATCTGCCGATCACGCGGCGTGAGCGCCTTGGTCGCGCTCAGATCCGTGAGCGACTCGACAACCTCAGCCAGGGCAAATGCCGATCCGGAGCTCAACAGTTTCGCGTTGTCGATGGCGCGTTGCTTCCAGTTCTTCTCCGTTACGGCTGCCTTTTTTAAATGGCCCAGCAGCTTTGGAATCTCGGACCTTGCCAGTAACTGTCGGATACCTAGCGCCCCGACTTTATCTAGGGGGACGAATAACTCGCCGCCACCGTCGTCCAGAACAGCCAATTGATAGAAGCTCGTCGGCCTGCCGCCGACCACCTTCTTGACTACCGCGCCGATGAGACAGGGACCCTGACTTGGATAAACGACCTTATTGCCAACATTGAGTACCATTCATTCTCCGTTCCGATGAGCACGACGCGATCCGCGCCTTGAATTATTTCGCCGTTTGGTTGCATGAACTCGATTATTATAAAATCGTTGGGCCGTGGCGAAAATCCAGCTGACCTTTCATTGGATTCTCCCCGTCGAAATTACTTTCTGGCTTTGCTTTTTCGGTCTTTCGTTCTATTCGACGGTCAAATTTCCTTCTTTGCTTCTCTCTTCGCGCCATTTCTTTCTGCCGTTTCTGAAATGTCTCGCTTGCCATAAATGCTCCTTTCTTGCCTTGATAGTTGGCGCCGGTTGTTATCACTCCCGTTGAAGCCACTCCAGCATCCCGCGAACACTGCCGGTGGCCAGGCCTATGCTCGTATCCGCCGCGCCGTAATAGAGGTGGATGGTGTCGCCGTCCGGCGCAATCGTGTATCCGCAAGGAAAGACAACGTTATCGACGTCTCCACGTTGCTCGTAGACTTCTTGCGGGCCGAAGACCCACTCATCGCCCCTTTTTAGGCAATGCTCCGGCGCCTGCAAATCAAACAGAGCCAGTCCTAATCGATAAATGGAGCCGGCCGGGGTCACACGCACGCCGTGGTAAATCACCAGCCAGCCGCGCGGCGTTTCGATGGGCGGCGGCGAGAGGCCGATTTTATTCGCGTCCCACCACGCGCCGCGCCGAGCTGCCAGCATCAGCTTGTGATTGCCCCAGTGGCGCAAGTCCGGTGAATAAGATAGCCACATGTGCGCGCGCGGAGCGCTGACCGGCCGATGGATCAAAGCCCACTGCCCGCCGATACGATATGGCAGTAAGGCCGCATCTTTATCTTCCGGCGACATAATGACGCCGTAGCGCTCGAAGGTGTGAAAATCGTCAGTGAGCGCCAGAGATACGCCCGGACCATCGCGTGAGAAAGCGGTATAGACAACGGCATACTTGCTCAATTCGGAGAGGTAGGTGATGCGCGGGTCTTCAATGCCCCACACCTCTTCGGGGAACTGTTCAGGGTCGGCCAGCAGCGTCGGCCGGAATTCAATCCGCCAATTGTCCACGCCGTTATCGGAACGAGCGACAGTTAGATGAGAATGACCCCTGCGATCTTCGACGCGGCACAACAACAGAGTAGTTCCGTCAGGCAGCAGTGTAGCACCGGGATTGAAAATGCTGTTGACCGGATAGGGCCAATTAGCGCCGCTTAAGATGGGATTGAGCTTGTGACGGCGAAAAAGTTCGGTGTGTTGATTGTTCATTAAGTTCCTGTTTCTACGGATGCCAATGTAGTCTCAGCCAAGCGCAATTCCAGCACCGCCTGAAGAAAGGCGAGGGAAGACTCTGCGCCCTGATTTTCGTTCGGGCGGTCGGGATGCAAACCGTCTCGACAACCGCCGGTTGTCGGATCATAGATCGGCAGGTTCAGGTCATTGCGGCCGAGGAACCAGTCGAAAGCGCATCGAGCTTCTTTGTACCAGCTTTTGTCTCCCGTGATCCGGTGCGCTTCGAGGCAAGCCGATACCATGGCCTGAGCCTCAACCGGTTGCTGATCGAACCGGGCACGCTCACCGCCACGTTGATAAAAACCGTTGGAGCCGATCGGCACAAAATGGCCCCCAGCCTCGTCAGCGCGCTGTAAGTCGGCCAACCAACTGAGCGACTCCATTCCAGCTTCGGTCATGTCGTTATTGGGTATGCCTTGGCCGCACATGAGCAAGGCGTGCGGCAGCGCGGCGTTGCAGTAGGTCAGCGATTTTTCGTACCAGCGCCATTCATCCGCGCGATTATGTTGATACAGCCTCAGCAGCCGCCCGGCCAGTTGCTCACGGACCTGGGTGACGATGCGGTCACCGGCGAAGCGGTGAAGATATTCGTGGATGCCGATAAGCGCAAAGGCCCAGGCCCGTGGGCTGGTCGTGCGCAGAATGGCCGGCAACGCCTTTTCGAATACCCAGCCGGCCATACTCTGGAGGGCCGGCGTATTAGAACGGCCCAATACCGTACCCAGGGCCCACAAGGTGCGGCCGTGGCTATCGTCGGAACCGCTGTCTTCCATCCAGCTGCGCTGATAGTTCATGAAATTGCGAAAGCGTCCGGTCTGGGTATTGAAGGCATACCAGACAAATGCAAAATAACGTGACGTTAGCTCCGAGGTTTCTTCACTGCCGAGCTCTTCCAGAAGAGCGCTCACCGTCAGCGCGCGCGCGTTGTCGTCGATGGTGTAGCCCTCGCGATAGTTGGGCACGGTAAAAATAGCGTGTTGAAACATGCCGGTATCATCGGTCATGCGGCGCAAGTGATCGAGTTTGAGAGCGGGCAGTTCGGCCGGACGTTTGTCGAGCGCTTTGACGACAAAGCCGGGAGCGCTGAAGTGCCGCCGTTCGGCTCGGGCGCGCTGAAAACTCTCCATGTAACGGCGCGCGACCTGCGGCCAGATCATCTCTCGCCCATATAGATAGGCGCGCTTACGCATGCCGTGGCGCTTGGCCTCGTTCTCCAACAAATCGATCACTTGTTCGGCCAACGCCGCCGGATCGCGGAAAGGCACTAGCGCTCCCCGTTCGTCAGCCAGAATCTCTTCGGCGTACCAATACGGTGTCGAAATTACCGCCTTGCCCGCGCCCAGCGTGTAAGCCAACGTGCCAGAGACGATCTGCGTGGGGTTAAGGTAGGGCGTGATGTAAATATCCGCCGCGCCGATGAACTCAACGAGCTCCTCCAAACTGACGAATCGGTTGTAGAAGATCACCTGACCTTCGACGCCTTTCTCTTGTGCCAACCATTGCAGCGAGAACCTGTAGGCTTCGCCATCGTGACGCATAACATGCGGATGAGTCGCGCCAACGATGAAGTACACGACGTTGGGATGCTTGGCCAGAATGGCGGGGAGGGCGGAGATGACGTTTTCGATCCCCTTGTCCGCCGACAGTAAGCCAAAACTGAGCAAGACGATTTTACCTTCGACGCCAAACAAATCTTTATGAAAACTGGGATCGACAAAAGGCAGATCGGGGATGCCATGCGGGATTAGGTCAATCTTCTCCGGTGAAACATGATAAATCTCTTGCAGGAATTCCGCGCCGCGCTTGCTCATGACAACCAAACGATCCGACAAGCCCGCGACCTCTGTTAAAACCCTTCGTTGGTGCGCGTCGGGTTCGCGCAGAATCGTGTGCAGGGTCGTGACGATGGGCACGCGCAGATCGCGGAGCAGAGCCAGGATGTGACTGCCGGCCCGCCCGCCGAAGATGCCATATTCGAACTGTAGGCAGACGAGGTCCACGCTGTTGATATTCAGGAAGTCGGCGGCGCGCCGATAAGACTCAAGATCTTTCTCCGTCAGTTCAAAGCGAACGCGAGCCGGATAGGCGTAGCCGCCTTCGATGTCGTTGACAGGCACGGCGATGCACGTTGTGTCACGGTGTTCGGTGGCAATAGCCTCGCACAGGTCGGTAGTAAACGTAGCGATGCCGCACTGGCGCGGCAAGTAATTTCCAATAAATGCAATTCGGCTGATCGGTGACTGGTTAGAGTTGTATGGCATGAGGAAAGTTTTCTCTCTCCGGCGGTCGCTACATGGTGTTTTGCGTTATTTCCCGGCCCCATAAACGCAAAAAGGCGGTTACCCTAAGGACCGCCTCTGCGATACTCGGAAAAATTGGACCGAGTGTGTTCTATTTGGACGTTAGGATGGTAATCGTTGTGGTGAGTATATCAAACGGCGGCCATAAAGATACCCCCTCTCTCGACCGCATCGGGAAAATCCTAACTACCGAGCTGAGCCGACATACGAGCACATGGAACAAACCAAGGCGCAAGTCCTGATTATTTCACGCGCTACTTTTTACCCAGCTTCAAGCGCTCGACGGCTTTCTGCACAAAGGACGGATCGAGAAACGGCTTGGCGTCGCGGTTTTTAATTCCCTGGGGATTGAAGCGCTCGTGAAAGCCGGTGATCATGCTCTCGATGCCGGCTTCCCATGGAATCGGCACACCGCCGATGGCATCGTATTGTTTCATATAGGAATCGTAGGTGCGCTCGAGCAGCGCCGGATCTTTCTGACGGGTCAACTCGAAGATTGCTTTATAAGCTTTTTCCCTGTTCGTGCGAAAGATTTGCATGCCCTCGATCACGGCGGTCATGTAATCTTCAACCACTTTTCGGTTTTTGTCGCGAAAAGCTCTGCTCACGGTATGCGGCACGCCCGCGTAGGGCATCTTGAAATCGAGAAAGTTTGCCAGTTCGCGATAACCCGCCTTCTCAAGCTCATACTCGTTGGGCGGATTCACCGCGACGCCGTCGATCAGTCCTTGCTTCATCGCCGCCGCACGGCTGGGAACCCCGCCCGCGAGATAGACGATCTGCACGTCTCGGCCCGGCGTGAGGCCGACCTTCTCCAAATATAAAATCGTCGCGTATTCATCCAAGCCGGCCTGTCCCGCTCCAATCTTTTTTCCTTTCAACTGCGCCGGCGTCTGAATCGACGCATTGACCATCATACGCAGAGGCACATAGCGGGTCTCGGTGGCGATGACCGCTAAATCGAATCCTCCTGTCGCGATTGCCCGAGAAACCGCTGTCCCGCCGCCGTAGAGAAACTGGATATTGCCGCTGGCCAGCGCCGGCATGTACACGGACGCGCCCTGCATCAACACCATTTCGACCTCAAGACCGTATTTGGCGAAGATGCCTTCGCGCTTGGCGATCCAGCCGGGACAGAACGTCGCGGCTGGCGACGCATAAGCGACGACAAGCTTGGTCGTCTGCGCGGCAGTCTCTTTGAAATTTGTCAGTGCCGAAAGAAAACCTAAAACCAGCAATGCCTTCTTAGTCACCGTCAATCACCTCGTCTGGCGGCCAGTCTCTTGAGGACAACTGCTAATTCGCCGCCGAAAGCGCTGCGCCGACGTTGCCTTGGCGCAGACGAAATTGTTGCTGTCTTCATACAATAGCGGAGGCGCAAATTCGACCCATGTTGCAGTGACGATCATTTTGCCGCCTAATCTTGACAACCTGACGGCTCGGCCTGACAATCAGCCTCGATCACAGACCTGGCAGCCAAGATGACTCAGCATGGCGATCATCGTTGAAAAATATTCCGCAGCGGCATTGGAATCGGTAGTTACGGTCCTTGCTCATGCGTTCGTCACCAGCCCGCTGCATGTCTGTGCTTTCGGCCCGCAGCGCATGGATCAGAATCGACTCTTTTTTCGCATTGGCTTGCGGAATATGTTCACCGGCCACGCCTTCGTCGCGTCGGTGGACGGCGAGGTTCACGGCTACGCACACTTCAATCCAGCGCCCTACTGCCTTCCACTCCCTGAAGAAATTCCCAACACGGTGGCAACTTTGCTCAAGCCCCTCGGTGAGGCAAGACCGCGCGTCATTGCTTGGTTCGCCCGTTGGTGCCGTCTCGATCCCGATGAACCCCACGTACATCTGGGGCCCATCGGCGTCTCACCCGAATTGCAAGGACAAGGCGTCGGCACGGCACTGATGAGGCGCTACATCGAGTATCTCCAGCAGGAAAAAGCCGCCGGCTACCTCGAAACCGACAAAGCGGAGAACGTGAAGTTCTACGAAAAATTCGGCTTCGTGGTAAAGCGCGAGGAGCAACTCATCGGCACGCCGACCTGGTACATGTGGCGGGAAGCTAAAAAATAGACAATGATGCGATTGCGAAATAATCCAAGACTCATTCTGCAGTAGATTGCTGAAAACATGGTTCTCGTGCTTCGAGAGCCTCATGCTTCGACGGGCTTCATGCTTCGACAGGCTCAGCAGAACGGAAAATTTTCAACGATTTCTTATTTCTCCCGTTCGTTCCCTCGATAGACTCACGACAGGCTCTGTGCTTTGTCGAAGGATGAACGGCGCTGTTGCAACGAGCTGCCAGTATTTTCTTGACTATTCGTTAAACGATTTATTACTCTTCGATCGGCCGAGACAATTCCAATAGAGCGGTTGCCGTAAACTACGGCATCTCGAAACAAGGGAGCCGTGCGATGGAGAAAAATAATACATTCAGCCGCCGAGATTTTATCGGAGCAGTCGCTGCGGTGGGCGCCGTTGGCCTCTCAGCCTGCGCAACCAACTCGCAACAAACCTCGCGCCTTTGGGCCGCGGATCGGACATCCGGGAAGCTCCCGCCACGTGGTGAATTTGTCGTGCGCAATACTTACGTCGTCACGATGGATCCAAAATTGGCCGACATCCCTATTGGCGACGTGCACGTGCGCAACGGCGCTCTGGTCGCTGTAGGTCCAAACCTCAAAGCGCCGGGCGCCGAAGAAATCGACGGGCGCAATCGCATCGCCTGCCCTGGTTTCGTCGACACACACTTTCATCTTTGGGGGAGCTTCGCTCGTGGAGTCGTCGCCGATGGCGACTTCGACTATTTTCCAGTGATGAGCCGCCTCGGACCCGTGATGACGCCTGATGACGCTTACAACAGCGCTAAGCTGGGGATTGCGGAGGCCGTCAATTCAGGACTGACGACGATTCACGACTGGTCGCACAATATTATTTCCGGCGCATACGCCGACGCTGACCTGCGCGCGCTGCGCGATGTCGGTATTCGGGCCCGCTTCTCCTATGGCTACAGTCGCAACCTGCAGCAGAAGCCGAAGGAGACCGCCGACTTTAATGATATCGCTCGCGTCAAGCGCGAGTGGTTCGGGCCGACGAACGACGGCCTTCTCACCATGGGCTTTGCCTCACGGGGCGCCGGCGATACGCCGCCGGAGGTTTACCGCAAGGAATGGGAAT
>Ga0184640_10000141_pt1 | contig 16771 bp, 13 predicted proteins | sample PLM31_200_b2_FD_133161 | JGI IMG/M metagenome (GOLD analysis project Ga0184640, IMG submission 133161) | Groundwater sediment microbial communities from an aquifer in East River, Colorado, USA - PLM3-1_200_b2 | ecosystem: Environmental > Terrestrial > Soil > Riparian zone | place: USA: East...
GATCTCCGGGCCGACCTGGAGCGAGCGCGCCTCGGCCAGCACGTCCAGGCCACGCCGCTCCTGCCGGAGAGCGCCCCGACCCAGGTGATCGCCCCGAGCGGCCCGCCGACGGCGGTGCTGCCTCCGACGGAGCCCGAGCAGGCCGGCTCACGGTGGTGGGCGTGGGTGATCGTGGCGCTCCTGGTCCTGGCCGGGCTCGGCGCCGGCCTCTACCTGCTGGCCTCCGCACTGCTGGCGGACGGCGAAGCCAGGGAGATCCGTGTACCCAGCGTGATCGGGTTGCTCGAACAAGAGGCGACCAGCAAGCTCATCAACGCCGGCTTCGAGGTGGGGCCGCCGACGAGGCAGCTCACCGACGATCCCAATGAGGTGGGCAGGGTGATCGCCCAGGACCCCGAGCCCTTGGAGCTGGCCCCGGAGGGCAGCACGGTCACGATCACCGTCGGCAAGGCGCCCAGACAGGTCACGGTACCTAACGTCATCGGATTGACCGAGGACGCGGCCAAGCGAGAGATTGAGGACGCTGACCTCACGGTGGGCACAGTGACGCCGCAGGCAGACGCGGCAGAGCCTGGCAGGGTCATCGAGCAGAACCCACCCCCCGGTGACACAGTCAACAAGGGGACGCCGGTGAACCTGGTCGTCTCGTTGGGCCCGGAGATCGTGACGGTCCCCGACGTCGTGTGCGACAGCCTGGGGAAGGCCGAGTCCGACCTCAGGAGGGATGGCTTCGACGTCCAGATCGCCGACGACGAGAGGCGGTTCAACCTGGAATGCCCCAAGGACGGCCAGGTGGGTGCACAGGATCCGGCCGCAGGCAGCCCGGCCGAGTTCGGCTCCCTCGTGATCCTCTACGAGTCGACCGACGAGCCACCAGTTACCTTCAGCCCCACTCCGACTCCCGACGATTGACCGTGACCATCTGGTACGCAACGGAGGAGTTCACACCCGAGGAGCGCGAGAAGCTCGCCCCGTACTTCACGAACCTCGACGGGCCGGTGTTCGCGCTGGTCAACCTGCCCGAGGTCGTGAAGGGCGCCCTGTTCGCGAGGTACTCGCGCACGTCGAAGTCGCTTCGCCGGCTGTTCCTTGACGAGTTCGCGCAGGAGATCGGCGAGTTCACCGCGACCGGTCACGTCGGCACGGAGCGGGCCGAGAAGCTGTACGACCGGGTGTTCTTCGAGTACGGCGACGACTCGGTGGCGCAGCTGGGGGGCGTGCACCTGGCATGCGAGCAGGCCTCGCAGCTCCTGTGCAAGGCCCTCGAGTGGGGACGCCTGGCTGCCTATCTCGAGCAGTCCACGCGCTACATGCGGTACGACGACAGGCCGGGCGGCCGGTGGCGCTTCACCATGCCACAGGAGATCGAGGGCTCGTCGCTCGCGGAACGGTTCCGGGGGTACATGGACCATTCGTTCGAGACCTACGGGAAGCTGTTCGAGCCCCTGGCCGAGTTCTTCCGGCGTCTCTACCCGAAGGACCCGAACGACTCGGACTTCGTGTACCGCTCCACGATCACCGCGAAGACCTGCGACGCGCTCCGCGACGTGCTGCCCGCCGCCACCCGGTCGAACACCGGCATCTACGCGACCGGGCAGTCGTACGAGCAACTCCTTCTGCGACTGCGCGCGCACCCGCTCCAGGAGATGCGCGAGTACGCGGACCTCATGCTGGTCGAGCTCCGAAAGGTCATCCCGGCGTTCCTGAAGCGGGTGGACCTCGAGGATCGCGGCGTCGCGTGGTCCGAGTACCTCGCGGACACGCGGGAGCGCACGCGCGAGGTCGCGGCCAAGGTGCTCGCGGGCACGCAGCCCGAGCCCCGCGACGAGGTGACGCTGGTGGGGTGGGACCCCGACGGCGAGGTGAGGGTCGTGGCCGCCGCCCTGTATGCCTCCAGCGACCTCCCTGACGACCAGCTTCTGGAGATCGCCAGGTCCATGGCGCCGCCTGAGCGCGAGGCCGTGCTCGCGGCGTACGTGGGCGACCGGGCGAACCGCCGGCACAAGCCGGGCCGGGCGTTCGAACGGACCGAGTACCGGTTCGACGTGCTGTGCGACTACGGGGCCTTCCGGGACCTCCAGCGGCACCGGCCACTCACGATGGAGTGGCAGCAGCTCACCACGGAGCACGGCTACGAGATCCCGCCGGAGATCGAAGAGGCCGGGTTCCTGGACGAGTGGCGATCGGTCATGGACCGCTCGAGGGAGATCCACCAGGCCCTCCTGGCCGAAGGGTTCGACGACGCGGCGCAGTATGCCGTGGCCATGGCCTACAAGATCCGGTTCGTGATGCAGATGAATGCCCGGGAGGCCATGCACCTCATCGAGCTCCGGTCCACGCCCCAGGGCCACCCCGTCTACCGGCGGGTGGCCCAGCAGATGCACCGGCTGATCGACGAGCGGGCCGGCCACCACGCCCTGGCCGCGGCCATGCGGTACGTGGACTACTCGAACGTGGAGCTGGAGCGCTTGGAGGCCGAGCGCCGCACCGAGGCCAAGCGCAAGGCTCGCCGGTAGGGACGGCCCTTCGCTCCGCGCCGTTCTTCACGTAAGCTGTCACCCTCCATGGACCGTCAAGCGACGTTCCTGCTGGCCCTGGGCCTGCTGATCGCCGCCGCGGCGTTCGTCTCCGCGGCCGGCTGGGTTCTGTTCGTCCGGGACCGGCGGGCGGACCGCGCCATCGCGGCCGCCCCGGCGACCCACGCGCATCACGAGGTCCACGAGGAGCGGTAGGTGCTCGAGCTCCTCGACCTCCGGGACCGGAGGGAGCGGCTCGAGCCCCGACGACTCGAGATCGATCCCTCTGTAGCCGACACCGTGCGCGGCATCATCGAGCGCGTCCGTGCGGAGGGCGACGACGCCCTCCTCGACCTGACGCTGAAGTTCGACGGCGCGGACCTCCGCGAGACCGGCCTCATCGTCACCCCCGAGGAGTTCGCGCGGGCCGAGGAGACCGTCCCCGTCGAGCTGAAGACGGCCGTCGGCGCCATGGTGGAGCGGATCGCCGAGCTCCACCGCCGGCAGCTCCCGACGGAGTGGTGGGACGAACGGGACGGCGTCCGGTTCGGCGAGATCGTTCGACCGCTGGCCCGCGCCGGCTGCTACGTGCCCGGCGGACGCGCCGTGTATCCCTCGTCGGTGGCCATGACCGTGGTGCCGGCCGTGGTCGCGGGGGTCGCCGACATCCTCGTCTGCACCCCGCCGTCACCGGACGGCTCGATCAACCCCGTGGTGCTGTCCGCCGCGGCCCGGGCCGGCGCGACGCGCGTGGTCAAGGTGGGTGGGGCGCAGGCGGTGGCCGCCATGGCGTTCGGCACCGAGTCCGTACCCGCGGTGGACCGGATCGTGGGTCCCGGCAACGTGTACGTCACCGAGGCCAAGCGACAGGTCGCCGGACTGGTCGGGGTGGACGGGCTGGCCGGCCCCACCGAGCTGGTGATCGTGGCTGATGCATCCGCCGACCCGAGGTGGCTCGCCGTGGACCTGGTGGCCCAGGCCGAGCACGACCCCGACGCGCTGGCAACCCTGGTCACGACGGACCCGGACTTGGTGCCCGAGGTCGAGAAGGCGCTCGAGGCGGAGGTTGCCCGGGCCGGACACCGGGAGATCGTCGGGGCCGCCCTGGCGAACGCTCGCGGGGTGGTGGTGGCCACGCGGGAGCAGGCCGCCGACGTCGCCAACGACCTGGCCCCCGAGCACCTCCAGGTCGTCCTGGCGGATGCCGAAGGGTTCGTCCGGCAGATCCGAAACGCCGGGGCCATCTTCTTGGGCGGCTTCACCCCGGTCCCGTTCGGCGACTACGGCGTCGCGTCGAACCACGTGTTGCCTACGGCCGGTACCGCCCGGTTCGCGTCGGGCCTCCGGTCTGCCGACTTCGTGACGGTCTCGTCCGTGGTGGAGATGAGCGACCAGGCCGCCGCTCGCCTGGCCCCGGAGGTGGCGGCCATCGCGACGAGCGAGGGGCTGGTGGGACACGCCCGGGCCGTGCAGGTTCGGGCCGAAGGGCGGAGGCGAGCGTGAGCCCGGCCTTCCCCCGGCCCGGCCTGCGCGACATGGAGCCGTACCAGGCTCCCCAGCTCGAGGTCGCCGCCCGCCTGAACACGAACGAATGCCCGTACCCGCTGCCCGAGGGGTTCCGGGAGGAGCTGGCGGAGACGGTGCGCGGCCTCACGCTGAACCGGTATCCGGACCGCGAGGCCCAGGAGCTCCGGGAAGCCCTGGCCAAGCACGCCGGCCACACCGTGGAGGGCGCGTGGGTGGCGAACGGCTCGAACGAGGTGATCGAGCAGATCCTGCTGGCGTACGGTGGGCCGGGCCGGCGGGTCGTGGTGTTCGAGCCGACCTACGTGCTCCACGAGCGGCTGGCCTGGGTGGCGCACAGCGAGCTCGTCCGGCTGAACCTCCCCGAGCCGTGGGTGATCACGGCGAGGGACGCGGCCGAGGCCCTGGCGTTGCGGCCCGCGGTGATCTTCGTCTGCTCGCCGAACAACCCGACCGGCAACGCGCAGCCCGTGGAGGTCGTGGCCGAGATGGCCTCGGGAGGCGACTCGCTGGTCGTGGTGGACGAGGCGTACATCGAGTTCGGCGGGGAGTCTGCCGCGCGACTGGTCGGGCAACACCCCACCGTCGTGGTCGTGCGGACGTTCTCCAAGGCGTTCGCCCTGGCCGGGGCGCGGATCGGGTACTGCCTGGCCGCGCCCGAGGTCGTGGACGACCTCCGGCGGGTGCGGCTCCCGTACCACCTGTCGGCCCTCACCCAGGCCGCCGGGCTGATCGCCCTGCGCCACAAGGAAGACGCGCTGGCCATCCTCGACAAGGTTCGACGCGAGCGCGACCGGATCCTGGAGGCCCTGCCGAAGCTCGGCGTGGAGGCGTTCCCATCCGATGCCAACTTCGTGCTGTTCCGTTCGCCGAAGCCGGCAGTCGACGTGTGGCGCGGACTGCTCGACCGTGGGGTGCTCGTCCGCGACATGACCGCGGTCGTTCCGGAGTGCCTTCGCGTCACCGCGGGCGCAACCGAAGAGGTCGACCTGTTCCTGTCGGCCCTGGAGGAGGTCTTCCGATGAGCCCCCGCGAGGCGACGGTGGAGCGCGCCACGAAGGAGACCACCGTCCGGGTGGAGCTTCGGATCGACGGCTCCGGCGCGGCGAGCGCCGATAGCGGGCTCCCCTTCTTCGACCACATGCTCCAACAGCTCGGCATGCACGCGGGGTTCGACCTCACCGTGACGGCAAAGGGCGATCTCGACGTGGACGGCCACCACACCGTGGAGGACGTGGGCCTCGCGTTGGGGCAGGCCCTGGCAGAGGCGCTGGGCGACAAGAAGGGCATCCGGCGGTTCGCGTCGATCACGGTGCCGCTGGACGAGGCGGCCGTGGAGGTGGCCCTCGACCTGTCCGGCCGGCCGTTCGTCGTGCACGAGGTCGACGTCCCTGCCGAGACGATCGGGACCTACGACACCGGCCTCACCGAGGACTTCGTGCGGGCCTTCGCCACGGCCGCCGAGATGACGGTGCACGTCCGGCTGGTGAGCGGCCGCTCCCCGCACCACGCCGTGGAAGCCGAGTTCAAGGCCCTGGCCACGGCCCTCGGCACGGCGTGTTCGCTGACCGGCCGGGGCGAGACGCCCTCGACCAAGGGGACGCTATGACGATCGCGGTGCTCGACTACGGGATGGGGAACCTCCGCTCCGTGGCGCGGGCCGTCGAGCACGTGGGTGGCAAGCCTGAAGTCGCCGACGACCGCGGTTCCGTGATGCGGGCCGACGCGTTGGTGGTCCCGGGCGTCGGGCACTTCGGGGCGTGCATGCGCAACCTGGCCCAGGACGGTCTGGACGGGGTCGTGCGCGACTTCGCCGCCACCGGGCGGCCGCTGTTCGGGGTGTGCGTGGGTATGCAGGTCCTGTTCAAGCGGAGCGAGGAGGACCCCGAAGAAGGGCTGGGAATCATCCCCGGCCAGGCCCGGAGGCTTCCCCCGACCGTGAAGGTGCCGCATATGGGGTGGAACACCGTTGAGTGGGTCTCGAAGCACCCGTACGTCGAGGCGATCCCCGCCGGCACGCGGTTCTACTTCGTCCACTCCTACGCCGCCGACGTCCTGGCCGGCACCACGGTGGGGACCACCGAGTACGGCCGCCCGTTCTCGGCCGTCGTGGCCCGGGACAACCTGTTCGCCACCCAGTTCCACCCGGAGAAGTCCGGCGAAGCGGGGCTGGCGATCTACGAGGCCTTCGTGAAGGAGGCCACGGCGTGATCGTCATCCCTGCCGTCGACCTTCGTGGGGGGCGGTGCGTGCGCCTGTTCCGGGGCGACCCCGCGGCCGAGACCGTGTACGAGGCCGACCCGGTGGAGACGGCGAAGGGGTTCGAAGCCGAGGGGGCGCGGCGGCTGCACGTGGTGGACCTCGACGCCGCGCTGGGGTCCGGCTCCAACCGCGACGTGGTCGGGGCGATCTGCCGCGCCGTGGCCGTGCCGGTGCAACTCGGCGGAGGCCTCCGAACGATCGATGCCATCGAACAGGCCCTGGAGGACGGCGCGGGCAGAGCCATCCTCGGAACGTCCGCCGCCATGAACCCGGGGTTCGTGGCCGAGGCCGTGGGGGCCTTCGGTGACCGTGTCGTGGTGGCCATCGACGTCCAGGACGGGCACGTGATGGTGAAGGGGTGGCAGGAGGAAGGCCCCCGGATGGAGGAGGCCGTCGCGGCCCTCCAGGACGCCGGGGCAACCCGGTTCCTGGTCACTTCCATCCAGAAGGACGGCACCATGGACGGCCCCGATCTCGCGCTGTACGAGCGGGTCCTGTCCCTCACCGACCGGCCGGTGATCGCGAGCGGCGGCGTCCGCAAGGCCGACGACGTGTGGGCGCTCCGGGACCTCGGCGTGGAGGCCGCGGTCGTGGGCAAGGCGCTGTACTCGGGAACCCTGCACCTGTCCGAGGTGGTGCGGGGATGACGCTGGCCAAGCGGATCATCCCGTGCCTGGATGTTGACGCGGGCCGAGTGGTCAAGGGCACGCGGTTCGTGGACCTCCGCGACGCGGGCGACCCGGTGGAGCTCGCGGCGCGCTACGACGCCGAGGGCGGCGACGAGCTGGTGTTCCTCGACATCACGGCCACGGTGGAGGGCCGCGACGCCACCATCGACGTGATCTCACGGACCGCGGATCAGGTGTTCATCCCGCTCACGGTGGGCGGCGGTGTCCGGAGCGAGGGGGACGTGCGGACGCTGCTTCGGGCCGGCGCCGACAAGGTGTCGCTGAACACGGCGGCGGTGCGAGACCCAGCGCTGTTGTCGCGGTGCGCCGACCGGTTCGGCACGCAGTGCATGGTCGTGGCCATCGACGCGAAGCGCCGGGACGGCGAGGGGTGGGAGGTCATGGTGGAGGCGGGCCACACGCCGACCGGCCGCGACGCCGTGGAGTGGGCGGTGGAGGCGACCCAGGAACGGGGAGCCGGCGAGGTCCTGCTGACCTCGATGGACCGCGACGGGACCGGCGAGGGGTACGACATCGACCTGCTGAAGGCGGTTGGTGGGGCGGTTCACGTGCCGGTCATCGCGAGCGGCGGTGCCGGGTCGGTCGAGCACTTCGCCCAGGCCTTGACCGAGGGCCGGGCCGACGCCGTGCTGGCGGCGTCCCGGTTCCACTTCGGCGAGCTCACGATCCGCGAGGTCAAGGAAGAGCTCGCCCGGCGCCGGCTCCCGGTGAGGCTGTGATGGAGCGGGTCGGGCTGGAGGAGCTGAAGTTCGACGACCGCGGGCTGATCCCGGCGGTGGTGCAGGACGTCGAGAACGGCGACGTGCTGATGATGGCGTGGATGAATCGGGAGTCGGTGGAGCGCACGTTGGAGGAGGGCAGGACCGTGTTCTGGAGCCGGTCGCGACAGGAGCTGTGGCGAAAGGGCGAGACCAGCGGCCACGTTCAGCATGTCGAGGAGATCCGCGCGGACTGCGACGGCGACGTGCTGCTGCTCCGGGTCCACCAGCTGGGCGCCGCGTGCCACCTCGGCGAGCGCTCCTGCTTCCACCGGAGGATCTGATGCTGAAGCTGGTCATCCCCAAGGGGTCGCTGGAGGCGCAGACGCTGCGCCTCATGGAACAGGCCGACCTGCGCGTGCGGCGCGGCTCGGACCGCGACTACCACGGCACGGTCGACGACGAGCGGATCGAGCGGGTGTCGCTGCTTCGGCCCCAGGAGATCCCCACCTACGTCGAGGACGGGCTGTTCGACCTCGGCATCACCGGCCGGGACTGGATCGCGGAGACCGGGGCCCAAGTCGAGGAGCTCGCGTCGCTGGAGTACGCCAAGAGCGGCACCGGCCACGGGGTGCGCATCGCGCTGGCTGTGCCGAACGATCACCCCGCGGACTCCGCCAAGGACCTGCCGCCCGGTTCACGGATCTCCACCGAATACGTGAACCTCACGCGGCGGTACTTCGAGGACCTCGGGATCCCGGTGCATGTGGTGTGGTCGTACGGGGCCACGGAGGCCAAGGTTCCCGAGATCGTGGATGCCATCGTGGACGTGGCCGAGACCGGGAGCACGCTCCGGGCCCACGGTATGAAGATCATCGAGACGCTGCTGGAGTCCGAGGTGCTGTTGATCGCGAACAAGGACTCCGCGGCCGACCGGGACAAGCGAGCGGCGATGGAGGACATCACGACGCTGCTGCTGGGCGCGCTTCGGGCCGAGGGCCGGGTGCTGATCAAGCTGAACGTCATCGAGGAGCACCTCAAGGCAGTGCTGGACGTCCTGCCCGCGATGAAGTCGCCGACCGTCTCGCAGCTCTCGGAGGGCGGCTACGCTATCGAGACCGTCGCGGACAAGGCCACGGTCAACACCCTGATCCCACTGCTGAAATCCCGGGGCGCCGCGGACATCCTGGAGCTCCCCATCTCCAAGATCGTGCCCTGACTTGGGGCCGTGGTAGCAAGTCAGGTTCAAAGTGAAGGGTAAGGGGGACAGCGGTCTTGCAGATCCGGGCGCTTCTCTCCTCCGACGCCGCGGCGTGTGACGCTATCGTCCGCGGTCTTCCCTATCACTTCGGAAACGAGGTCGGTCGCCGAGAATGTGCCGAAGCCGTCCGCCGACAGCAGGGGCTCGCGGCGGTCGGCCATGATGGCACGCTGCTGGGATTCATGACGGTGGTGCGTCACAACCCAGAGACCGTCGAGATCACGTGGATGGCGGTCCACGCCGAACACCGGCGCGGGGGGATCGGAACCGCCCTCATGGAGCACGTGGCGGGCGAGATGGCCGGGCGGGGAGTCAAGGCGCTGTTCGTCCTCACGCTCGGACCGTCCAGTCACGAGGACGTCGAAGATGGCTATGAAGGCACTCGACGCTTCTATCTCAAAGCAGGCTTCATGCCCTTGCGGGAGTTCGACCTGGCGGCTTGGGATGACCCGGCCTTGGTCCTTGTTCGGCCGCTCGCTTCACACTGACCCACTGCCGGTTCGTTGGCCTCCTTGACACCCTCCCCCGCTATCCGGCAGGCTGCACGGACCATGTTTGAACGGCGGTTCAACTCCTGACGAACCCGCCGGCCCGCGTATCCGGAACCTAGGCGCGCCCGGCCGGCCTGGATCGACCCGCGCGCGCCTGACCCGACCCCTCGCGAATGGAAGGCGAGGGGTCGTTTCGTCCCCCACTCCGTCTCTTCGACCCACCACCGGGAGGACACCCATGCGCGATCTCAGCTACGAGGAACGCCTCCGCCGCGAGGCGGCGTGCCTCCAGAGCCACTGGCAGACCAGCCCACGGTGGAAGGGCATCCGGCGCCCCTACCCGGCCGAGGACGTCATCCGACTCCGCGGCACCATCACCATCGAGCACACCATCGCCCGCCTGGGCGCCGAGCGCCTGTGGGCGCTGATGCACAGGACGCCGTACGTGGCGGCCCTCGGGGCGCTCACCGGCGGCCAGGCCGTGGAGATGGTGAAGGCCGGCCTGAAGGCCGTCTACCTGTCCGGCTGGCAGGTCGCGGCCGACGCGAACCTGTCGTTCCAGACCTATCCCGACCAGAGCCTGTACCCCTCGAACAGCGTGCCGGCCGTGGTGAGGCGGCTCAACAACGCGCTTCACCGGGCCGACCAGATCGCGTGGGCCGAGGGCAACACCGGCATCAGGTGGATGGTGCCGATCGTGGCCGACGCCGAGGCCGGGTTCGGCGGGACCCTGAACGCCTTCGAGCTCATGAAGGCCATGATCGAGGCGGGCGCCGCCGGCGTGCACTTCGAGGACCAGCTGGCGTCCGAGAAGAAGTGCGGCCACCTCGGGGGTAAGGTGCTCGTGCCGACCGAGCAGTTCATCCGCATGCTCACCGCGGCTCGGCTGGCGGCCGACGTTCTCCACATCCCGACCGTGGTGATGGCGCGGACCGACGCGATGAGCGCCTCGCTCGTCACGAGCGACGCCGACGAGCGGGACCGGCCGTTCCTCACCGGCGAGCGCACGCCCGAGGGGTTCTTCCGGATCCGCGACGGGCTGGAGGCCGCCATCGCCCGCGGCCTGGCGTACGCGCCGTACGCCGACGTGCTGTGGTGCGAGACCTCGATCCCGGACCTGGACGAGGCCCGCGGGTTCGCCGAGGCCATCCACGGCCAGTTCCCCGGCAAGCTGCTCGCCTACAACTGCTCGCCCTCGTTCAACTGGCGGCGGAACCTCGACGACGAGACCATCGCGCGGTTCCAGCGCGAGCTCGGTGCGATGGGGTACCGGTTCCAGTTCGTGACGCTGGCCGGGTTCCACACGTTGAACGCGTCCATGTTCGAGTTGGCCGCGGCCTACGTGAACGAGGGCATGACGGCCTACGTGCGCCTCCAGGAAAAGGAGTTCGAGCTGGAGTCGCTGGGGTACACGGCCACCCGGCACCAGGCCGAGGTGGGGACGGGGTACTTCGACCGCGTGTCACAGGTCATCACCGGCGGGCGATCGTCGATCCTCGCGTTGGAGGGCTCGACCGAGGCCGCGCAGTTCGTCCCGGCTCCATCGGGGAACGGCCAACACGCCCACGAGGTGCAGCCGGCCCTGGACTGACGCGCGCGCCGGCCGAACGTCAGCCGCCGACCGCCGCCATGGCGGGGCGCTCCTTCGCATGGCTCGGGGTGCCCTCGTTCCGCTGGGTGATCGTGGCGACGTCCTCCCGCGGCGACACTCGGACGAACCGCAACCCGGCCGTCGCCCATGTGGCGAGCAGCTCACGGGCCCGGGCGGAGCCGGTCAGCTCGGCGTGCCGCTCCACCAGCCCTCGGAGGAACCGCAGGTCGGAAGGATCTGACGCCGAGACCTCCACGAGCTCCCGGTTCACCCGCCGCTCCACGGCCCCCTCGCCGTCCAGCAGGTAGGCGCGGCCGCCGGTCATCCCCGCGCCGAAGTTCCGTCCGACCGGCCCCAGGACCACCACAGTGCCCCCGGTCATGTACTCGCACCCGTGGTCGCCCGCGCCCTCGACCACCGCCGTGGCCCCGGAGTTCCGCACCGCCAAGCGTTCGCCGACCCGGCCAGCCACGAACAGCTCGCCACCCGTCGCCCCGTACAGCAAGACGTTGCCGGCGAGGTACGGGGTGCCGGCGTCGTCGTCGGGCGGCTTGATCACGACCCGCCCGCCGCCCATGCCCTTGCCCACGTAGTCGTTGGCCTCACCGGTGAGGCGGAGCTCGATCCCGGCCGCGAGGAACGCGCCGAAGGACTGCCCGGCCGAGCCCCGAAGCGTCGCCCGGACCGAGCCGGGGGGCGAGGACTCCCCGAACGCGCGGCCGATCGCTCCCCCCAGCCGCGCACCGACGGTCCGGTCGGCGTTCTCGATCGCGTAATAAAGGTCCACGTGGCCGCCGGACCGGACCGTGTCCCAGGCGTCCCGGTACAGCCGGTCGCCCAGCGAGGACCGGGGCCGCTGGAGCGGCAGGCCGGCCACGAACCGCCGCTCGCCCGACACGGGCGCGAGCAGCGGGCCGAGGTTCACCATGGACGCCCGGCCCTCGATATTCCGCACGCGCAACAGGTCCGTCCGCCCGATGGCCTCGTCCAGCGACCGCATGCCCATCCCGGCCAGGAGGCGCCGCACCTCCTCCGCCACCGCAACCATGTAGGCGGCGACCATCTCCGGCGTGCCGGCGAACTTCGCGCGCAGCTCGGGGCGTTGGGTCGCGATGCCCACCGGACAGGTGTCCAGGTGGCAGGTCCGGACCATGATGCAGCCCTCGGCCAGCAGGGCCGCGGTGCCGAACGAGTACTCGTCGGCCCCCAGGAGCGCCGCCACGAGGACGTCGCGGCCGGTCTTCATTCCCCCGTCCGCGCGCACGCGAACCCGGGCGCGCAACCCGCTCTCCACGAGCGCGCGCTGGGTCTCGGCCAGGCCGATCTCCCACGGCAGGCCGGCGTTCTTGATCGAACCGAGGGGCGAGGCGCCCGTGCCGCCGTCGGCCCCCGCGATGTGCACCACCTCGGCCAGGCCCTTCACCACCCCGGCGGCCACCGTCCCCACGCCGGTCTCGGCCACGAGCTTCACCGAGACTGCCGCCGCCGGGTTCACCTGCTTCAGGTCGAACACGAGTTGCGCGAGGTCCTCGATCGAGTAGATGTCGTGGTGCGGCGCCGGGCTGATCAGGGCGACGCCGGGCTGGGTGTGGCGGAGGCGGGCGATCTCCTCGGTCACCTTGTGTCCGGGGAGCTGCCCGCCCTCCCCCGGCTTGGAGCCCTGGGCGATCTTGATCTGGAGCTCGTCGGCGAACGCGCAGTACTCGGGCGTCACGCCGAACCGGCCCGAGGCGACCTGCTTGATCCGCGAGTTCGCCTCGGTTCGGTACCGGGCCGGGTCCTCGCCGCCCTCTCCGGTGTTCGACGCTCCCCCCACCCGATTCATGGCGATGGCCAGGGTCTCGTGGGCCTCCTTGGAGATCGCGCCGTGGGAGATGGCGCCGGTGGAAAACCGGCGGAGGATCTCGCTCGCCGGTTCGACCTCCTCGACCGGGGCGGGCGGGCCGGCCGGCGCGATGTCGAGCAGGTCCCGCGGCGAGGTGGGCGGCCGCACCTGCACGAGGTCGGAGAACCGCTGGTACAGGTCGGGCCGGTCGGGCTCACGCACGGCCCGTTGCAGCGCGTGGGCGGCGCGCAGGGCCTCGCCGTCACCCCGGCCAGCGCGCGGGGCCTCGCCGTCGCCCCGGCCGTCGGCGGCGGCCGTTGACCGGAGCCGCACCAGGCCGGGGTCCACGGTTCGGTGGAGGGCCCGCACGACGTCGGGGTTCGATGCGTGGTGCTCGCCGCCCCGGTGGAACTTGACGAAGCCGGGGTTCGCCAGCGCCGGCGTCTCCGGCCCGAAGGCCTCCGCGTGCCGGACCAGCGCGTCGAGGGCGATCCGCTCGAACCCGATGCCGCCGATGGGCGAAGCCACCCCGGGGAAGCACGTCTCGATCACCTCCGGCCCCAGGCCCAGGGCGTCGAACGCCTGTCCGCCCCGGTAGGAGTCCAGGCACGAGATTCCCAGCTTGGCCAGGATCTTCAGGACGCCCTCCTCCATGGCCGACCGGAACCGGAGGATGGCGGCTTCGGCCCTTTCGCCGTTGCCCTCGCCGGCGAGCTCGGCCACGGTCGCCAGCGCCAGGCGGGGGTGCACCGCCTCGGCCCCCACGCCGATCAGGCAGGCCAGGTGGTGCGAGTCGCGGGCGTCGTCGCACTGCGCCACCACGGACGCGCAGGTGCGAAGGCCCGCGCGGACCAGCGCGGCATTCACGGAACCCACGGCGAGCAGCGAGGGGATCGGGCACCGGGCCGGTCCCGCCGCCTCGTCGGTCACGACCAGGAGGTACACACCCCGGCCGACCGCCGCGACGGCCTCCGCGGCCAGGCGGCGGATCGCGGTCCGGAGCCCCGCCGGGCCCTCCGCCGCCGGCCACGTGGCGTCGAGCCGCTCGCCGTCGGGGGACCCGAGAAGCAGGAACGTGGGGTACTCGATGAGCGCCGCTCCCTCCGGCCGCTCCCACAGGATCGGATCCCGCGGCCCGAGCAACACGCGGAGCGACATGACCGAGCGCTCGCGGAGGTGATCCATGGCCGGGTTCGTCACCTGGGCGAACCGCTGCTTGAGGTGGTTGGCCACCGGCCGCCGGTGCTCGCTGAGCGGCGCGATGGGAGTGTCGTCCCCCATCGACAACGTGGGCTCCTTGCCCGTCCCCGCTACCGGGCGGAGCACGATCGAGAGCTCCTCCCGCGTGTAGCCGTGCGCCACCTGGAGCCGGGCGAGATCGTCGCGCACTTGGACGACGGGCCGCCCTGGAGAGCCGGCCACGCGGTAGGTCCTCAGCCAGTCACCATACGGACGCGCCCCGGCCACCCGCGCTCCGGGGTCGAGCTGGAGGCCGCCGCCGCGAGGATCGACGAACAGCATCTGGCCGGGCCCGAGCTTGCCTCGCTTCACCCGGCCGTGCCCCGAGGTGTCGACCGCGCCGGCCTCGGAGGCGCACACGACGAAGCCGTCGTCACAGGCTGCGTAGCGGAGCGGCCGGAGCCCGTTCCGATCCAGGGCCGCACCCACCCCGAACCCGTCGGTGAAGATGAGCGCGGCGGGCCCGTCCCACGGCTCCATCAGCGACTCGTGCCACCGGTAGAAGTCGCGCACCTCCTCGCCGAGGTCCGGGTCCGATTCCCAGGCCGCGGGCACGAGCATGGCCATGACGTGCCGGATGTCCCGCCCGCCGTCCGGGCCCTCCCGGGCGAGCAGCTCGACCACCTCGTCGAGCATGGCCGAGTCCGAGCCCTCCTCGTCCACGACCGGGCGGAACAGCTCCTCCTCCCGCTCCGTGGCGAGCCCCAGCCGCCCCTCCCTCGCGCGGATCCGGTTGACGTTGCCGGCGATCGTGTTGATCTCCCCGTTGTGGCAGAGCATCCGGAACGGCTGGGCCCGCTCCCAGGTGGGCGTGGTGTTGGTGGAGTACCGCTGGTGGAAGAGGGCGAACCAGGCCTCCACGTCGGGATCGCGGAGGTCGGGGTAGAACGCCGCGAGCTGGTCGGCGGCCACGAGCGCCTTGTAGGTCACGGTTCGGAACGAGAGCGAGGCCGCGTAGAGGTCGAGGTCGCGCTGGCGGGCGAGGCCCGCCAGGCGCCGGCGGGCCCGGTGCGCGGATCGCTCGGCCTCGCGGGCGGACGCGCCCTGCGGCGGCTCCAGGACGGCCTGCTCGACGAGGGGCATGGTGTCTCGGCCTCGGGCGCCGAGGGCCCCCGGCTCGGTCGGCACCTCGCGCCAGGACGTCACCTGGATCCCCTCGGCTCGGCAGGCCTCGGCGACCGTGGCGCGAACCTCGCGCTCATCGCTTCGCCCGAACAGCATGGCCACGCCGGTGCGCTCGGGATCGACGCCGGCCCGGGTCGTGTGACGCGCGAGGAGCCGGCGGGGGATGGGAAGCAACAGCCCCGCCCCGTCGCCGGTCCTGGCGTCGGCGTCGATGGCCCCCCGGTGCCGAAGCCGGCACAGTCCCTCGAGAGCCTGTTCCACGACGTGGTGGCCGGGGCGGCCGGAAGCATGCGCCACGAACCCGATGCCGCACGCGTCGCGTTCGGCCGCCGCGGGCGGGCCCATCCTCGCGCCGTCCACCATCCGTGCCTCCGCCGGAGCCGCGCAGTCGCGCGTCTGGTGCTCGACGGTAGGCAGGGACCGTTTCGGGCGGGTTTCGGCTCCGTGAACTCTGTGTGACGGTCCGTAACCCACTGTTTACGATCGAGCAATCGGCAAGTAACGGTTGGGGGATACCGTCGCCCAAACCTCAAGGAGGCCCCGATGCTTCAGGACGACCAGCGCGAGTTCGTGCTCCGGACGATGGAGGAGCGGGAGGTCCGGTTCGTCCGGCTGTGGTTCACCGACGTGCTGGGGTTCCTGAAGTCCTTCGACATCCCGGGGGAGGAGATCTCCGAGGCCCTCGAGGAGGGCGTGGGGTTCGACGGGTCCGCCATCGGCGGCTTCGCCCGGGTGCAGGAAGCCGACATGATCGCCTGGCCCGACCCCTCGACGTTCCAGATGCTTCCGTCGCGCCCCGGCTCACCGCCGGTGGCCCGGATCTTCTGCGACATCCACACGCCGGAGGGCGGGCCGTTCGAGGGGGACCCCCGGCACGTGCTGCGTCGGGCCATCGCCCGGGCCTCGGAGCTGGGGTTCACCTTCTACGCCGGCCCGGAGATCGAGTTCTTCCTGTTCAAGGACGCGCACGACACGGAGCCGCTCGACGCCGGCTCCTTCTTCGACCTCACCCCGCTCGACGTGGGGAGCGACTTCCGGCGCAAGGTCATCACCGGCCTCGAGCAGCTCGGGGTCCTGGTGAAGGACTCCCACCACGAGCAAGCGGCGTCGCAGCACGAGGTGGACCTTCGGCACACCGACGCGCTCACCATGGCCGACTCGATCATGACCTTCCGGCTGTTGGCGAAGGAGGTCGCGCAGGAGCTGGGCGTGTACGCGACGTTCATGCCGAAGCCCATCCAGGGTGCCTGGGGGTCGGGCATGCACACGCACCTCTCCCTGTTCGAGGGCGACCGCAACGCCTTCTTCGACCCCACGGACCAGTACTACCTATCGAAGATGGCCCGGGCGTTCATCGCCGGGCTCCTGCGGCACGCCCGTGAGATCAGCGCGATCACGAACCAGTGGATCAACTCGTACAAGCGGCTGGTGCCCGGGTACGAGGCGCCGGTCTACGTGTGCTGGGGGGTCCGCAACCGCTCGGCGCTCGTTCGCGTGCCGCTCACCAAGCCAGGCAAGGAGTCGGCCTGCCGGATCGAGTATCGGGCCCC